>Ga0115558_1002855_pt1 | contig 10140 bp, 9 predicted proteins | sample COGITO_mtgs_1104_4_FD_87279 | JGI IMG/M metagenome (GOLD analysis project Ga0115558, IMG submission 87279) | Pelagic marine microbial communities from North Sea - COGITO_mtgs_110426 | ecosystem: Environmental > Aquatic > Marine > Epipelagic | place: Germany:Helgoland, sampling site Kabeltonne... | reverse complement strand
CCTTGGAAGGCGAATCTATAGCTAAAGCTAGAGTCCTTCCATTCGCGTTCTTTGATTCCCATCCCAAAGGGATAGTAATCCAAATCATGCTGTTGAACTCTTTTTAGAGGATATGTTCGGGAGCTAATCAACTGACCAAATATACACGTTTTGAAACAATTGATACTTTTCTACACTATCAAATTAGCCGTTGTTTTAAAATTCTTATTTCACTTGTAAGAATCAACAAAACTTTTGCAACAACTAGAGCATCTATATCGCTGTTTCCCATTTTTTGCGTCTAACAAATTTTATGAATTTTTGCTTCACCAACACGTTTACCACACGTATGCTGCATATTTACCATTTTACTCAATTATAAGGCCACAAATGTACAGGCTATGATGTACTACTTAGCCTAAAATGGGGTTTGACTAAATAGTTTAAGGTTTGAATATAAGGCACTTATGGGTGATAGAAAATACAACCAACACATTTACTTCACTACCCGTTTACTACACTACCGAAAATACAACCAACACGTTTACTACACTATCGACTTGCGGAGAATAGGTGTTTAACAGACTACTGTAAGCTCGAGCTCTATATATGGCTAGCAGTACTTCCAGTATTGGCAAGAGACCTACCTGGTCGAAGTTTGGACTTTGTGCGGTGCTTACGAAATTAATGAACTTAAACCACGCGTATTGTACCTAGCTGCAAACTCTTCTAAGTAGCGGCTAATGTGCTTATCTTTTACTTGGTGACAACTACCATACAAAACTCTTTTAAGTATACTCCAAAAGTTCTCAATGGTATTAGTATGAGCTTGACAGCCACACTGGGGCAATCTACAAGGTGAAGTAATGTCCAATGGAGGGAACACACACAAGGCTTTAGAGATTAAAGCTATTAGGATAATTCAAGGAGTTAATAGTGCAATACGTGTTTATTGAGGTTCTTCTCTTTTGGTCTTGGCTGGTTCTAGCTCCATGGATTCTTAGGTTTTGAAATATGATTAAGTATGACTTGTTGATTTTGTGCCATCACTTTTTGATTTACCAAAATCCTCTCGTTTGAGGCTAGTATCAAATCCAGTTTTCTCGATAGGTCTGAATTATTTATTCCACGCAGAGACTTAGTGGCTTCAACAATAGTGTTTGCTACCAATGCTGCTCCACCTGTTTTAATCACATCGTTATTAGTCAAACTTGGAGAAACTTCTGTTTCATTTTGAGTTCTCTTTGACACAGCACTGGTAGTCGTTACCTTTCCTTTGTTCATAGCCCAATTGCTTGCTCTACAGGAGGTACTGCAAAATTTTTGATTCGATTTTACCTGTGGAAATTCCTTAGTGCAGTGCTGACAGGGTTTAATTCTATTGTGTTTAGCTTTTAACATACTACTAATATACGTAAAATTTTACGTAAAAACTTACGTATAATAGGTGTTTTGGTGTGTTTAGAACAATTAGGACTATTTTTCTTTCTCTAAAAAACACTCAGCTTATGCTGGTTTATATAGATGTTCTTGAAATTCAATAAATAGATTTCTAATTTTAACGGGATCTCCTCCCAGCTCTGCGATGCCATCTGCTTGTGATTGAAACATACTTGCAAGCAAAACAGGTAGTTTATTTTGATCTAATTCTCCTTCACCTGTTTCTATGTATTTACTTAAAACAAAAGCGATAAATTCTTTCTGTTTGTCATTCATTAATGTGAAAATAGCCGCTTCCGCCGCGGCTACTCTTTCTGCTCGTGTAATTGGCTTTATTTCACTATTAAAAACGTATTCCAATACGTCAAACAAATCACTATTCTCTGCGTCTATTATCTTTTTTAGAGCATCTAACTCTTCTGAGCCATACCCAGCGGCACCCAGTTTTTCAAGTAATGTTTTTCTTGTTACAGGATTACTCCACAGTTCTCTTAGTTCAGCTTCACTTTTAAATAGGTTTGGAATCTCCCCAAAGAGATTATTTAGAAACTCTTCAGAGGTTATAGGTTTACCGCGAGCATCCCAAAACATTGTTTGGGTAGTGTGCTTTATAGTTAGTTCTTTTCCGTTGTTTAGCTTAACCTTAACCTTCTTGTAAGGAGGTCTAGGTTCATTGATACAGATACAACTAAGTAATCCGCATACAGGACAAGGTATTGGCTCGGGTTTTTCGCAAATACAAGGACTTTGATTACACATACTACATATTTCAGGCGGCACAGGCTCTACTGGTTCTCCGTCCCACTCAGGATCAAGAAAACGTTGGTATGCATCCACAAAATCATAGATTGTAAAGTAATATTTTCCGTCAAAAGTTCGAGTTCCTCTACCTGCAATTTGCTTAAACTCTATAATCTGATTTACAGGCCGCATCAGTACTATGTTTCGCACATTGCGGGCATCTACTCCAGTAGATAGTTTTTGTGACGTGGTTAGTACCGTGGGAATGCTCTTCTCGTTATCTTGAAATTGCTTTAGAGCATCTTCACCAAACTGACCATCGTTAGCAGTTACACGAACACAGTACTCTGTATTTTTACTGGTTTTTTTATATTGATTCACCATATCACGCACCATAGCAGCGTGTGCTATCATAGTATCATGGTATCAAACCCCTAGGGAATTGAGCCTATGATACCGTGACACTAAAAGGGTAAATCTTCGTCCTCATCGTCACTGTTTAGCCTGTAGCCACCATTACATTCAACAATAAAATTACTGTCAACTAATTTTTTATGTGCCCTCTTTGCCGTAGCCTCAGACTTCCCAGAAAGCTCCCGAAACTGTCTCACAAACGTGCCATAGCTTTTTACTCCTTCTTCAAATATTTGCTGCGCATATTCGACGGTTGCATCAAAGGAGTCCGTTCTTGTTCCGATATTTTCCTGTGAACCTATTTCATCTGTAGGGATTAGTTTGCCTGTATTATTGAATAAAAAGGACTCTTCTGAAAACTCTAAGATTAGGCTATTCTGTTTATACTCTTTGGGACAGTAATTCCCCTTTACTACAGAAAAATAGCGAGTTCCGTTATCACCGTCGGTTAACTGAATGCCTAAACGCACCTTTTGCATCAGTCCTGATCCTCCTTGTATGTTTTCTTGACGTGGGGAGCTTTTGTAAGAACCTTTGTTTATGTGATGAACGAATAGTATGAGGCACTTGTGTTTTTTTGCTATTGCGTCGAAGGTCTTAACAGTGTTTCTCATCATCATGTTGTTATTGCTGTCATTCCCTTTAAAAATATCTCCATAACTATCTACCACTACTAGATCAGCAGGTGCTAGTACAAGCTGCTTGTTCAGTTCATTTATAATTTCCTCTTGTTCTAGCGTGTCTGCAAAAATGAAACGTAGATTTTCATTGGCTTTTTTTTCAAGCCCTTTGTGCTGTTTACTGATTAAAAACTTAGTAGCATCTAGGCCGTCCTCAGTTGTGACATATATAGACCGTTTGTGAACTAAAGTCAAGTCGAAATCTATGAATTTTGACGACCCTATAGCTACTTCTATGCACATTTGTCTGGCAAACTGACTTTTGCCTGTATCTGGCCTTCCTGCCAATACTGCCGTTCCTTTTTGTGGGAAGATAGGGGCAAGTAGATACTTCTGTTCCACATCACCCATTTCTAGGAGTTCTACTGCTGTATAAACACATCTATCTATGTCTAGCTCCTTTGGTGGCAACTTCGATAGATGTTCATGTAGTAGTGTCAAGTCATACTTGTTTTTCACGAAATCAGAGATGTCCTTTGATCCGTCTACCTCAGGAAGATGATAAACTAAAAATGAATGTTCATCGGCAAGTAATATTGACTGTTTTTTCCCAGTATCATCCGTATCATAGAGCACTACTACGTTATCAAAACGCTTTTTTAGACTCTCAGCTACTTGATGGTCTAGTTGTGCCGTTTCGCTGTTCAAAGCGATTGCATTATAACCTAGACCAGTGAGCGTTAACACATCTTTTTCGCCGCCAGTTATGATGACTAATTTGTCTTTTTGAGGTAATTGTCTATATCCAAAAACAAAGTCTTTTTCCTTATAACCCAAATACTGGAAGCGGTATTTTTTGTCACAGAGAGGTTGATATATTTTTGCCCACCCGTCGTTCTTGTAGCAAAACATTGGCTGATTATCCCGTCGGCTAATTATGTGTGATTTCCCTTTGACTTTTTCTCTAGTATAAGTTGTAAGAGAACATACACCGAATTGTGATAACACCTTGCCTGTAATTCCATATTGACTCCAGTATGCTTTATCTTCTTCGGAAAATTCGCACTCATCAATGGCATATTCCTTGGGTGCAATAGGAGATGGTGGAGGCTGACTAATCACAGTTGGATGAATTGACCCGCTCGGTAGTCCAAAGTCTTGTGCTACCTTCTGTAACGTCTCTGAAAACGTGAGACTGTGCAATTTCATAACTAGATCGAAGCAGCTGCCCTTATCATCAGTAGCAAAATCCTTGAATAGCCACTCGCCTGTGGGTACATCAACAAAGATGTTAAATGATGGTGTTTTTTGCTTTCCCGCTAAAAATGGATTGCTAAAACTGAAACCAGATGTGAGCCTCGATTGGTTATGATAACCTTGTAAATAGTGATTTAAAATATCGTAGCTGTTAACTTTCGATAAAATATCTTCTTTCGTTATCATAGCTTAGAGTTTACGAGATTCAACAAAAAACTCTAAATCTGTTCGCTTAAAAAGTACCCGACGTCCTACCTTACAATAGTGCAATGTTTTGTCCTTAATGTAGTACTTGTAAAGTGTCTTGCGACAAACCTTCATAAACTCGCAAGCTTCATCTACAGATAAGTAGGTGGTAGCAATTGCTTCTTTCTTTCCTTCAGCTTCAAACTTTGATGTGAGGTGCTGTAACATCGACTTTACATCTTGTAAGTCGGATTCATTTTGGTGGTTGGTTAAATTCATTTGCAAATATTTGCACCACTTTACACCTTAATACAATTGGTAAATGCTGTAAAAAACTGTAAAAATTTATATAAGTTTCTGTTAAACAGAAACTTATATAAATCAATTATTTTGAAGTTCTTTGACTTTTTCCTTTAGAAGGTCAAAGTATGAAATCAAGGCTTGATAGTCCCCATCTAGGGATTCGCTACCGCCATAACCTCTGCTACTAAGAGCCTTTTTATTTTTTATAGGCCCCCCTTGAGACTCTACAGTTTCAAAAAAAAGATTATCAAGCACTGATTTTTTCAAATTTGTAAAACCAACCTTCTGATTAAAGGTTTTGCTTAAAATAGTAGATAACAAGCCCAGCTGAGACTGAGTAAAGTTGGAGTAAATTTTAGGCTTGGTGTCACTCTTTATAATGTTTGCACGGCTTACACAGTTAAATACTTTTTTTAAGCTATGGATCCCTTCGTCTCGGACTAATGCTAACATGAGTTTTTTAAGACCGTGATGTAAAAGAGTCTGATGTACTTTATCGTCGATATTTAAAGTCGAAAAACTCATTAATTCTTCTATAGACCCTGGAGAAATGTTATCGGAAGTGTTCGCCAACACCTTTTTTAAGTTTTTATAATTTTCTTTAGACACCTTGATTTCACCACTTATTAATCTGCTATAAATAATATTTCGTTTTGTGTCAAGATATTCAGATATCATCTGTAAAAAGCGATGTATATTAACGCTCATTTGACTTTCAGAGGCAGAATTAAATGTTAAATTAGGATCTTTAGGTATATCCGATGAATTGAAGTCTAAAGTTAAATGTATTAATTTTGGAAATGTCTCGAAAACTGCAAACCTCATCTGTTCGATAGACTGCTCCTTTTTTGCTAAATCTTCTTTGATAAACTGTTTCAGTACGGGAAAATCGTATTCGCTTTGTAAAAGCTGTATCATATTCTAACAAAGTTAAAATGTTTCAGTAATGTTCCAGTAAAATATTAAGAGAAAGAGATTGAGAAGCAATTGCTTGAGCATAACTGCCTAAAATACAGATAATTACAAACGAAAAAGTCCCGCCGTTAAGCGAGACTTCTGTGTTTGTTGGCGGTCCGGACGGGACTCGAACCCGCGACCCCCTGCGTGACAGGCAGGTATTCTAACCAACTGAACTACCGGACCATTATGTTAATTTGTCGAAAACTTAACTCGACTCCCTTTTTTAAGGAGTGCAAATATAACCGCCTATCAAATATTACAAATTCTTTTTTTATTTATTTTTAATCTAAGCATTTCACCCGCCCATTTACGAGGCTATAACGCTCTCCACCTTCTGGGCATTTCGCTTCACCTGCTGCATCAAATGTCAGTTTGTGACCGAATTTACTCATCCAGCCTACATGTCTACCTGGGTTCCCTACCATAAGTGAATACGGTAAGACTTCCTTGGTAATTACTGTACCCGCTCCTATAAAGCAGTATTCTCCGAGGTCATTACCACAGACGATAGTGGCATTGGCTCCTATACTGGCTCCTTTTTTGACGGTAGTTTTAAGGTATTCAGATTTTCGTACTACGGCACTTCGTGGATTTATCACATTGGTAAATACCATACTCGGCCCTAAAAAGACGTCATCTTCACAGATCACACCAGTATAGATGCTCACGTTGTTTTGCACTTTTACATTATTCCCTAGGACTACATCCGGACTGATTACTACGTTTTGACCAACATTGCAGTTTTCTCCGATTACTGTCTTCGGCATGATGTGGCTAAAGTGCCATATCTTAGTTCCCGAGCCTATGGTGCAGCCGTCATCTATAACCGCGGTTTCGTGTGCGAAATAGTTCATAGTTAAAATTCTCTTGGATGTGCGTATTTATATAAATCACCTTCGGGTAGATTCTTGAAGTACTCATACGTTATTTTGAGCCCGTCAGCTCGTTTGACTTTAGGTTCCCAGCCGAGTATTTCTTTCGCTCTAGTGATGTCTGGTTTTCGCTGTTTTGGGTCATCTTTAGGAAGATCTTTCAATACCACTTTTTGGTTGGTGCCGGTTAATTCTATGATTTCGTTCGCAAATTCTAGGATGCTTATCTCATCTGGGTTACCGATATTTATGGGTTGAGCATAATCACTGTGGAGTAGTCGGTATATGCCTTCTACGAGGTCATCTACGTAGCAGAAACTTCTGGTCTGACTTCCATCCCCGAATACGGTAATGTCTTCACCTCGGAGTGCTTGGCCGATGAATGCGGGTAGCGCTCTACCATCATTCAGTCGCATGCGTGGTCCATAGGTATTAAAAATACGAATGATTCTAGTTTCTACTCCATGAAAAGTGTGGTAGGCCATGGTTATGGCTTCCTGAAAACGCTTGGCTTCGTCGTATACCCCACGAGGCCCTACAGGGTTCACATTCCCCCAATAGTCCTCCGTTTGTGGATGTACCAATGGATCTCCATACACCTCACTGGTGCTCGCTATGAGCATACGCGCTCCTTTAGCCAATGCCAGACCTAGACAATTGTGAGTACCTAAGCTGCCTACTTTGAGTGTAGGAATGGGTATTTTGAGATAATCTATTGGGCTAGCTGGAGAAGCAAAATGCAAAATGTAGTCAAGCTCTCCAGGGACATGAATGAATTTAGAAACATCATGGTGATAAAACTCGAAATGTTCCAATGGCATGAGGTGTTCTATATTACTCATAGAGCCAGTGATGAGATTATCCATCGCTATCACCTTGTACCCTTCTTTTATGAATCTATCGCAAAGATGAGAACCTAAGAATCCTGCTCCGCCTGTTATTAATATTCGTTTCATTACTATCTTATTTTGACCCTATGCAGTAGTAGTCATACCCTAGAGCGTTTAGTTCTTTTTTATCATAAATATTCCTTCCGTCAAAAACTACCTTAGTTTTAAGTTTTGAACTTATCACATCCCAGTCGGGCAGTTTAAACTCTGACCATTCCGTCACTATTAGCAGTGCGTCTGCATCATTGAGTGCGTCATAAGGGTCATTCACATAGGTGATAGCGTCACCTATCATATGCTTGGTTTCTTCCATAGCTACAGGATCGTAAGCTACTACCTTACCTCCGGCTTGCTTTATTTTTTCGATAAGTACGAGTGATGGGGCTTCACGCATATCATCTGTATTCGGCTTAAAGGAGAGTCCCCACATAGCAAATGTGCGTCCTGTGAGATCAGTTCCTATGCGTGCTGTGACTTTGTTAAAGAGTACAGATTTTTGGTCATCATTTACGTCTTCTACCGCTTCGAGTATACGCATGGTATAGTCATTTTCTTTAGCCGTTTTTATCAGTGCTTTTACATCCTTAGGGAAACAACTTCCGCCGTAGCCTATACCTGCATAAATAAATCGACTTCCTATTCGAGGATCGCTGCCTATTCCTTTTCGTACCGCATTCACATCAGCACCCATGATCTCGCAGAGGTTAGCTACATCATTCATAAAACTGATACGTGTAGCAAGCATGGCATTGGCTGCGTACTTGGTCATCTCAGCACTCGGGATATCCATAAATATGAGTGGATGTCCGTTCATAATAAAGGGCTTATATAGCTTACTCATCGTGTCTTCAGCCTGTTGGCTGTCTACACCTACTACGATACGGTCTGGCTTCATGAAGTCATCTATAGCAGCTCCTTCTTTCAGAAACTCAGGATTACTAGCGATGTCAAAGTGGATGTCTACTCCTCGTTTATCCAGCTCAGTCTGCACTGCAGCGCGGACTTTTTCCGCAGTACCTACGGGTACGGTGCTTTTAGTCACTACCACACCGTAGCTATTCATGTGTGCACCTATTTGGCTGGCTACTTTTAATACGTACTGTAAGTCTGCACTTCCGTCTTCACCCGGAGGAGTTCCTACCGCTATGAATGCCACATCAGCTCCTTTGATGCTATCTCCCAGGTCTGTACTGAAATGTAACTTGCCTTTTTTATGGTTTTTTACCACCATAGGCTCTAATCCTGGCTCATAGATAGGCATTACACCTTGTCGTAATCCTTCTATTTTTTGTATATCAATGTCTATACAAGTGACGTCTGTTCCTACCTCTGCAAGGCAAGTTCCTGTCACTAATCCTACATATCCAGTCCCTACTACTGCTATCTTCACGTTATTTCTTGTACTGTTAATTGGCAAAGATATTCAATGATTTGTTTCTACTTCTGTTTTTTGCCAATAGAGAACATCCATAGCTAAAACAAGCAGAGATTTTTAGTAATATTCAATTTACTTTGCGGGTATGAGCAGATGGTTATTCGTACTCTTTTTGGGTTTTGCATTTTTGGCCCACAGTCAGTCTGAGATGAAGACTACACAAGGTTTTCTATTTACACCGCATTACGCATATCACACACCGGGCGGAGATATGAAAAAAAGGTTTGATAATTTTTCAAGTATTGGGTTAGGAGTAGACTACAAGACGAGCAGCGGTTTTACTTTTGGGATAGACTACGATTGGTTTTTTGGTAGGAGTGTAAAGGATAGTGGTATATTTAGCCAGATATCAGGACCTAGTGGGTTCATTATAGATAATAATGGAGATTTTTCTGTCATTAATTTACACATAAAAGGCAACTACCTGACTGCGAATGTGGGTTACCTTATTAACTTACCTAAAGATGAGCCGAACTCAGGAATACTTCTATCCGCCGGAGCAGGATTTATGCAGCACCGCATTGATATTATAGCCTCAGAGGTCACTATTCCTCAATTAAATGGAGAATATGAAAAAGGGTATGACCAGTTGACCTACGGGTTTGCTACCAAACAGTTTGTAGGATATCAATACCTTGTAGATAAAAACAGGTATCATTTCAGAGTAGGACTGGAGTTTAATCAAGGTTTCACCAAAGGAAGACGAACGTGGGATTTCAATGCCAATAGATCCGCCCTAGGGAAACGCTTGGATACTACCACTGCCTTCAAAATAGGCATAATAGTGCCGGTATACACCAAGGCTAAGGATGACGAAGAGTTCTTTATAGACTAGCTAATTGTTTAGACTTCTTTACATATACACTACTTGGATTCTCTCCCTTTTTGTTCCGTTTGTCTCCTTATTTTCGAGTAAGGTTGCGAATTTTTTTCGCTCAAGGGAAAGTGCTATTGCGGTAAAACCAGGTGAGGTAAAGTATTGGATTCACGCGGCTTCTCTCGGCGAATATGAGATGGCCTTACCATTGATAGCAGAACTGCTT
>Ga0115558_1002845_pt1 | contig 10163 bp, 7 predicted proteins | sample COGITO_mtgs_1104_4_FD_87279 | JGI IMG/M metagenome (GOLD analysis project Ga0115558, IMG submission 87279) | Pelagic marine microbial communities from North Sea - COGITO_mtgs_110426 | ecosystem: Environmental > Aquatic > Marine > Epipelagic | place: Germany:Helgoland, sampling site Kabeltonne... | reverse complement strand
TGCTGGTTTCGCGCTTTAAGTCTGGGAAATGGCAGCAAGTGTTTTCTGACGCCGAGAAGAAGTTCGATAAGTATAATTAGTGATTTGAAGCTGGATTCGAGGCACAGTGTCAGCTTTTGGTGGTAGTGTTCCTGGCCGACAGATTACGTTATTCTGGCACGCTGAGTGCTCAGGTTTGATCAATTGAGGTGAATGCGTGTGATGTTGAATAGAATCGTAATCGTCAGTTTGATGGCATGGGCTGGACTCACGAGCAGTTGCGCAAGCTTGAACATTGCGCCAGCTAAGACGCTAGTTGGCCAATGGCAGACGCAACTGGGTGGTTTCCCCGTCCTGATGGAATATACCGCCAGCGCAGTGAGTGTCGATAATCAGGCGCCGGTGACCTATACATTAGCCGGTGACAGGCTGAGTTTCAGTGAAGGTGGCCAACAGGTTCGCATTCTAAGCTTTCCCAGCAAAAATCAGATGATTCAGCTGGATCCCATGACCGGCACTGAGCATCGGTTTGATCGGCTTCCCGAGTCGCTGTAGGGCACTGCAATGCTTTAACAATCCTGACTACTGGTTGAATATACAGTTATACGTGAGTACCATACCCTGAGACTCGTTTCATGGTCAGGGTAGAACTTGTTGGGTGAATGTATCAGTGGCTGACTTGCCGGTAGGCTATTACCGCGATAATTTTCTTTTTTTGCTCGAGTTCGTCGTTGCGCGCTATGCTGACCTGCTAAGTCAGGCAGAGGCCGATTATGCGATGGGGTTCGGACGACTGTCGCTTTCCGCTCAGCGTCTTTATGTGCGCTTGGCGTTACGCAAGGGCCCATTGTTTCGCAGTGATAAAGTAGCATACGCAGAGATCCCGCAACGGGATGACGCGGTCGAGGAATTGACGCGCTGTGGTTTTATCGATGGCGGTGCCGATGAAGATCTCGAATGCTTGCTGAGTCTCTTACTTAAACCTGAGCTCGTTCGCCTTCGGCCCGCATGCCATGGGCTTGGCCGCGAGGCCTTATTGGCCAAATTAACACCTATGGTCAGCCGGGATGAGTTTTATGCATTTATCAATTTTGAGGTATACCGTCCCCGTCATCTAGACACACTCAGGGTATTTCGCCTCCTGTTCTTTGGTAACCTCCATCAGGACTTCACCGAGTTTGTACTTAATGATCTAGGGATACTGCCCTATGAAAATTATACAATCGATCGACTGAGTCGGTTTTTCGATCGGCGCGAGAAAATCGAGCAGGCGCTGGCGCTAGGCATCCTGGGTGAACAAGCTGACGCCTGGATCATCGCGAAGGATGTCCAGGGGTTACGAGGCTATCAGGCATTGCTGCCGATAAACCTGGATCCGGGTTTACAACGTCGACTCGATAAGATTAATAATCGGGTTGCCCGTGAACTTGAACGACTGCATGCCCATGATGCGGCGTTATCGCTCTACCAGTGCACTGCCAGTGGTGCTGCTAGAGAGCGCAGCGCCAGAATTTTGGCGACTCAGCAGGGCGGGATTGATGCGGCCATATCAATCTGTAAACAGATTTTGGACACCCCGGAGCATGAGGCCGAGTATGAGTTTGCCGTAGGTTTTGCCGCGCGTTTGCAGAAAAAAATCCATAAGGGTAAGCGGTCAGTACTGCCAGCGTTGCCCTCACCAGAATATCCTGTGCAGCGCTTAAGCCTCGATCGGCTCCCAGATCAGCGGGTCGAGCTTGCGGTCGTTGAGCACATTGAGCATACCGGAGATCGGGCCTACTACGTGGAGAATAGTTTGTTCAATGCCATCTTTGGGCTGGCCTTCTGGGACATTATTTTTGCACCGGTACAGGGTGTATTTTTTCATCCGTTCCAGCGCGGACCCGCCGATCTGTACACGCCAGCTTTTTGTACCGCGAGGGCCGATGCGCTCAAACTGCGTCGCCAGGAACTTGGTACTGTGGCAGATTTGCGAACTCGCGTGTTGGCGGTTGCGAAACAAAAAGTCGGGCTCGCCAATCCATTTGTGAGCTGGGGCTATATCAGCGCTGAGTTATTCGAGTACTGTTTTGAACGCATACCCATAGGCCATTTTCAGGCGATTTTTGATCGACTGCTAGTGGACCCGTACGCTAACCGTAGTGGTTTTCCTGATCTCATCATCTTTCCCGCCAGTGGTAGTTATTTGCTGGCTGAAGTCAAAGGGCCGAATGACAAGCTGCAGGCGAATCAAATCCGTTGGTTAAGGTATTTTGCCGCAGCACAAATTCCTCATCGTTTAGTGAATGTCGAATGGCACTAGGCACACCAACACATTTTAAGATTTCAGTGCGCGAGCTAGTTGAGCAAACTGAGCGCAGCGGCGATATCAATTTCCGATTCTCAGCGCGCAGTTCAGCACTGGCGGGTATCCGTGGTCACCAGCGAGTACAAAAATCACGGGGTGATGATTATGTCGCCGAAAAGCGTGTCGCTGATCTAGTGACGATTCACGATTTGTGTCTCGAAGTTAGCGGTAGAGTCGATGGTTATTTTCCTGCTCAGCTGCCCATGCTTGTGGAAGAAATCAAGACACTCCGGGCTGACCCTGGACTCATTCCGGAAAGCCTGCAGCGGTTGCATTGGGGGCAAGTGAAGGTTTATGCCTATCTTCTTGGCAGGGACCACGAACTCAAGCTCAGTGATCCAGTGGTGGTGCGCTTGTGCTACCTGCAATTGGATGATAATGCTGAGTCTTTGCTCACCCAGACCCTAACCATGCGCGAACTAGGTGACTACTATCAATTGTTAGTGACTCGGCAGATAACATTTTTGGCGCGATTAGCAGGCTGGCAAGCGCGTCGGGATAAAAGCATTGAGCAGTTAGCATTTCCCTATTCTGAGTACCGCGAGGGGCAGCGGGATATGGCGGTGAGTGTCTATCGAGCAATGCAGTCCAGCGGTCAGCTAGTGCTGCAGGCGCCCACCGGTATTGGTAAAACCATGGGTGTGCTGTATCCGGCCATCAAGGGACTACCTACAGGAAAGCTTGAAAAGCTATTCTTTTTATCAGCAAAAACCTCAGGCCAAGCGCTTGCGGCGGGCGCAGTGGCAGACATGCGCCAACAGGGTCTGCAGCTGCGGGACATTACCTTAACAGCAAAAAATAAGATTTGTTTTACGCCCGGGGCACCCTGCGATGCCGAGCACTGTCAGTATGCGGTGGGCTACTATGACAAGCTTGGCAAGGTGATGGATGAGGTATTGCTCGAGGACCAGGCGCTCACTCGAGAGGTCATTGAGGCGAAGGCTCGAGTACACCAGATGTGTCCCTTTGAGCTTGAACTGGACTTGTCGCTCACCGCTGATGTTGTTATTTGTGATTATAACTATGTATTTGATCCGGCGGTTTATTTGCGCCGCTACTTTGATGGTCCTAACCAACACTACGGGTTGCTGATCGATGAAGCTCACAACCTGGTAGATCGAGGCCGAGAAATGTTCTCAGCTGAGATCAAAAAAAATGCGTACCTTGATTTGCGGCGCCAGCTACCGGTGGAATTGCCGCTAATGGCTCGTAGTTTGGCGGCCGTTAATGCCCAGTTTCTGGCGCTGCTGAAAATAGACAAGCCGGGTTTTGCTCAAGCGGGTTATCGGGTTATTCCAGAACTGCCGCAGCGACTGGTGCAAGCTGTACGAAAATTCACGTTGGCTGCAGAAGATTGGCTGCAGCAAAATCAAGTGGCCGACTTCAGTGAAGAATTGCTGCCACTATATTTCGACAGCCTGCGCTTTCTTCGTATCGCTGAAACATTCGACCAGCATTACAACTGCCTGATGATTGAGCGCCCGCAGGGAGTTGCGATGAAGCTTTTTAATGTGAATCCGGGCCCGGGGCTCGCTGAGGGATTTCGCCGGGTTAACGCAGCTGTAGCCTTTTCAGCGACATTAATGCCACAGACTTACTTTCAGGCGCTCATGGGGATCGAGGCAGACGCCAGCTGGTACCAGATTGAATCACCCTTTGACTCGAAAAATTTGGGTGTCTTTGCCACCAGTTACATCTCGACCACTTACCGCGATCGTGGTAACAGTTTGTATGCGTTGGCCGATACGATCGCCGCGGTAGTGGCCCAGCGAGCAGGTAACTATATGGTGTTTTTCCCATCTTTTGCTTACCTCAAAGAAGTCCGTGATAAGTTTGTCGAGCGTTATCCGAACAGCGTCTGTGTCTCGCAAACGCCAGCAATGGATGAGACTGCACGGATGGAATTTTTGCATCGTTTTGAGGTGCAAGGCGACTCGACGCTAGTGGGATTCGCAGTGATGGGCGGCATCTTCGGCGAGGGCATTGACTTGAAAGGCCGCAAGTTGATTGGCGTCATCATTGCCGGAGTCGGGTTGCCGCAGCTCGGCATTGAGCGGGATGTCATACGCGATTACTTCGAGCAGTCGGGCCAAGCGGGGCAGGGCTTTGAATTTGCCTATCAATACCCGGGGATGAATCGCGTACTACAGACCGCCGGTCGAGTGATTCGAACTGAGACTGATCGAGGCATTATTTGTCTGGTTGATAACCGCTTCAATGAGTCGCGCTATAGACGCTTGATGCCGAACCAATGGCAAGTGAAGCTGAGTCGAAACCGTGAGATTCTGGCTAATGCGGTAGCAGAGTTTTGGGCTGCTGACGATGAGGCGAGTATACCGTAAAGATTATCACGGATCCTTGCGATGCTTGCCTTGTCGGTGGCGTTTTGAATCTTGCCTGTGGTTGTGGTGTTCTTGGTTGCGGTGTTCTTGGTTTCGGGGTGGTTGCTGTCGCTGGGGTTGGCTTTGCGGCTCGGCGCGGCTGACCTGTTGTGGTTGGTCACGACGTTCAACTTGTAGTTCGTCATGATCTGGGTTCTGCCTGCTGCGAGGTTCTTGAGTGTGCCAGTTACGCTTGTCATATCCGCCACGGCTACCATCATATCGGCCACGGCTATCATCAAGTCGGCCACGGCTATCATCAAGTCGGCCACGGCGTTCGTTATCATCATGCGGGCGACGATCCCGGACTTTATAATGAACTCCCGGGCCGGCTGCAGCCCTGCTCGCTGAAGACTGTTGACGTACTGTATGCCCCTTGATTCGCTGGCGGACGCCATGACGCCGGGCAGGATAGTTCGGCGCAGGATACCGCCAGGCAGGATAGCCCCAGGCAGGATAGCCCCAGGCAGGATAGCCCCAGGCAGGATGGCCCCAATAGTCAAAGGTGGAGTAATTATAGGCAGCACGAGGGTAATGGAGGCTACCGAAATAGACCTCATTGGCGGGCCCGTAAATGTTGCTGTGGCGGGTCTGAATAATCATCGTTGAAGGTTGGCTGTAGACCACGGTTGGGGTTGCTTGCAGTTCATGATCACAGCGATGCACCTCGTCACGTACGTAACAATGGTCATGCGCGTGGGCTTGATTGAAATGGAAATGATCGAACCGGATGCCCTCGGGCGCTGTGATGTAAGTGATCCGCGGCGCTTCTTCAATAGTCCCCGTGGCCTGACAACCCAGGGCGGTCATTAACAGGACGATGCTGGCCAACATAGTATAAGTGACTGACATGCTAAGACTCCGCTGTGAGCTGATGCAGGACCCTACACTAACAGGGTCAGGCTGAATCGAAGCTGAACGTCAGAGCCGCCGGCACTGGCTGATGCCGAATCTGTTAAAAACCATGCAACGCCCTCGGTAGGGTTATTGAGGGCGACAAACGAGACATTGCAGATAAATGCCAGGTTCCCGGCTCATTCGCAGGAGGTCATCAAACTCGCTTCGAAACTGAGTCACGAGACTCAGGTTCTTGGTATCAATCACTCGAGCAGCGACGTCGGTACCGCCTTTCAGTAACTCGCTGAGCAAACGTTCTTTCGGTGAAAGTTGCTTTTCAAGGTAAAGCGTTTCAAATTCGGTGAGTCCCGCTAGACTCGCGGCAGAGTCGATGGCATCTTCCAGTCCACCGATAGCATCTATCAGGCCCAAGTCCAACGCAGTGGTCCCGGCCCAGACCCGTCCTTGAGCGATGTTATCTACGGCTGCAGGTGTCATTTCCCGACCCCGTGCCACCAATGAGATAAATTGCCGGTAGGTATTGTTGATGGTTAAATCAAGCACCTGCTGTAGTGCCGGATTGAGGCTCTGCAGGGGATTGAGTGCGCCGCTAAGGGCATTGGTGCCGATACCATCGGAATAGATGCCGATCTCTGCCAGGCTTTGGTTGAATGTCGGAAACACAAGGAAGGTGCCGATAGAACCGGTAATTGTCGTGGGTGAGGCTAATATCTGATTAGCAGTGGCGGATATCCAATAACCGCCTGAAGCTGCGTAGGTTGCCATCGAGGCGATCACTGGCTTTCCCGCCTGCTGGGTCAGTTCGAGTTCGTAACGTATCTGCTCTGCGGCAGTCGCGCTGCCACCCGGGCTGTCGATACGCATGACTAAGGCTTTGACACGATCGTCTTCGCGGGCTTGCTTGATCAAGGCTGAAATAGAATCACTGCCGATACTCCCTGCGGGTTGCTCGCCATCATAGATGGTGCCTTTAGCAATAATCACAGCGATCTTGTCGATACCCGGGTTCAAGGTCGGGATTGGGGTCTCGGCAGCCAGCAGATAATTGCGAAAATCAATTTGCTGGAAGTCGCTCTCATCGCTGCCAACGAGATCTTGGAGCTCGTCGCGCCATTGTTGGCGGCTCATGAGTTGGTCTACCAGGCCCTGTTCGACAGCCAACATGCCAGTGTTGCTGCCTGTGTTTGCGAGGAGTTCGGGGTAGTGATCGATATATTGGTTGAGCTTGGTTTTGTCGATACCTCGGAGCCTGGCGATTTGATCAAGGTATTCATCCCATAGCACCTGAATCCAGCCTAGGTTTGCCTCTTGGGCTGCGACCGACATGTCGTTTCTCAGAAAAGGTTCTACGGCACCCTTGTAGGTGCCCACTTTGAAGACATGAACCTGGACTTTGAGCTTGTCGATTGCGTCTTTGAAATAGATAGGGTAGACCCCCATTCCAGTCAAAAATACACCACCGAAGACCTGTAGGCTTTGATCATTCAGGTACAGGTGATCGGCGTGGGCGGCAAGGTAATACTGATTTTGGCTGTAGCTGTCGGCGAAGGCATAGATCTCCTTGCCTGATGCGCTAAAGTCGTTCAGCGCTGCACCGAGTGTTTGCAGTTGGCTCATACTGACGTCGCGCATGCCATCCAACTGGAGTACCAGAATTTTGATCCGTTGATCGGTGCTGGCAGTTTTAATAGCTTCTGTCAGATCGCCCAGTAGAGTTTCAGATTCTTCTTCTTCGCCACCCATGAATTCTGCAATGGGGTCAATCGCCCGGCGCTGTTCGACGATCGCGCCAGTGGGATTTAGAACCAGGGCAGCGGTCTGCGGAACCAAGATCTGGTCTGTTCGGCTGAACAAGGCGATTAGCGCAATGCTGGTAATGGCGAGAAACAGCAGATTGCCGAGTGCGTTTTTCAACGCGGTAATGCTACTCCAGATGCCTTTCAGTAATCGTCTCATTGCGTGCAGCCCTTGGTCTTGAGGTCGGTCAGGCATCTTAACATAGACCAGGATGTCCTGACGTAGAACATAAGCCACTCCGTGGGATCCACGGTAAGAAATCCTGCCGCTGGTCATTGTTTGACCTGACCGAGAATTCCGCGCATTCACCACAATAGCCCGTCAGTGCTGCAAAAAGCGCGTAGCTGCGGTAGCATCCAGTCTATATCGCGGCGCAGTACCGGCCGAGTAACAGGTGCGAAAGAGGTGCCTGGATACCAACTAATACCCGGCCGCCGGGTGATGATAGGTGACGCTATGAACAATATTTATCAACAAGGGCTGGATAAGAACCCGGCGAATTTTACGCCGCTGACACCGCTGAGCTTTTTCGAGCGAGCCGCGAGTCTTTATCCCGATGCGACTGCGACGGTTCATGGCGATTTGCAGCGCAGCTGGGGCGACATGTATCGGCGTTGTGTGACCATGGCTTCGGCCTTAACGCAGCGAGGTATTGGTGCCGGTGATACGGTAGCCGTGATGTTGCCCAACATTCCAGAGATGTTCGAGGCACATTTTTTTGTGCCTATGACCGGTGCGGTATTGAATGCGATTAATACGAGACTAGATGCTGCCACGGTCGCCTTCATTCTGGAGCATGCCGAGGCTAAAGTATTATTTACCGATCGGGAGTTTTCTGAGGTTGTTAAAGCTGCGTTGAATTTAATCGAGCGAGATATTCTGGTGATCGATGTGGAGGATCCCTTGTTTGATAGTGGCGAGCTCGTTGGGTCCATGACCTTCGATGATCTATTGGCAGCTGGTGACCCTGACTTCGAATGGCCCATGCCAGCGGATGAGTGGGATGCGATTTCCTTGAATTACACATCGGGTACGACGGGAAATCCGAAGGGCGTCGTGTTTCATCATCGTGGTGCTTACTTGAATGCGACGAACAACGCGTTGACTTGGGAGATGGGCATGCATCCCCGTTATTTGTGGACGCTACCGATGTTTCATTGTAACGGCTGGTGTTTCCCTTGGACCCTGGCAGCAACTGTCGGTACCACGATTTGTCTGCGTCACGTCCGCGAGCAGGCGGTGTTTGATGCGTTTCGGCAGCACGGTGTGACGCACTTCTGTGGTGCGCCAGTGGTTCTCAATACGTTACTTAATGCGCCGGATAATATTCGTCATGGCATCAATCAGCCTGCCACAAACTACAATATCAAGGTCATGACGGCGGGTGCTGCGCCGCCAGCCGCGGTGATTCAGGGTATGGAAACGCTAGGTTTTGAAGTCATTCATGTCTATGGTCTGACTGAAACCTACGGCCCCTTGATTGTCTCGGCCTGGCGCGAAGATTGGAATAGTTTGCCTGTAGAAGAGCAAGCCGCATTAAAGGCCCGGCAGGGTATTATCTCGATACTCGGCGGTAGTGTTATGGTTGCTGACCCCGAGTCCTTAGTGCCAGTGCCGTGGGACGGTGTCAGCCAGGGCGAAATTTTCATGCGCGGTAATATCGTGATGAAAGGCTATCTGAAAAACCCTGGCACCACTGAAGAGGCATTTTTGGGCGGCTGGTTTCATTCTGGCGATCTGGCAGTGTGTCATCCGGATGGTTATATTCAGATTAAAGATCGCTCCAAAGACATTATTATCAGTGGCGGTGAAAACATTTCGAGTATCGAAATAGAGGACACGCTGTTCAGGCATCCGAAGATCCTCGAGGCCGCAGTAGTTGCCCGGGCTGATGAGAAATGGGGCGAACATCCATGTGCCTTTGTAACCATCAAGCCCGGCGAATCATTAACTGCGACGGAAGTGATTGAATATTGTCGTGAGCACTTGGCCCGTTTCAAAGTGCCTAAGACCGTGATCTTCGGGCCCTTAGTTAAGACATCTACCGGTAAGGTACAAAAGTATTTGCTCCGGGTGGAGGCGGAACGTGCTGACAGCGGGGCGAGTCAATAGCCACCGCGCAGACTGCCCCAAGCCGATGGTAGGCGCGGGGCCAGCGGGCAGGTAGAATTGCACTATTCACTCAAGACCAGGAATGGACCCCTAGATGCGAACAAATTCAAAAGTCATCATCGAGATTGCTCGAGACCGCGACGCACTGCTGATCGCAGCGATGTCGAAAGACCTGATTGAGTTCGGCTTGTCCTGGCGCTGGAAGCCATCCAGAGTGCTGTCAATGATTCGGGACCCAGACTGTGTCGTGTTGGTGGCCCGTGAAGACAATAACCTGGTGGCCTTTGCCCTGATGGAATATCACGAGATCCACTGCCATCTCAATTTGCTCGCCACGGATCCTGCTTACCGACGTCAAGGGCATGCTCGACAGTTACTGCAATGGTTGCTGGCCTCCGCTCGTGTGGCGGGTCTGGCAACAGTGGGGCTGGAGGTGCGCAGTGATAATGATGGGGCACAGGCATTTTATCAGCGCCTGGGTTTTCGTATTGAGAAGCGCAGGAAGGGCTATTATGCCAAAGGACTTGATGCCTTAAGTATGGTCTTGCATCTGATCGAGCCGAGTCAGGCTGCGCGGCGTCCTCAATGAAGCCAGTTGGTGAGATTCTTTGGCATTGGCCGCAGTTATGCATCGCCTGCGGTCTGGCGCCCACGCCAGGGCCAGATATTCGGGGTATCTGTATTGACTC
>Ga0115558_1002830_pt1 | contig 10190 bp, 7 predicted proteins | sample COGITO_mtgs_1104_4_FD_87279 | JGI IMG/M metagenome (GOLD analysis project Ga0115558, IMG submission 87279) | Pelagic marine microbial communities from North Sea - COGITO_mtgs_110426 | ecosystem: Environmental > Aquatic > Marine > Epipelagic | place: Germany:Helgoland, sampling site Kabeltonne... | reverse complement strand
GGGTACTGGCAAATTAACTTTTCCAAACCTGAAAAGCAGAGCTTAAAAACTCAAGCAACCACCCTACTCCAATCTGCAAACGCACTTACCCTCAGATCCCGATAATGCTGAGCCCGAACCAGATGCCTACCAAGATTAAATAGATTTGAAACAGCAGCATGAACTCCCAGAAATCGTTGAGCCTGTCTGACCGACTTGAACTTTCTCATCCCTCGCTCTCTGACCCTGGTCGCTTCATGGGATTGCTCAGCTCTATTATTCTCATACTGTTGGGTACTGTGGATTACCTCGGGCATCAACTGCCGATGGGCGACACCATAGCTACGCAGCTTGTCAGTCACGATCTTCCTGGGCTCGCCGCTATGACTATGCAATAACCTTTTGAAAAAGCGCTTAGCCGCTGCACCATCGCGCTTTGCCTGGAGATACACATCCACCACCTCACCATCTTGATCCACGGCCCGCCAAAGATAGTGCTGCTTGCCGTTGATCTTGACGAAGACTTCATCGATGTAGAAGGTGTCGCCGTATCCACGATGCTTTCGTTTCAAGCGGCGTGTATAAATGGCTCCGAATTTGTTGCACCAGAGCCGGATAGATTCGCGGCTGACATTGATGCCTCGTTCAGCGAGAAGATCTTCAATGTCTCGGTGGCTGAGACTGAATCGATAGTAGAGCCAGACTGCGTAGGAGATGATGTCAGGAGGAAATCGGTGGCGTTTATAAGTATTCATGAGCCGATTCTAGCAATATCAGCGCTTTAACTTGTCAGTACCGCGCGTTGGTATTGGTAAATTGCCAGTCGGTCAAGTCGATATGTTTTCGGTTACCGTTTGAAAAAGTGATGCTGAGGTCTACTGGCACACCCTCGGGACCCAGCCCAAATAATATACGATCGTCAAGGTAGCCGTGCTTATCGGGGGCACTCTGGAAGCTCGATATTTCTCGGAATTGTTTGTCGCAGCCTTCACAGGCGTTAGCAGTAAGTATTAAGCTCATCCCGACGCTTTTTGGACTCGTTCGTCTCGACTTCTTGTCGATTACTCTGAATGAAATGAACCTATTTTGGGCTTCTGTTTTATTTGTCGCGTTTAGGAAAAACTGCATCCTGGCATATCTTACGGTCGACACGACATCAAGGGCGCCGTCATTATTGATATCGACAACAGACAGGCCGGATAGCTCCGCATTCATATATTTCTCCGCTCTCTGTTTTTTTCCCAGGCCTGTCGCTATAAGAATCTTGTCAGCAGAGTTGCCGCAGAGTTGTTCTGCGATCACGCCACTTCGTCCTAGGTTGTCAGCACCGTCTACGCAGGCTTGCTCAAAGTCACTGACCGTTGGCAGTGCCTCGGTGTAATGCGAAAGATCGGAAGAGGAGAGGCATGAGTCTGCCACCGACCATAACTTACGATGTTGAGGGTCTGATACGATCATATACCACTTGCCAGGCTGATAGCAGGCTAGGAGGATCTCCTGAAATCCGTTGTTGTCAAAGTCGGCAACACGGAGCGCTTTTGCGTTGCAGTTAGCCGGGATAGAGAGCACTTGTCCGATGTGCTGACCACCGAATGGTAAAATACCGCGAGACCTGTCCGAGGAGAAATAGAACCTGAGCTGAGAGCAGAGCAAAATGACCTGATCAGCCAACAGGTCACCATCAAGATCCGCACTGACCATGCTTCGTGCGTAACAGTTGTTGTTCTCTTTGTTAAAAGTGCCTCCTCTCCCCGGTTTGCAGCACGAGGGTTGGTTTTCGGCTAGAGGTAGGGCGGGCTTATAAATTTTGCCTATATCCATGATCTTCTTATTTGCAGCGTCAAACTTATAGACCGCGGTGGTTCCAACCGGTCTGGATCGGCAGAAATCATGTGTTTTTCGGCTATATGGCGGCTTTGCCTGGGGCCAGCAGTGATCACGGGCAATGATCAATTCTTGGGCAAGCCCATCGCCATCCACGTCGCTTATCATCGCTACTTTGGAGTATTCCATAATGGGGCTCGCAGTGAACTCGTGCCCTGCTGTGCCCAGCATCAGCTTGCTAGGCGCAAGGTAGTCGAGTTTGGGCCGGTCGGCCGTTAAGAGAACGTCCAAAAAGCCATCATTATTAAAGTCGAACCACAGGCTATGCCGCCCTCGAGCAGCGCTGTTGGATAATCCAGCTGCACGGGCAGCATCTTTTTCTGCACCTGATGTTGTTTGTAACAGAGGTCCCCAAAAAAGCTGGTTGGAATTTCCGGGTCCTTTCATTCCGCCGAGTCCCCCGCCCGCCGATATGAACAAATCAAGCTCCCCGTCACCATTAATGTCTATTAGGGATTGACCGTGGCGGTCGCCACCACTTCCCGTGTGTGTCGGTACCTCGGCGTAGGTGTATTGAAGATGGCCTTCTTTAATCTGGCCAAATCCCATGATCTGAACGGTTTGATGTGACGACAACAACCAATCGTAAACGCCATCTCCATTGATGTCGGCAAAGACGGGTGCGGTTTCCGCCATATTAGGCCTGGCGGGCGACGGATAATGCGTCCATTGGGAATTCGCAGCAAATACTGATGACGTGATGTTGTTAAAGGCATCGTCTTTACAGATTCGGGCATGCCCGGGATCAATTAGCGAACTTTCCTTCGGCTGAGCGTGATGAGATATATGATTGCATCTGTCGCCACAAGAAAATTCACAGAGTGCGCAGGCGGGAAAAGAACAGTTGTCTGTATTACATCTGTCTGGGCAGTGTTGTCGTCCCGGAATAATTGGGGCTAGGCTGTCACCGCCTGCTGCGGGCCACTCTTCGTTTGCGCTCATGGGTAAGGTCAGAAACAGTGTGAGCGCTGCTAGTATTCCCGGTGAAACGAAAAGCGAACGCTCACCTCTTGACTGAGATCTAGTCGTCATCATCCTCAACAATGTCCCGAGCCGTGTTGATAGCTTCTAGAAGGTGCCTGGATGATTGCATATCGATAGCTTTGACAGCGTCTTTCCAGCTTTCTCCCGCATCGCCTACTCGAATCATGGATTGGGCGATTAGATTTGCGCAGCGGCCAGCATAATTGACGATTAAGCTAACAATCACCAGATTTATCGGGTCGAGGGCGCCTGTCGGATACGCCTGTGTCAACGCGAGAGCGACAAATAAGAAAACCGGCATGAGATTGCTAAATGCGAGAGCGGCACGCTTTAGCCGTAGTTTCAATGTGACGAGGTCATATAATGGATTGCCGGGATCGCTGTCGGCATGAGCACCGGCCCGAGAAAAAGCCACCCCTGCGCAGGCAAGCATGGCAAGTGCCAGTGCAGAAGGGGCAACTGCACTGCTGTTTACTAAAGCGAAGAACAGGAGACAGCCCGCCAATTTGGCTGTATTCAGAACACAGATATACAGTCGGCGCAGCACTTTTGCGCTCTGCTGCCGGAGCTTTCGTTCCAGACGGGGGCTGCATTCCTCGGCGTTTTCCGTCAGCAACTCGCCCCAGATCGACTGCTGGGCTTCGAAGGCTTCAGTGATGATGGATAACTCAATGCGCTTAGCGAGAAACAGCACCGAAACGCCCGCAAGCAGTAGGAGGAATGGGGCGTACCACGGTATATGCTGGGCGAGGTCGACGCTGACGGTGGGTGCGCTTGGAGCGCGATTATGAAGTAGCGGAGCTATCTGAGTTAAGGCGAATCCCACAAGCCCAAGACCAACAGCTTCTGCAAAGGTGTTTTTGGCTATAGCTTTTTTGGCGCCATCGCCAGATTGCTCAAATAACAACCATCCCGCTTGAGACAGCTCAGTTAACCAGGATGCAATGCGCAAATTGACAGACTCCATTTACAAAAAGACAGACCCGCGATACCATCGCAAGCGTACCAGCTTTAGGTACTCTTTAGAGGATAGAAAATGAACCGATTGCTTAAGAATAGTTTGTTACTTTGCGTGTTAACAAGCCTGAGTGCCACCATGTTTTTAGTGGGACATTCCTCGGCTGCTCCGGATCCTGAAAAGAAGTTACAGCGGATAGAAGCTCGACTTGAGAAAGGGGGCCAACCGTTGGATGCTCAACAGAAGGAGGCCATTGCAATAGCGCTCAGTGCTGGGCGCAATGATGATGTAGCCGCGATTCTTACCGCGGAGCAAACAGAGATATTGGAGAACCACGAGAATCAAGGAAAGAACAAAGCTAACAAAGACAAGAAGAGCAAAAAGAGCAAGAAAAGCCAAAAACCGAGCAGAGATGCAACGGGTGAATCAACGACTGGAATTGTTCTTGAGGAGCTCGAGGTTAACTAAAACGTCATAGAGCGTTAAATTGCGACACGGCTATGTCTCGTGGACTGGGCCGGGAGCATCGAGCTGTTCTGAGGTAAACCCTTCCACTCGCCTGCTCAGTCCACGTCCACAGGATAGCCCTTGGCCTTTAGGTCAAGGCTATAGGTAGTATCAAGCCATCGATGAAATGGGGCCGTCTTTCTACAGATCCATTGATGACTTTCGAGCATGATGCTTGGGGCAAATTTCTCTACTTTGCCGACTTCTTTGTCTTTTTGCAGTTCAGTTCGTCTTTCGTTTTTGGTTTTACGCCACCAAGCGTGTCGTTCTTCCATGTCCGCCTGCTCTAGGGCACAAATAAACTCCCATTCGGCTACGCTCATGCCGGTATTCTCGTGAGGAAGATTGCTAATAGGATTTTGCCTCGGGTCAATGCCAAGAACTTCGCAGAAATGATCCATAAACAGTTGATTATTTTTCACAAGGTCCTCGAACAGCAGTATATGGACCTGCTTTGTACCCAAAACCTCGACTGCTTTTCGTACATTGATAGTGTAGTTGAAGCGGGTGTCAAGATGCTCTGGTGTAGCAGATAAAGGCACCTTGTCGTGAAGACTCAGATTAGATAATAACTTTACCGGATAAGGGCCGCGTAGCAACCATTCCTCAAAGGAAGGAGTGAGTACTTTGTCAGGAATAGTCTTGTGGTTGCCCGTCCTGGCTTTTGTCCGGATAGCATGCAGATAGGCGGATGGGAGCCGTTGCAGCGGATTACGCAAAATAAAAATCAGATTCAAAGATCTGAATGTTTCTTCCATAGTAGTGATCAGAAATTCAAATTTCTTCGGAGGTAACAGAATGAGTGCTTCCATTGACCCTAGCAGAGTGCCTTCTGGGTGATCACCAGCGACGCGGGACAAAATTTGACTGACGTGATTACTCAAATATGCTTGCGGTAGCAGATGCAAAAGCAGTGGTTTTAATTTGGACTCACCGAGCATCCATTTGATTCCGCGCCGCTTTAATTCCTCAAGCTGAACCAGCTGCGGATGTTGTGAAAAAAATGATCTTTGTAAGGAGGTACTGCCGGCTTTGGGTAGTCCGACATGAAAGTACAGATCCCGGTCTATGTGTGTCGGTGTCGAGGCATGTTTTTTTAAGAGCACATGAGGAAGAATCTGCCGGATTCTGGACAGCCAGGTTCTGCCTGCGAGTCTCAGCAATTCTTTCGTTCTCTTTTTATCCCTCGCAGGTAAAAATTTCGCCAAAGTTTTGAAGTCGGGTTGGGGTAGATTAGGGGCGGCTTCAGGATAGCAGCTAACGTCATCGTCAAAGAGAGGATCCACACGATCTGCAAACGCCTCATGCCTCAGCAATTCGTTGCCTTCTTTGAAGTGCTGAAGGAAATTGAGCGCATCTCTCCGGCTGCTTAATGTAGCCTCTCCGGGATGGTGCGTGGCGATACTGAGGACTACGAGTTGGCGTAAAGCACCGCGAGTATCGGAGTATTTTTTTACCCATCTCTCATTCAACGCTTTCATCAAGGCAATCCCTTCCGAAGACAGCGATTCATTGATTCGTGGGGGGCGGTCCTTGTTGTCTATTGTCAGGTTGGCGCGATTGCAAAAATCGGTGAGTAGGTCATGACGTTTCCATTCATTCTTCTCATAGAGACCTACGGACACATTCTCTGCACCGAATACTGCTGCCCAGTTGCTGTATACAGACAAATAATCATAGTAATAAAAGTTGGATTTTTTACTCAGATCCTGGAAAACGCTCTTCGGTGTAGTTCCGGTTTTGAGTACAGTGGAATATCGGCTTAGCGCTAATTTATCTTGCCTTCTGAAGTAAACGATAATCTGGAACTGCGTGGCGAACTGACTCAGCAGTAGCTTTAGGCTCTGTATGTCGGCCTGATTGGTGAGACGGCTGTGAAAATGCTCACTGGATATTAAAAGCGTGTGGGCGCCAGCGGACGAACTGATCTGATCGGCAACTGCAGCCAGCAATTCGTCCCTGTAGGCCCGTAGTTTTTCCGGATTCGTCAAGCCAAGCTTTTTGGCGATGGCAGTAGATTCCGGTTTGCAGGCTACGACGAAACCTTCCTGGCTACCCCCATGCTCTCCCGTGAAGCGGGGGTAAACCACGCCCTCGCTTGCGAACCGTTCGCGGTTTGCGCTCAGTAGGTGCTGAATGGAACTGGTACCTGTTTTCTCGGTGCCAATGTGAATAACACATCTTTTTAACATGATAGGTTTCGAGGTGTGCCTTAAACTAATGTGTCATCGTAAGGTGTCGTTCATGGTTATTGGTGCTTTGACGACACGGCTCTTTAGAAGCAGTGCTTCCTTTTAAGCGGGATCTGTTCGCGTTTTTTTGTCGAAAGGATCAGTTCCGGCCGGGGAAGTTTACACGCATTAGAGATTTTCAAGTAGTGTCTGGCCACGCAACCCCTGCACACTCCAGTCTGTTGCTGTTGCTGTTGCTGTTGCTGTTGCTGTTGCGATGCCTGAATGCTTAAATAAATGGTGCCGGCGCAATGGGCCTCGCTATTAGGAAGAAGAGCAAAAAAGACGCGCTGACAATTCACTGGGTTTCAACACCACTAAGATTTCTTCCTTGTTCGAAGCCTTGAATTAGGTTGGTGAGCCGGTTGGGGGTTTAGGCCCTCGGGAGCCGATTAATAGCGCACCGGGTAGCCTGAAGGGGGTTGAATTTACATGATTTCCTATCGCCACCGAGTGATTTTTGTCCACATACCGAAGTGTGCTGGACAGAGTATTGAGCACGCGTTTCTGAGAGATGTAGGGTTGGGTTGGGAGGCACGTCATCCCTTGTTATTGAGGCCTAGACAAGAAGGTGAGCGAGGCCCCGAGAGACTCGCCCATCTCTATGCCTCGGAATACATCAAGTTTGGCTATATCTCCGAAGCGGAGTTTAGGGCGTTTTTTAAGTTCAGTGTTGTCCGTGATCCTATTGATAGGATGATTTCTGAGCTTAACTGGAGAGAGGTGGGTAAGGGTGCTTCTAGCGCAAAGTCTGTCGAGGAGTACGTGTCCAAGGTGCGAAGGATGTATGCACCTGACAGCGGTATTGTTCGCCATTTGGAGCCCCAAATAAAATTTCTCTTTGATGAGAAGATGGATGGTCTGTTGGTCGACAAGGTCATTAACTTGAATGATCTGAAAAACCAATTTGAGACGATAAAAAGCAGCTACGAGTGCACAAACCTACAGCTAACACATAAAAACGCATCCGAATCTAAGACTTGGAGCAGGCAGAGATTGTCCCAGGCCGACCTGGAATTTTTACACGAGACTTACGGGGCGGACTACGACTTCATCGCTACGTTGTGCTAACCCCCCGATTTAAGCTGCCATCAATACCGAAGCGAGTAAGAAAAAAAATGGTGCCTAGCATATGAGGACGCTGTTCGAGTAAAGCTGGTTTGCTAAAGCCGAAAGGTAAGACGGGTGGCAGTTGTCCCGCTAAGCAGTGCGTTGTAGTTCCAAAATATACAAGTGTAAAAAAAGCAGAGCGCTTGCACCTCGCTAGTAATGTGACTAGCTACCGATGAATTGCTCGGGTGTGATATCCAGAGCCGTGGTATCCAGCCCACTGATAAGCATCAATTGTTCGCGTACCTTGGGCAGCTGGTAGTTGAAGAAGTAGCGGCACGCTGCAAGCTTGCCGGTATAGAACGCTTTTTCATCGCTACCGCTGGCCAACGCCTCGGTAGCTACAACAGCCTGCCAGAGCCATAACCAAGCGATGACCACATGCCCAAACGCATCCAGAAAGAGGGTGGCATTGGCCAGTCGTTTGCGGGTGTTGGGTTCGGCATTGACAAGTTCAACCGTGGTGAGAATTTGCGCCCAAGCTTCGAGTAGGGCGTTGCAGTGTGTTGCTAAGCCCTGATGCTCCTGGGCGCGACCAACCACGCGATCAATTTCGGCTTTAAACAGCGCGAGGGTTGCACCGTGAGCCAGATTGACTTTGCGCCCCAATAGGTCGATCCCGTGAATGCCATGGGTGCCCTCGTGAATTGGGTTGAGGCGGTTGTCTCGGTAGAGTCGCTCGAGCGGGTATTCGCGCGTATAGCCATAGCCCCCAAGGATCTGCATGGCGTGCTTGTTTGCTTCGAGGGTGAATTCCGAAGGCCATGATTTTGCGATCGGCGTGAGCAGCTCAAGCAGCAAAGCCAACCGCCCTTTTTCTTCGTCGCTCGAGGCCAGCTTCTGCTGATCCACCAGCGCGGCGCAGTAGGAAAGTAACGCGAGGCTACCCTCCACGGAAGCTTTCTGATCCAGCAATAAACGTTTGATGTCGGCATGCTCAATAATAGGCAGCATGGGCTCGTTGGGGTCTTTGTCTCCTGGGTGCCTGCCTTGGGGTCGGTTGCGGGCATAATCCAGCGAGTAAAGATAGCCGGCCAATCCAGACATGGTGGCGAGCATTCCCACACCAATGCGGGCCTCGTTCATCATATGGAACATGTTTTTAAGGCCTGCGTTCTCCTCGCCCACCAGATAGCCTAAACAGTCACCACTCTCGCCAAAGTTGAGCAGGGTATTGGTGGTGCCGCGCTGACCCATTTTGTGATTTAACCCGGCGAGCACCACATTGTTAAAGTCGCCCAAACTGCCATCGGCATTGACGCGGTATTTGGGTACCAGAAACAGAGAAATACCTCTCACGCCAGCCGGAGCGTCGGGCGTACGCGCCAACACCATGTGCACAATGTTGTCTGAGATGTCTTGCTCGCCGCCTGAGATCCACATTTTCGTGCCGGTGAGATGGTAAAGGCCATCACCTTTCGGCGTTGCCATGGTGCGAATGTCGGCGAGCGAAGAACCTGCGTGGGGCTCGGATAAACACATGGTGCCAAGCCAGCGGCCTTCGATCATCGGCGCCAGAAACTGAGCTTGCAGAGACTCGCTGCCACAGGCGTGCAGCATGTGGGCGTTGGAAGCGGTCAAAAAGTGGTAGCCCAAGGCGGGGGCGTTGGCGGCCTGAAAAATGCCCTGCACAAAATTACTGACCAGTGCAGGGAGTTGCATACCACCCAAGTCGGTGTCGAAACTGGCGGTAGGCAAGCCGGCATCGACGAAGCTCTTCAGAATTTTCTTCAGGATAGGAGGTGTCTTAGCCTGACCGTCCTGAAACACGGGCTCGTGCTCATCGAGCTCAGCAGCGCAGGGAAGGAATTCCTCTTCGGCCATTTGTTCCGCTAGGTCGAGTACGGCGGCGACGGTCTCGCGATCGTGATCTTGATAACGCTCGCTGGCTAGCAGTTCATCCAGATTTAGGATTTCATACATCAGGAAATCCACGTCCCGTCGATTCACAATAAAAGACATAGCTACCCCAAGAAGGCCAAAAGAGTGCCCTGCGGATGGGGCACATAAAAGATTACCGAACATATTAGCGGCAACATGCAAAAAAGCCAGTCACTTAAATGTAGTGTGGCCTTAGTAGTGTGTTCTCGGCGAGGTACCTTAGGTTACTAATTGGGTCGATTGACCTCGGGTAGCTCACTTTAAGTCAAGGGATTCGAAAACGCAGTCTAGCCGACATGACAGCTTGGATTGTGTGAGGGGCCTCTCCAGTCGCGCTTGTTCCAGATCGCTCACTTGTTGCCTGATAGCCTCTTGGCACGTCAGCACACGCCAGCACCGTTAGCCAATGGGCAGGGTGTTCGCTCGCATTCTGCGGCAACACAAAATTCCTGTAAGCTACAGCGCTCGTATCGAAGACCCTTGCAATCAGATGAAGCTATACTACGTTAGGAACAAAGCGGAATACGATGCGCTGAAAAGCGAGGGGTCCCTCTACGCTACCTGTTTGCCGCCCACCCTCAGGCAATGGGTAAAGTGCTGGGCATCATTTACCGCACAATTTCTACACACCTGATCCACAAAGCTGGATACCGGCT
>Ga0115558_1002821_pt1 | contig 10223 bp, 5 predicted proteins | sample COGITO_mtgs_1104_4_FD_87279 | JGI IMG/M metagenome (GOLD analysis project Ga0115558, IMG submission 87279) | Pelagic marine microbial communities from North Sea - COGITO_mtgs_110426 | ecosystem: Environmental > Aquatic > Marine > Epipelagic | place: Germany:Helgoland, sampling site Kabeltonne... | reverse complement strand
CCACTTTTAGTTTTAAAAGTTTCATCAACTAATTTATTTTTTAAAGATTGTAATTTTTGTAATTTTTCTTCTTCTGTGGCATAACTAAAAGAATAGCTTCTTTGTGTGGGATTATAAAACTCTTTTAGATTATATGCAACATTCTGTGTCAACCAAAAAAAACTAGCCCTTGCTTTATCAATATCTTTAGAAAAATCTTTATTGATTTTATCTGCTAAATCTTCAACCTTAGAAAAACGCGGGTAACGTTGCACAATTTCATCAATCTCTTCATAAGATTGAGAATTTGCAGAAATTGAAATCAGAATAAATAAAAAGATACAAAATTGTTTCATAGTAAAGAATTAACAATTTTGAAATTCAAATATTGTGCCTAAAAGTTATTTATGGTTTTTCTAATTGCCACTAAATTAGTTAATAGCTTTTTTAAAAGTGCTAAATCTAACATGTTTGCACCATCGCTTTTTGCATTTGCACAATCGAAATGCGTTTCAATAAACAAACCATCAACATTATTTACAATTCCTGCTCTTGCAATAGTTTCTATCATTTCTGGTCTTCCTCCAGTAACTCCAGAAGTTTGATTTGGTTGTTGTAAAGAATGTGTGACATCTAAGACTACTGGCGCAAATTGTTTCATTTCTGGAATCCCACGAAAATCTACAATCATATCTTGGTAACCAAACATGGTTCCTCTGTCTGTAATCCAAACTTTTTCATTTCCAGCGTCTTTTACTTTTTGAACGGCGTGTTTCATAGAGGCTGGACTCATAAATTGGCCTTTTTTTAAGTTAACCACTTTTCCTGTTTCTGCTGCTGCAACAACTAAGTCTGTTTGTCGAACTAAGAAAGCAGGAATTTGTAAAACATCTACATATTCTGCAGCCATTTTTGCATCAGAAACTTCATGAATATCTGTAACTGTTGGTACATTAAAAGTTTCAGAAACTTTACGTAAAATTTTCAGCGCTTTTTCATCTCCAATTCCTGTAAAACTATCAATTCTACTTCTGTTTGCTTTTTTAAAACTTCCTTTAAAAACATACGGAATTTCTAATTTATTGGTAATTTCTACTACTTTTTCTGCAATTCGTAAAGCCATTTCTTCTCCTTCAATAGCACAAGGTCCAGCCAGTAAGAAAAAATTGTTTGAATTGGTGTGTTTTATATTGGGAATTAACGATAAATTCATGATAAAATTTTTAACAAAAATACGGAAAAATATTTGCTATCTTTAAACTTTAAAATAAGACATAATGAGAAAAATAACGATATTAATTGCTGCTTTATTAATAATCATTTCATGTGATTCTACTAAAAAAGTAAGTACAGAAAAAAATAGTAAACCAATTGCAGAAATTGATTCAGCAACTGTAAGAAAACATTTATACACTTTGGCTTCTGATGAAATGGCAGGAAGAAAACCAGGGACAGAAGGTATAGAAAAAGCAGCACAATATATAGAGAACGAATTTTACAGAATAGGTTTAAATACTTTCGCTGATTTAGAAAATTATCGACAAAACTTTGAACATAAAGGTATAAAAATGTTCAATGTAATTGGTGTTTTAGAAGGTAAAAGCAAAAAAGATGAATTTGTGATTGTTTCTGCACATTATGATCATTTAGGAACAAAAAATGGAGAAGGAGATGTTATTTATAATGGTGCAAATGATGATGCTTCTGGAGTAACTGGAGTTTTAGCTTTAGCAGAATATTTTAAAAAAGTAGGAAATGAAAGAACCATAGTTTTTGCCGCTTTTACTGCAGAAGAAATGGGATTAATTGGCTCTAAATATTTTGGAAAAGGAATAGATGCATCAAAATTTGTTGCAGGAATAAATTTAGAAATGATTGGAAAAATACCAAGTTTTGGACCAAATACGGCTTGGTTAACAGGTTTTGAACGTTCTGATTTTGGTAAAATTGTTCAGAAGAATTTAGTTGGTTCTGGTTATCAATTATTTCCAGATCCTTATAAAAATTTCAATTTATTTTTTAGATCAGACAATGCTTCTTTGGCAAGATTGGGTGTGCCATCGCATACATTTTCTACAACAGCAATAGACAAAGATCCAGATTATCATCAAGTTTCTGATGAAGCAGAAACTTTAAATATGACAGTAATCACACAAACTATTCAAGCAGTTGCGAAAGGAACAGAAAGTATTATTAACGGAAAAGATACACCAACAAGAGTAGTGATTAAAGAAAAGAAATAGGGAATGAAATTTAAATATTTTGCGCTTTTATATTTGTTTATTTTGATGAGTTGTTCATCAGCCAAAGTAATTTATGATTATGATAAAACAATAGACTTTACTCAATTTAAAACCTATCATATTTTTGAAAATGCAGGTGAAGGTTTAAGTAAATTTGATGCTGACAGAATGATTAGCAGTATAGATTCTTTAATGAATATAAAAGGTTTTATAAAACAAGATAATCCAGATTTTTTTGTTGACTTTAAAGCCAATAAAACAGAGAATTATAATAGAAATACTATTAGTATTGGTTTTGGAAATTTAGGAAGAAATACAAGTATTGGCGTTTCTGGAGGAATACCAATAGATAATAAAAAATATATCGAAGAAATTACGATTGATTTTGTTACTGCAGAAAAACAAGAATTATTTTGGCAAGGAATATTGAGTTCTAAAATACCAGAAAAGACTATTCCAGAAAAAAGAATGGTTTATTTTGATGAAGTTGCTACTAGAATTTTAGATGGTTATCCTCCAAAAAAATAAATTGTAAAACAAAAAAAATCCTCTTCAAACGAAGAGGGTTTTTTGTTATTAGTTGTAATAGTTTTTTTATACTTAGAATTGATATCTAATACTTAAAGCGATATCAGAATTAATTCCATCATAAGTATCACTAAAACCAAATTCTGGTCTGTAATCTAATGATAACATAATTGGCGCGTTGAAGTTGTATTCTATACCAATATCTCCAGCTGCAAAAGCGAAAGTTTCAGAATTTCCTCCACCAGAGAAACTTCCTACACCACCACCAACACCTGCGTACCAGTTAAAACCACCTTCAATATTCCAAACCCACTGATAAATACCAGTTAATTTAAAAGCATCAACGCCTTTTCTATCTCTAATACCTAAATCTAATTCTAATCTGTTATTGCTTCCTAAAGCTCTTTGGTAAGAAATCTCTCCACCAAAACCGTCATTATCGCCTAAACGAATACCAATTGCATTTTTTGAAATGTCTTGAGCGTTCGCAGAAAATGCCGTTGCAAATAATAATCCTATAATAAAAAATACTTTTTTCATAATTATAATTGAGTTTTAAATTGAGCAACAAATTTATACTTAATAGTTGATCAAAATGTACTCAATCAAAAATGTTATTAACACAATCCATTTTCACTATTTTTTAACATTTACTCGAATTCCTTCTGAATGGCTTGCGAATTCAGGCGCGTACATACTTTGAATAGTTGTGATTCCATTACTGAAATTTCCAGCATTATTTACACGAACATCATATTCGAAAACATAAACTCCCTTTGGTAAATGATCGAAAAAGAAATTTGTTGATGCATCTTTTGTGCTTTCATAATACCATAAACCATCTTGATATTTATGTTTAGAAATCACGTTAATTGGTTCTACTCCAGAAGCTCGCATATCTTTCATGTGAATGAAATCCATATTTCTATCAGATTTTAATTCAATTCTTACCGTAATTAAATCGCCCACTTTTAAAATTGAATCATCTGTAATTTCTTTCAATTCTTTTCCTGTATCAGAATTTACTTTTAGAAACAGTTTCTTTTTTAGTTTTAAAGGAGTTTCTGCAGATGTAATTTTATCTAAATCTTCAAAATATTGCCAATACAAACCAGCCCACGCAATTCCATTTCCTTTTTTAGTCAAAGTAATTTCACTCATTTTTGGTTTAATTTCAACTGAATTCCAAGAGGTTTTGTAATAACCAGTTCCTGCTTCAACTTTTACGTCTTCTAATTCGTTTGGATTTATTTGTTGATTTCCCACTTTTACATCAATTATTTCAGTAACCGAAATAAAATCAGTTCCATTTAATAGTAGCGCATAAACTGCTTCAGTAGTAGCTTTTGTAGTTTTCCATTGATTGGTTTGCTTATTTTTTAACAACCAAATTTTTAGATTATCAACTATTTTCTCATCATTCTTAATTTCAGAAAAGGTTTCAATCATTAATGCTTGCGTTTCAATTGGCGATTCATAAAATCTAAAACCAGCTTCATTTTCTTTCCAATACATGCCTAATTCCTCTGAAGAGATTGAATTTTCGTCTAAAGATTTTACAATTTTTTCTGCGGATAATTTTTCATCATTTCTAAACAAAGACAATGCAATTTGCCCTTTTGCATATAAATTATAATCGTTCCAATATGTTTTGGTTTGATTTTGATAATATTCAATCGCAATTTTTAATGCTGAATTTATTTCTAAATCGACATAAAAAGTACGCATATATAAATACTGAATCGTAAAATAACTCAAGTGGTTTTTTGCTAAATATTTTTTAACATCTTTTTGTTTTTTGGCTTCAGCTAATAATTTATTGTAGTTTTCTAAAAGTTCTTCATCTAAAAAAGTAACTGCGTTTTGCAACATTTCTGCAGTTGATTTGTCAAAATCGGTAACACCTATTTTTTGCAAATGACCAAAACCAGTTGCAATATGTAAAGTGATGTATGAGTTTGCATTGTTACTCCCATTAAACCAAGGAAATCCACCAGAAGAAAATTGCATTTCTTTTAATTTATTGATGGCTTTTTGTTGCTCATTTTTCATTTTATTCAAATCGAACAGTAATGCAATTCTTTTCTTTTGTTCAGTTTCAGATTGTGCATCTCTTAACCATGGAGTTTCTTGAATAATTAATGATTTCAACTCTTTATTCTTTTCTAAATTACTCAATAAAGCATTAGAAGATTTCCAGGCGTTAAAAACTTTTTGAATTCGCGGATTCGAATTTGCCACAAAACTCGCCAATGTATTTGCGTAATATCTTGCAAAAGTTTGTTCAGAACATTCGTAAGGATATTCCATTAAATATGGTAAAGATTGAATGGCATACCAAGCAGGATTAGAAGTAACTTCTAACGTTAATTTGTGGTTTTTTAATGTTGTAGAATTATTATTTTTTAGTTTGTCTAACGTAAATGTTTTGGTTTCGTTAGATTTTACAAACATTGGTAATGTTTCTGTAACTAACATTCTATTAGATAAAACAGGTAAAACGTTTTGTTCTCCATCAGAAAAATCGCCAGCTTTTGCCACAATTTTATATTGAATTGCTTGTGCAGATTCTGGAATTTCCAACACCCAAGAAACAGTTGTATTTCCATCTGCATCAACAGAAAATCCCACTCTGTCAGTACCTGACATCTCTCCCAAAGGGAGAGAACCAAGCTTGCTCAGTAAATTTTTTGTAATTTCTTTCCCAGAAATTACATCTGTTAATTGTAATTGTGCAAAACCATTTAATTGATTTGAAGTCAAATTACTAATTTTTGCACTCAACACAATTTTATCTCCTTGTCTCAAAAAACGTGGCGCATTTGGAATTACCATTAACTCTTTTTGAGTTTCAGTTTGCAACGTTTTTGTTGTTGATTTTAACTCAGCTGTATGTGCCAATAATTGCAGTTTCCATCTCGTCAATGCTTCAGGAGTTGTAAAAGAAAAACTTACTTTTCCGTTTTTATCTGTTTTTAATTGCGGATAAAAAAATGCAGTTTCTTTTAGGTTAGTTCTTGCTTTTACTTGAGAAAGTTCTTCGTCTAATTTTGCCTGTCCAGATTTTGTTGTAATTAGAATAACTCCATTTGCTCCTCTAGAACCGTAAATAGAAGTTGCTGAAGCATCTTTTAGAATGTCTATTGAAGTTACGTTATTTCCGTTTATATCAAAAAATTCTACAATTACTCCATCAACAACATATAAAGGCTTAGTATCTCCAGAAATTGACGCAACTCCGCGAATAATTACGGAATCACTAGTACCTGGTTGACCAGTCCCACTTTGGATTTGAACACCTGCAACTTGACCTTGTAAAATATTGTCTATGTTACCATTAAATTCTATTTGCTCGTTTTCTGGAACAAATCCTGAAACTGAAGCAGTTATACTTTTCTTTTTTTGAGTGCCATAACCAACAACTACAATTTCATCTAAATTATTTGCGCTTTCTTTTAATTTTACGTTTAAATATTTTTTTCGGCTAACTAAAACTTCTTTACTTTTATAACCCAAATAGCTAAAAACTAGAATATCATCATTTTTCACTTTAATAGTATAATTTCCATCAAAATCTGTATTTGTTCCATAACTTGTTCCTTCTATGGTTACAGAAACTCCTGGTAAAGGTTCGTTATTTTCATCAGAAACAATTCCAGAAACAGTATTGTCAAAAGATTTTCGCTCGCTTTCTAGTTTTCGTCTTCGATCTAATAAATATTGTCTTTGTTTCCATCGATTATTATCTAAACTAAAGCCAAACCAATCATAAGAATCATATTGTTGCTGTGGAAGAGCTAAATAACGATTGTTTTTGTTGAATATAGAAAACTGTGTAGTTCCAAAACTTTGTCTTGCTCCACTAGTTCCATAAGAATAATATTGTTGTGTTATAATTGGATTAAATTGCCAAGAATGTGGTTTAAACTCGTCTAAAGAAGCATCATACATAGAGGCTAAAACTTCTGCAGAAACAGCATCATTTTTATCATTTTTTATGGTGAAACTCCACGTTTCTTCTTGATTGGGTTGTAGTTTATCTCTAAAAATATTGGTTTCAATTTCTATTCTTTCTTCTTCTTTTGGAACAGAAATTAACAAACTTCCACTTTTAAAATCATTAAAATTCACAAAATGATATTTGATAGCAAAACCACCAATATCTTCTTTTTTTACAGGAATTTTAATAGTTTCTATACAATTGTCAAGGTGAATTAATTGTGTATCTATAATTTTATGATTTTTCTCTATTTGCAAAACAACAGTCATATCTGTTGAAGCAGAACCAATTTGTAGTTCAACTTTATCACCAATTTTATAGTTATTTTTATTCGTATTGATAAAAAATAACTGATTGTCTGCAATGTTTTTTTCGTCAGAATCTGTAAGCGTAAATCGAGTTTCATCTTTAACTTCTTGTCTGAATTTATCTTCACTTTCTAAAACAGCAATATACTTTCCAGAATTCCAATTTTTATAATTTGTCAAAGTAATTTGTTTACTTTTCTCAGTATTAAAATCTGTAGTAAAAACTAATTTTCCTTTTTTCCAATTTTTTTCATCAGTTTCATTATCTGTATATGGCTCATGTGGAAATAGTTTCCTGAATTCAGTTTCAGAAATATCTTGATAATCTGGAGCAGACCAAGCTCTGTTTCGCAAAACATCTTTTGGAGCTTGTAATTTATAGATTTTAATTGTTCCTTTTGCAGTAACAAACTCGCCATTCAAATTTTTAGTATCAATATTAATTTCTTGATTTGGCTCAGTTTTATCAATTTTAGCAGGAATTTCTAAAGTGGCTAATAAAGCATGATAACCCACCTTTACAACAGTTGTTGCACTTCTTGTCTCACCATTAACATCGGTAACATCTGCAGTAATTTCATAATTGAAAACAGGTAGACTTTCTTTGTTTACGGTTTCATCTGGAATTGCTTTAAATGAAATTTCAAATTCGCCTTTGCTGTTTGTAGTAATTTCTCCATTGGTAATTTCTTGTGATGTTGAATTAGAATTTGGACTTCTCCAATACCACCAAGTTGGGTATTGTACTTTTCTGTGAACTCGATAAGCAACTTTTGCATCTGTAATATTTGACCCTGCAAAAGCTTTTGCAAAACCAGTAATTTTTATAGAATCGTTTATTTTGAAGGTTTGAGTAACTGGTTGAAACTCGGTTTTAAACTTTGGTCTTTTGTATTCTTCTACAGAAATTGAATAGTTGGAATAATAATCAAAATCGAAATCTGCATTGTCATAAAATTTGCTAGATTGTTTTTCGCTTTCGTCAAAAGTAAATGTGAATTCGCCTGTAATTCCGTTATTTGGCAAGATAAATTCGCCTGAAGCAGCACCAAATTCATTTAATTTTACATCTAAATTTCCAACTTCTTGTCCATTTACATCTTCTAAAACTATATTGATAAATTCGTTTGTAAAAGGTTTTGATTTATCGCCTTTTTTCTGAATAAAAATAGTTTTAAAATAAACAGTTTGTCCAGGTCTGTAAATACTTCTGTCTGTGAAAATAAATGGTTTTATTGTTGTGAATTCTTCTTCATTTGTGTTTGAATTTCTGTAATTGTTGAGATAAAAATTACTTAAAATAGCAACATCTTCTTCTTTTGAAACGGTAATTGTGGTGTTGCCATAATTTTTATTATCATGTAATGCTGCAAAACCTTTTCTATTTGTTTTTAGCGTTTTATTTATGCTATTTTTATTATATCTGTCTGGTTCGTTTTTAATATGTATTGTTGCGTTTTTTATTGGTTTTCCAGTTATTCTGTCAACAACTTGATACACTTTTTTATCGGTTTCATAAACATCAACTAAAGTTAAATTTGTGGATTGAAAATTGGCAATTCCGTATATTTTGTTACCCGATAATTTTTTGCTTGTAGAAGAAATAATTAAATAATTTCCAGCTTTTAATTGCGGAACAATAACCTCTGTTTTGTGCTGTAAATAATCGAATTCGTTTCTTAATTTGGTAGTCCAACTTTTTACTTTTTGTAGTTTATTTATTTCGGCAATTTTTTCTTCTTGATTGTATTTTTTATAAATAGATTGTAATTGGGAAGTTGTTATTTTATAGACCGAAAAATAAAGTGAATCTACATTCTTATAATCTACTAAAACTTTGGAAAAAGTATTTGTAGGAATGTATTTTTCTGAAGTAATTTGTAATTGTTTCTGATTGATTTTCAATTTTAGAACAGCACATTTTTTAGCACCTTCACTTTTTGGAAATTTAGAAATTACTTTTTCACAAATAACTAATGCTTCTTTATTTTTAAAACGATATGCTGCATTTTCATCAGTAGAATAAGAATTTGCTTGCTCAAAATATACTTTGGCAATTTCAAAAGAGTATAAAGTGCTTTCTGGTTTTTGGTTGATTTTTTCTTCGGAATTTTTTAATGTTTGAAGGTAAATTTCATTTGCATTTTCAAAAACAGCACTTGCTTTTATAAACTGTAAACGATCAATATTAACATCTACTAAAGGCAAGGAATTATTTTTTTCTGAATGAAATTTGATTAACTTTTGATAAATATGTAAGGCATTTAATTGTAACGAAAGCGAGTCTTTTGAAGTAATTTCAAGTGAAGCAAATGTTTTGAAATCAACTAATAAATTCTCGTTTGTAATTTTAAATTGATACGCTGGTTTTGTTAGATTTGTTTCAGAAGTTTTGTAAAAATTTAGTGCATTTTGTGCTAAAAAATCATATAAAGTTGGTCTAAATTTTTTAGAATTTTTTTCAATTTGCAAAACATCGCCAAAATCATACAAGTCGGTTTTTTGAAGTGCATCAGAATTTTTTAGCGAATTCTTAAAATAAAAATGAATTTCTTCAAACAAGGTATTCAAATCCCAAGTTCTAAAATCTGAAGAATCAACTTTTTCTTCTGTATTTGTTCTATTGTAAAACTTCCATCTGTTTTGTTGATAATATTGCCAATACAGATTTGCTAAAACATTTTCTAATACATTTTTTGTTGGGAATTTATTTTTATCGATGTGTTTTTTAAAATCAGCAATTACTTTTAATTGTGCATCCTCTTGTAAAATAAGTGCAAATTTACTTTTGTAAAAAAGTGATTTTATGATCTGTGGCGAATTATTAGTTTTTTCTGCTTTTGTGTAGATTTCTTCTACAATTGTTAAAGCCGATTTTGGTAAATTATCAACTTCTAATTTTTCGACTTTTTGCCATAAATCTTTGTAGTTTTCTTGAGAATTAATTGCAGTTATGGTTAGGAAAATAGAAAATAGGAGTGAAGCAGTTTTTTTCATAATCTTTAGTTTTGATCAAAAGTCAATAAATCAGATTAAAAATACAAAGTAGAATTAGTAAACACTATTAAATCTTTGGTAAAACTAGTTTCTGAATTAGTTTTATATTTAAATTTATTAAGTTGTTCTGCTGTTTTGTATTTTTACAATTCAAAAATTTTTGTTGAT
>Ga0115558_1002814_pt1 | contig 10229 bp, 9 predicted proteins | sample COGITO_mtgs_1104_4_FD_87279 | JGI IMG/M metagenome (GOLD analysis project Ga0115558, IMG submission 87279) | Pelagic marine microbial communities from North Sea - COGITO_mtgs_110426 | ecosystem: Environmental > Aquatic > Marine > Epipelagic | place: Germany:Helgoland, sampling site Kabeltonne... | reverse complement strand
GTTTGAATTAGACTTGTCAGTCCATCTCATCTTTAGTCATCCGAGTGTTGCTACATACGCCAATTATGTAGAAGAATTAATCATTGAAATTATGTCTAAAGAGGACGCATAAAAGATTACTCCATGGCGAATATACTATGTATAACTAGTGGGCTAACTGGGATTCTCAATGCCAGCTTTGAGCTAGTAAGCCGTCTCGAAGCCATGGGGCATTCAGTAACTTATTCTAGCCCTAAAGAAGTGAAGGAAAATGTGACTGTACAGGGTTTTAATTACTTGCAATTAGATGCTATAAACTTCAATCCAGCGCCCGAACCACCTGCTTTTTCGGGCCCTTTCAGAAAACTAAACCGGTTAAGTCACAAGGTTACTAATGTCAAAGAGAGAAGAAGAAAGGCAATTCTTGCCTTGAACATGGAGTCATTTAGGGAAAAACTGACGTATGCAGATCCTGACCTTATCATCATCGACATTGAACTACATGAGCACATTATGACGCTTATCAGCATGAAGCAGAATGTGCTCCTACTAAGCCAGTGGTTTTCAACTTGGAACAGGAAGGGGTTACCTCCAATTCAATCGGACGCAATTCTAGGAATCAATTTTAGCGGGAGTAGGTTGGGCATACGCTTGAGCTGGATGAATGTGAAAAGAAAACGGTGGTATATGTTTATGAAAAAAAAGGTCACCAGCGTCTATACCGACCGCAGATCCATCTTGCAGAAGTATGCCAAAGAAGTTGGTTTTCCAGCACAATACATTCGGGAAAATTATTGGCCTGGCCCATTTTCTTATGATCAATTACCCGTGATCAGTATGACATCTTATGCCCTTGAGTTTCCACATGATATAAGACCTAACCTTGTTTATATCGGCCCTATGATCTATGCCAATAGGAAAGATCAAAGCGATGATTCAGTAACTAGTCAAAGGCTGCAAATCATTTTGGAAGAAAGCAAATCAGAAAACAAAAAACTCATTTATTGTTCTATTAGTACGTTTAGTGTGGGTGACACATCATTTATAAAGGAAGTAATTCAAGCCGTTGAAGGCCAGACTGAATGGCAACTTGTTATTAGTTTAGGTGGAAATGTTGATATGCAGGCTTTTGATCAGATTCCTGAAAATGTTTGCGTTTTCAATCGGGTGCCTCAGCTAAAAATTCTTAGGCACGCTGACCTATCCATTAACCATGGCGGTATTCACACCATCAATGAGTGTCTATATTTTGAGGTGCCAATGCTCATTTATTCTGGGAAAAGATCTGACCAAAATGGCTGTGCGGCTAGAGTTCATTATCACGGGCTTGGGCGAATGGCTGATAAGGATTTGGACGACTCCGAGATGATAAAATCAAACATTGATATGGTGTTGAATGATAAATCTTATGCTGAAAAAATCCGTCAAACTAAAATTAAAGAGGGTATTAATAAAAGTCTCGAAAAACGGATAACTAAATTTTTAAAAACTCCTCATTATGATTAAGGCACTAATAGGTAAAGTTTTTGCAAAAGCCGGCTACCGGATTGTAAAAAAAGAGACTAAAGAAGATATGGCCTTCGCGCATCAAAAAAAACTATTGGGAGGTAACTCTAAAAAAGTCATTTTCGATGTGGGAGCCTATGTGGGAGAAACCGCTTTAAAGTATAATGATTTGTTTGATGGTAATTGTGCCATTCACGCCTTTGAGCCTTTTTTCGAAACATTTGACCGACTACAAGAGAATGTTAAGCCTCACCCTAACATAACTAGTTTTAAGCTTGCATTGAGCAATTTGAATGGCACAACGACATTCTACAGCAACAAGTTTTCTGCAACAAATTCTCTGCTACCAAGCTCTCCGAAAGGCTCAGAGACTTGGGGTTCAGACATCTTAGAAACCAAAGAAAAAATTGAAGTACCTGTACAAAGATTGGATGACTTTGTACAAGAACATAAGGTTCAAAAAATCGACATTCTCAAAATGGACACGCAAGGATCTGAATATATGGTTTTGGAGGGAGCAAAAAAAAGTCTCAAACAAGGTTTAATCAAATTGATCTATTGTGAGATTAATGTGATGCCATCCTACGAAGGGCAAAAACACTATGATGAAATGTTAAAGATAATTCGAGCGTATGGCTTTGTCACTTTTAACCTAATTCCCTCATTTAACGCAAGTGGTCAATTGAGGTACATGGACGCCATTTTCATGCATGAAAACCAAGTGACTCAAAACAATCAAGCCCAATGAATTTGAGAACCTACTTAGCACGGTTGAAGAGAAGACTTCTTAAAAAGTCTTTTTTGAAAGACACGCGATTTCCACCTTATTGGTTTAATAAAGTCATGAGTGCTGAGAAGGTTTTTCTGGTACAAATAGGTTCCAATGATGGAAAAACAGGAGACCCTTTTCATCAATTACTTCAGAAAAATCAATCATGGTCGGCATTATTTGTTGAGCCGGTACCTTATCTATTCGAAAAGCTAAAGGCCAACTATCCGGATCATTCAAGGTTCTCTTTTGCAAACGTAGCCATCAATCAAGGAGTCCCTCTTACATTCTATTGGGTTGATTCACAAGTGAAAAACATATTTGACGACCTCCCCTTTTGGCATGATCAATTAGGTTCATTCGACCGACAACATATCATCAACGAACTTGGTGAAAGAATGGAACCCTATATCCTTTCAGAGACTCTTCAAGGGGCAACACTCCCTAGTTTATTTTCAAAAAATGAAGTAAGGAGATTGGATATTTTACATATTGATACAGAAGGGTATGATTGGAAAATTCTCTCCCAACTCGATATGGATACTTTTACACCAGCCTTTATCCTTTACGAAAGCAATCACCTTTCCGAAAAGGAGTTGCATGAGTCATACAAATTTCTTAAGGATAGATATGTGCTATTTGAAGCGGGAATTGATACCCTTGCCGTAAACAAAAAGCACTCGGAAAAATATCTCGGGGATATGAAAAAAAGCATGAAACAAATACTGACGTCATGATACAAGTAAGACTGAAAGGAGGAATGGGTAACCAAATGTTTCAATATGCATTTGGAATGGGGTGCGCAGCCCGTCTTAGAACTTCACTCAAACTTGATTGTTCGGCTTTGCTCGATCGGTCTAGAGGAAAAGATTTCATTTATCGCGATTTGGATTTGGATATTTTCCGTTCCGAGCCTGATTTCGGTGTAGACCCTGCACTTCTTCGCAAGTTTTACAAAATCAAATCCTCGAGCGTTTCGCGATTGGCGAAAAAATATGCCACCACAGGACTAACAATAGAAAAAGAAAAACACTTTCATGTAGATAAAAACCTTATTGAAAGCCCAAAAGACAATGTCCTATATGATGGCTGGTGGCAAAGTGAAAAGTACTTTGGTAATGTAAAGACTCAGGTACGAGAAGCATTCCAGTTTAAAGAATCCATACTGTCAGAGGCTAAAGAGCTATATGAGCAGATTTGTAATTCCAATTCAGTGTGTCTCAATGTAAGGAGGACAGATTTTCTCACGACCCCCACCTTGAATGCCACCAATCTGGAGTATTTTCTGAAAAGTGCGGAGAGAATGTCAAGATTGATAGATGACCCACATTTTTTTATATTCTCTGACGACATAGACTGGTGCAGAGAGCACATTCAACTAGATAACCCAGTTAAAATAGTAGGGCATGAAATGAAAGGATACAAATTTGGTAACTACCTGCAATTGATGAAATCTTGTAAAAACTTTATAATCCCAAACAGCTCTTTTGCTTGGTGGGCCGTATGGTTAAATGAAAATGATGATAGAAAAGTAATTGCACCAAAAAACTGGTTCAATGAAGGAGACTTTAATACCACAGATTTGGTCCCTAAAGAATGGTTAAGGATTTGATGTCGAATTAAAAAACTTGAACAATAGAACTAAAAGACTAGACACCTCTTATGATTGATAATGACAGTTACGAAATTATACTTCTTAGCAGAGCTGAGAAAGAGTATAAGGAGGTTTATAAAACCTTAACTTCTTTCGTTTCAAGCAACCCAATAGGAAGGTTCTTGCCGTATGTGATTCTACTAGCAAAGAGGTCAATTCGATTAAATCTATACCTTTGTTTCAGTGCATTTCACTGCTTTAAATTAGAGATAAAATGATTTTTTCTTCCTCAAACAAGAAATTGAGTATGATGAAAAGGGTACTTGTGATGCCATGTGTACTCTTGCTTGTATTCAGTGGGTGCTCCCCCAATACGTATAACAGCCTAGTCAACTACAAATCTGAAGGTGGTACAACACCGAATCAACATGTCATTACCAACTACACACCAATTGAACTACAAACTGGTGATATTTTAAATATCGAAGTAAGTAGTACGGAAGCAGAAGCAGTAGCCATCTTTAAAGAATATCAGACCACTGGGTACTTATTAGATTCTGAAGGGGCTATAGACTTCCCGTTGAGCGGAAAAGTAGTCTTAGCTGGTAAAAATTTGGAGGGCGCGAAACGAACTTTGCTGAATAGCCTAGAAAAATACTTTGACATTCAGCCCACTATAAACCTGTCCTTAGCAAACTTTTCAGTCACCGTAAATGGGGAAGTAAACAGCCCCAAGATAATTCCCGTCAAAAATGATCGAATCAATATCATAGAGGCTATTGTCAGTTCTGGTGATTTCACTTCATACTCTAAAAGAGACAGTGTGATGGTGATGAGAGAAACCGCAGGAAAACGAACCTTTGGATACGTCAATTTCAATAGTAGTGAAATGTTTGAATCTCCATTTTTCTATCTCAGACAAAACGATTTAATCTATGTCAAGCCGGAAAAACGTTTTCTAGGTACTGTCAAAACGAGACAAGATAAGCTACTTCCCTATATTTCTGTGGGGATCAGTGTGATTTTGTTGTCTTTAACTATTTCAAACAACAGGTAGTAGGTTCAAAAGAAAATATTTGTATGCCAACAAAAAACAACCCTGATTTCAAAATAGACCTCCGCAAATGGGGTTGGAAGATCATTTCACACTGGTGGTTGTTTCTGATTTGCCTGGGAATTGCAATTCCTGCGGGTCAGGCCTACTTACGTTATGCGACACCAGAGTATGTGACTAGTGCCAAACTGCTAGTGAAGGGCGTAGAAGGTGCTAATGCGTTTTCTGAAATTTCAATTTTATCAGATGGCCTCAATGGAGTTAGCAGTGGTAAGAATCTTACCAATGAAATAGAGATTCTCAGGTCGCGCCCTCTCTTGACCAAAGTGGTGGAGAAGCTCGGTATTAATGTCACTTATTATCGTCTAGGACAGTTTCGAAATACTGAACTATACAAAGACTCTCCAGTACTCCTTTCAGACTATACATTAAAAGGCAACCAAGAGGACTTTTCTTTTTATATTAAAATAGACAACAATCAAGGCTTTGAATTTAGTCTTGAGGAGGATGAAGAAGGCAAAAAACACAGTTTCGGTGAATTTTTCGAAAACGACTACGGAAAGTTCTTGATCAAACAGAACAACAGTACAACAGAGCTCATCCCTGGAGACTATCAGGTTATCGTAACGAAGGCTGAAAGTGTTGCTAACTTCTATAAAAATTCACTTTCTATCGAGTTAGTGGGTGGGCAGAGAGTTACAAGCATTTTAGAACTTAAACTAGTCGATCCGACACCTTCTAAAGCAGTGGATATTCTGAACACTTTAATAGTGGTGTATAATGAGGAAGAAATCGTTGATAATAATGTGACCCTCAAGAATACAGTTGGTTTTGTAAGCAAGAGAATCGTGAGCCTTTCAGCCGAACTGGATAGCATTGAGAGCAATATTGAAGATTATAAAAGTGCCAATAACATCATTACAGAGACGGCAGCTTCTAGCTTGGGCTTTTCACTAGGAGAACTTAGGGTTTCTTTAGCCAAACTTACTGAACTGGAGCTTGAACAAGAGCTCTTCATTGCATTAGAAATCAACCTTACTAATCATCCGGAGAATCTTATTCCCACCAATGTCTCTGGTGATTTCCCAGTACTCGCCGGATTGATTGAAGAGTACAATCAGCTTTTCCTCAATCGAAAGAGAATTGCCAATACTGTTTCTAATGAAAACCCTCTAATCAGCCAATATAATACACGTCTGGAAGACCTCAGGGGTTTAATTCGAACTAGTCTTTCAAATCACCAGAGAAATTTAGAGATCCCAGTCAATCAGGCTAAAAGAGACATTGAAGAACTAAAAGGAGATCTTGGCACCGTTCCTTCTGTTGAAAAGGTTTTGATTGAAAAACTCAGAATGCAATCAATCAAAGAAAATTTATATTTGTATTTACTTCAGAAAAAAGAAGAAACAGAGCTTTCGCTGGCCATTTCTACAGCCAATATTCGAACCATCGAACCAGCCAGAAGCAGCTCAGGAGCAATATTCCCCAACAAAAAACTAACGGGTCTTGCCAGTGCTGCGTTAGGCCTAATTTTCCCTCTTCTGATTATTGTACTGCTGGAGGTATTGAAAACCACCACTCACAATGAAGACACCATCAAAAGCCTCACATCAGTGCCAATTATGGGCCGAATACCACACTATAAAAATAATGAAGAAGTTCTTTTGAAACCTGCAGAACGATCCATTCGCGCAGAAATGTTCAAGCTGTTGAGAACTAATCTGAATTTCTCGAATGTGGATAAAAAGAAGCAAGTATTTGCTATCACCTCTTCTACCAGTGGCGAAGGAAAGTCCACCACTGCCATCAATCTTGGTATGACATTAAGCTTGACCAATAAAAAAGTAGTCGTGGTAGATATGGACTTAAGAAAGCCCAAGATATCTCAATACCTAAAGACACAAACTACAGCTGGAGTCACTAACTTTTTGATTAGTGATGCTAACTTGCCCGATATAATCAACAGCCTTGATGGATACCCAAACTTTAACTTTATAGCTAGCGGCCCAGTACCTCCGAATCCTACAGAAATGATTATGTCTGAACGAACAGGTACTTTCATTGATCAACTAAAAAAGGATTTCGATTATGTTATCATTGATTGCCCGCCAATCGGGGTCGTTACAGATGGCCTTTTACTCCGAAGTTACCTGACCAATATGCTCTATGTAATCAGGCACAAGAGAACCAAGAAGGAATCTCTTAGAAATATGGAGGAACAATTTCAAAATGGCGAATTAGTAAACCCTTCTATTATCATCAATGATATTAAAGTTGATAGTAGTAACAGAGCCTATGGTGGTTATAATTCGGGCTATGGTCATGGATATTATCTAAAAAAATGACAATGGAAAGCACTTCTATAATCGCGGAAATAGGACAAGCCCATGACGGAAGTCTTGGCATACTTCATTCTTATATTGATGCATTGGCTACCAGGGAGGTCAACGCGGTCAAATTTCAAACTCATATTACCGAAGAAGAGGTCAAGCCGCATGAAAAATGACATCTGTTACATAGTGTCTCATGGCTTTGCAGCACGAATGCTGCTTCAAACAAATCTTATTGGAAAGCTTACAAGTGATGGCCACAAAGTGGCCATCATAAGTCACAATGCTAAAGATGAAAATTTCAAGGTCTTTGCCAATGACCCTAAGGTTTCGCTTTTCGAATGGAAAAGTAAAAGTAGCATTTGGGATGATGACTACTTATACAAGAGAATGTTCTTCCTAGAAGACATCAAGGCTAATACTGCCCTAAGGGAAAAATTTCACAATGCTCTCTTCTATAGTAAGTCCCTTCATCCTTGGAAAAGGTTGAGGCCCATCTATTACTACTTGATCTTTCTTTTGATCAAATGGCTACCAATAATAAGGAGTCGATTTATACGCAAAGAAAGTAAGCACCTCAAATCAGAAGAAGCAAGAAATCTCTTGGGCGAAATACAACCTCGTCTTTTAGTCTCGACCTATCCGGTTAGTATCATAGAGGCTAAACTAGTTTTTGAGGCCAAGCAAAAAAACATCAGTACAGTGCTCCATTTGTTGAGCTGGGATAATATTACCTGTAAAGGCAAGTTCCCTGCAATACCAAATCAGTTTATCACTTGGGGTCATATCATGACAGAAGAACTCAAGCAATTCTATCAGGTTGATGATGATAAGGTTTTCACTTGTGGAGTTCCACATTTTGACGAGCATATTAAAATTAAAAGGTCAGGAGCTCATATAGAGGTAATCGAGCATTTAGGATTAAATGCTAATAAACCCTATCTGTTTTTTGCCATGAGTTCTCCAAGGTTTGCTCCTCGTGAGATTGACATAGTTGAGTGGTTGGCCATGGCCATAGAAGCCAACAAGTTTAGAGATGACATGCAGTTGATCGTCAGACCACACCCGCAAAACGTGCAAGACTTCACAGCAAAAAAGTCTTGGTTGGGAAGGCTTGATCTGATGGAAAGTCAACGCGTCAAGATCGACTATCCCGAAATGATCGAGAGCAGTATACGCTGGAGCATGAAGAAAAGCGATATGACTCAGCTTTCGGCCATTATATCAGGCTGTAGTATTTGTTTCAATTCAGGTTCAACCATATCTATTGATGCACTGATGCATGACAAGCCAGTGATTCTCACCTCTTTCGATGGTGACTCGAAGCTGCCTTATTGGAATTCAGCAAGAAGGTTAAAAGACTACACACACTTAGCCAAATTAATTGCTGAAGGAGGAGCTATCACTGTCGATTCCTATAAGAATTTGGAAGCCGCTATAAAATCATACTTGAAAACCCCTGACCTAGACATTATTCTTAGACAAAACGCCCTCATGCGGGAGTGCTTTAAGGCAGACGGCCTCTCAACACAAAGAGTAACAGAAGCTCTAACTACAATACTTCGCTTTACCAAATAATGAGCAAGGGTATCAGCATAAATATAGACCGTATAATAATACAACTACTCTGCTGGTACGCACTTTTAATTCCTTTGGAACACATTCTAGAGGTTCTATTTCAAATTGAAACAATCCTCAAGCCTTACAGGGTATTGGCCATACTCATTATTGGGTGTTTCGTAGTTCGACTAAGGTTTAAATGGACTGCCAACCCTGAACTTGGCCAGGACATCTTCTTATATATAATTTTTATATATGGTCTGATCGTCACTCTTCTAAGAATGATTACATCAACGTTCAATCTTGCGCTTTTTTTTAATGATGCCTTTCAAATCTCCTTATATCTAGGCGTTTTTGTTGTAATCCGCCATATATCAATCACGCGATCCGACCTTTTACGCATCACAAAATTTTTAGCGGGAGGAGTTCTCATCAACTCTAGCTTTATTTTTTACAATTTCTTTACGCTCCGGGTTTATGGGAGAGATCCAGGGTTCATGGATAATCCTAATTACATGGCGTTAAGCATTCTGGTGGTTATTTTATTACTCATTGTTCAGTATCCGTCAATTAATGGATTACTTAAAAAAGTTCTTGTGTTGGCAATGATGCTCTTTCTGGGCTACATATTTATGCTTGCCGGTAGTCGCACCGCATTGGCAGTTTTAGTAGCCTGTATCATTATAATTCTGTGTTTTTCCCATATGAAAGTAAAGGTTGCGCTGATTACAATGTCTATAGTTTTGATAAGTTTTCTGAGTTTTGGTGGCTTGGGCCTATTGCAAGAAAGTGGCAATTTGGCTCTTATAAATAGATTGCAGACAAAATCTGCAAGCGAAGATAATCGCATTTCTATCTGGCGTGGGGTTTTAAAAGCAGCTGAAACTACCAGTTATACTGGTCTTGGTGTTGGACAGTTCAAAGCCCGATTTAGAGAGTTCTATATCTCTGAAAACAATCAAGAGATCAGTCGCATGCGCGAACGGGGCTATTTCATATCTCCACATAGTGATTATTTAGCTTTTCTTGCGATATACGGAATAGTTGGGCTTGGCAGTTACCTTATATTTCTATCTCTTTCTTTAAAAAAGGTTTTTTTTAAATACCAACAGTCTGTTGACAATGATACAAGGCAACATTATCAATTTGGGTTTTTGATCCTTATAGCGGTTGTTTTCTTTGGCCTTGCCAATGAAAATGTCATTAGCGCACTTTTTTGGATATTATTAGCGATATCTACCCGTGTGGAAACATCAGAAACAGAAATTTTAGATGAACAAAACTCACTCAAAAAACATGAATAACACACTTTTAGTTACAGGGTCTTCTGGGTTAATAGGCTCAGAGGTAGTAAGGTACTTTGACAAACAGGGCTGGAAGATTTACGGAGTCGACAACAACATGAGAGCTGATTTCTTTGGTGAAAAAGGAGACACC
>Ga0115558_1002808_pt1 | contig 10234 bp, 14 predicted proteins | sample COGITO_mtgs_1104_4_FD_87279 | JGI IMG/M metagenome (GOLD analysis project Ga0115558, IMG submission 87279) | Pelagic marine microbial communities from North Sea - COGITO_mtgs_110426 | ecosystem: Environmental > Aquatic > Marine > Epipelagic | place: Germany:Helgoland, sampling site Kabeltonne... | reverse complement strand
GCGATTCCGGCAATAGCAATGACAATCGCAATCCAGGTTGCAAGGCGTACGCGTTCGCACAGAACAACCCATCCCAGCACGGCCGCCATAAACGGGGCTGTTGCAAATAAAAGCATGGCATTTGCGACCGAAGTATTTTGGATGGAGTAAATACCGCCAGAATATGCTGCGACCAGTGAAAGTCCGGCTATGATGACCGGATAGCCAATGCGCCTGATTTGAGAAAAAGGGCTTTCCCCTGACCGAATTCTAATAAGCAGATATAGAAACAGTGACATGCTGATCGACCGATAAAGCAGGATTTGCCACACAAAGGCATCTTCGATCATGCGAATCCCGAGCCCGACGGTCGACCACAGAATTCCTGCAGTAAAAACGAAAAATATTCCATATTTGTGAGCATCTGCGTTAAGCGGGGAGGTGGATGCGATTGTCATTCGGGGCCGATCAAAAATGCGATTTCACACTAGGTTAGTTTCCTATCCAGAGTTTTGTTCCGTCAAATGCGACACCGAAAGCGCCATTGGGGGCGGTTCTGCGCAAATCGGTGTGGTTCAGAGCGATAATTTCCGCGGATAGATCCTTCTCCTCCGGCGGGAAAAGGCTGCAGATCTGCATCGCGGAGATGTGGAAGGTCCTTAGTCTCGGGATAAACTTTTTGCGATAAGGGCTGTACATTTTTCGGCAAATCCGAAAAAAGCAGATAGTTTTGATAGATTTATTAGCACGCGCCGCTATTGGGGCAGATCATATTATCTGCGGTGTAGATATGGCGCGCGTCTTAGGAGTTTTGATTGAGAATTGTCGTTGCCGGGCTGGGCTATGTTGGATTGACCAACGCGGTCCTACTTGCCCAAAATAATAAAGTTATTGCCGTGGATATAGATGCAGCTCGGGTGGATGTGGTCAATGCGCGCCAGTCGCCAATTGCCGATCCCGAGTTGGAAGAATTTCTCAGGCATAACGAATTGGACCTGAAGGCCACTGTGGATGCGCCGCGTGCCTATCGCGATGCAGACTATGTGATCGTGGCCACGCCCACCAATTATGATCTGCTCACTCATTTTTTGACACCTCCTCTGTGGAATCAGTGATTGAGCAGGTAATCGCGATAAACCCCTCCGCGGTCATTGTAATCAAATCAACTATTCCCGTGGGGTTTGTGGATCAAGCGCGCGCAAAATTTGCCACGGATAATATTATTTTTTCGCCGGAGTTCTTGCGCGAAGGCCGGGCTCTTTATGACAATCTACACCCCTCCCGGATTATTGTCGGTGAAAGATCAGAGTGGGCTAAGGTATTTGCCAATTTGCTTTTGCAAGGGGCGCAAAAGCAGGATGTGGCCTTGCTCTTCACCGATACGCAAGAGGCGGAAGCGATCAAACTCTTTGCCAATAGCTATCTTGCCATGCGGGTTGGGTTTTTTTAATCAGCTCGACAGCTATGCCATGGCGCGCAATCTCCAGACACGTCAGATCATTGATGGCGTTTGCCTCGATCCGCGTATTGGTTCTCATTACAACAAGCCGTCTTTTGGCTATGGCGGGTACTGCTTGCCCAAAGACAGCAAGCAATTGTCCGCCAATTTTGCCCAAGTGCCGCAAAATCTCATTCAAGCCATTGTAGATGCGAATGACACGCGAAAGGCGTTTTTGGCCGAGAGGATTTTGGCGCGCGGGCCCAAAACGGTCGGGGTGTTCCGCTTGGTGATGAAGTCAGGCTCTGACAATTACCGCGAGGCGCCGATCCAAGGGATCATGGATCGATTGAAGGCGTGGGGGGTTGAGGTGATCATCTACAAACCAACGCTTTCCGAGCGGCGGTTTGACGGCGCAAGGGCGGAGCCTGATTTGACGACCTTTAAGGCTCAATCAGATGTCATATTGGCAAATAGAGCCGATGCCGCCCTGGCTGATGTTGAGGATAGACTGTCCACCCGCGATGTTTACGGCATTGATGGACGGGGCGCGGCGTGACGACTTTGGTCTAAGTGGTCTCTGGCTTCGCCGCGCGATGGGCCCGATAGAAAGCCAAAGAGTCTAGTGCCGATGGTTTCGGCGGCGGGCGGGTACTGAGAACAAAAAAGGTAGGGCTAAGATGATAGTCGGACATATTGGAGCGCAAAGGCAGTAAGGACGTGCCTGGTAAAAATTTCCGCATGTTTCAGGGCAAGCCGTTGATCGATTGGTCGCTGGATCAATTGCTGAACAACCGCCGTAACCTGCCGTAGGGCATCCCAGTTGACCAAGAGGCTTTGCAATTGAGTGACAACTTCGGTCAGATCGGCATCTGTTATTCCTGAAATGGCTATGGCAATGAAACTACATTCTATTTTGTGTGTAAAATCATATACACTCATTAGGTATTTTTGAAGAAGGATTGCTCAATAATATCACAGACCCGATCCTGGTCTTTCTCAGTCAGACCAAAATATAAAGGGATTGATATACTTTTTCTGTAATATGCCTCTGCGTTTGGAAATTGTCCTAATTTGAATCCCATTCTGCGGTAATACGGGTGTCGATGAATCGGGATATAATGTAAGTTTACTCCAATACCAGCTCTTCTTAGGTCATCAAAGATCTTAGAATGATGAATTTCAGGTACTTGTATGACGTATAGATGCCAGCTGGATCCTGTGGATCCAGCTTGTATTGGCCGCTGTACTGGAAGATTTGCTAACATCTGGTCATAGCGAGCAGCAATCGCTGCGCGGCGGTCCACAATTTCTGTAAGTCGCTGCATTTGTGTAAGACCAAGTGCAGCCTGCAATTCGGTCATGCGGTAATTGAAGCCCAATGTGATCTGTTCATAATACCACGATCCTTGACTAGGACCTTCGTAGAGCTCGGGATTACGTGTGATACCATGACTTCGGGCCAAATCCATAGCTTCAGCAAGTTTTTGGTGCTGTGTCGTTGCTAGACCACCTTCAGCTGTCGTTATTATTTTTACTGGGTGGAATGAAAAAACAGTAATATCGCTGTAGTGACAATCTCCTACGGGTCTGCCTTCATATGTTGCGCCAATCGCATGGCTAGCATCCTCAATGATAGCAATGCCGTACCCACGCGCAATCTGGGAGATAGCTTTCATATCTGCCGATTGACCACAAAGGTGTACGGGTATTATAGCTTTTGGTAGCTTGGAGGCAGTTTTTAACTTCGCTTGCAAGGCTTTTGGGCACATTGTGTAGCGTATCGGGTCAATATCAACAAAATCAACTGACGCGCCACAATAAAGTGCACAATTTGCTGAAGCTACAAAGGTTGTTGGAACTGTCCAAACGACATCCCCCGGTCCAACGCCTAAAGCTATGCAGGCAATATGGAGAGCGGATGTCGCAGAATTTACTGCAATGGCATAGGCAGCACCAGTGTGTGCACCTACGGCGGCCTCAAAAGCTGGAACTTGTGGTCCTTGAGTTAAAAAATCAGAACGCAATACAGATACCACCGCATCGATGTCATCTTGACAAATGTCTTGCCGCCCATAGGGTATGAAGGTGCTTTTTGTCACTTACTTTCTGTCCATTTTTGTTTTTGGTTGTTTGCGTTGTCTTGTTGCAGCATAACCTTTTTTTAACGTGTTAAAAATTCCCTCAAATTCTGCCAGGTTTTCTTTCTGCATTCTGAGGGCCAAATCGAACCAAAGATTGCGACCCGTTGGACAGCAAATGATACGCATTAGATGTTTCCAATTTTCGTCTCGTTGCAAGCGATCCACGCAATCAATTCTTCGCGCGGCATCCATTCTGGGTTATTATCAGATGAATAGGTAAAACCGTCCGGTACTTTAATACCATCTTTTATTCGATCCGCACTTGATGACCAATTGTTGATCGCAGGCAGAATTTTAAAGTGTTCGGGGTATTCGTAGGTGTGAGGCGCGTCTTCTTCGCCAATCATCTGCTCATGTAGTTTTTCCCCTGGTCGTATTCCAACAATCTTTTGGACCGCGTTTTGCGAAATAGATTTTGCAATATCTGTAATTTTCATGGATGGGATTTTTTTAACATAAATCTCTCCACCTTCCATGTCTGCAAAAGCTTGCCATACCAATTTAACCCCTTCGTCCAGGGAAATCATAAATCTAGTCATGCGTGCATCGGTTATTGGAAATTCACCCTTATCTTTTATTGAAATAAAGAATGGGATAACAGAACCGCGCGACCCCATAACATTTCCGTATCTGACCACTGCAAAGCGCGTACCGTGTTCACCTCCATACGAGTTTGAGGCCACAAACAATTTATCAGAAGCTAATTTTGTTGCGCCATACAGGTTTATTGGTGACGATGCTTTGTCTGTAGAAAGCGCAACCACCCGTTTTACACCACAGTCTATTGCTGCATCAATAACGTTCATTGCTCCGTTAATATTAGTTTTCACACACTCAAACGGATTATATTCGGCAGTAGGTACAATTTTGGTAGCCGCTGCATGGACCACATAATCAACACCACGAAAGGCGCGATACAGCCGTTCGCGATCCCGAACATCACCTATGAAAAAACGTACGCGCGGGTCGCCGCCATAGACTTTGGCCATTTCCCACTGTTTCATTTCATCACGACTAAAGATTATAATCTTCTTAGGATTATATTTCTCGAGTGTTTTAGGCACGAAAGTTTGGCCAAAAGATCCGGTGCCGCCTGTCACCACGATGTTTGAATTTTCGAACATGGCGTTATCCTTTCACGCTTAAATCTCTGTATTATTCATTTGTTGTTCTACGATACTTGCGGCTTTGTCGAGGTTATCTGACACATTGCCATAAATTTCCCGCAATGCTGTGTTTGGCGCGTGGGATAGACAGTCTTCAACGAATCTGGTGAAGTTGTCCAGGTTGTCGACATTGGGGAGACATTCAAATATGCGCGCAAAACTATTCATTACGGCGACAGGTTTACCTTCATAAACTGCGTCTAAAATAGTAGTAGAAGGATGAGAGATTACGCAATCCACTAATGCCATAACATCGTTAATTGTCGCCATAGCCATAATACCATAGTGACGCTCTGATCTGATTATGTTTGGACAATCTTTGCACATTTTGGCAATTTTTTGTTCTACGTTGCGGTTCCTTTTTCCACGATGACTTCGCAGTATGAAAGCAATATCGGGCCGTGATTGGGCGGCTGCTTTCCACACTCTCAAAGCCTTTTCAAACATTTGATCAGAGTAGCGTTCCTTCTCGAAGCCAAAATTATGACATATTAATACTCGGCGAGAAAATTTTGAAAGTTCTGCGGCAAGTCTATCCTGGTTGGGCCAAGAACTAAGTAAATTGGTTTTTGTGATGCCGGTCACATGCATTCTATCCGCCACATCTGGGGCAAGAAAACTTGCCGCTGCATTTGGTAGGTCTGCTTATATCAGTAGAGTTTGCGAATAATAATCCCAAACATCGCGCAACACTCCTTTTGTTTGTAGACCCTGCTGCACCATGCCATGTTGAATAAAAACAACATTTTTTTTTTCAAAATTTTCATGAAATGATCTCGAGGACGAAACTTACCGCCGTAAGCAACTGGGTCAGAATGCGTTAACATAAAATCTGACCGTGCAATTTGTAGCCAGCTAAAAAGTTCTATCCGTAGGAGAGATTTGACCTCATAGGGAACTCCTGATGCTTTAAGCGTGTGTTCAAGTCTTGCGTCAATTTTTATAAGCCTGTGGTTGATGATAATTTTTACATCAACTTTGCCCCGTTGATGAAGGCGGATCATTAACGGCATGCATGAATCAAACGCTGGCATGTGAGGTACGATCAGGAGTATGTTTTTTCTTTTATAATCCATTGATATAACCATTACGCTGTTTTATACTTCTGGCGATGAGTTTAGCCGTATCACTATTAAGTGACGCAAACGTTCTAGCCTTTTTTTGCATAATCTGAACGCTTGACAGATCTTTGTTTAAAGCTAGCAAATAGCTGCACATGGCTTGTGGAGTGTCAAAGGTTTCAAATACCCCTGCTTCTCGCGCAGGCTTTGCAATAAAATCCACTCCATAGGTGGAAGGTCCCATAACAACTGGGCATCCAGCAGACAGTGGCTCAATAATGTTATGTCCACCCATATCTGTAAAACTCGCACCCACAAAAACTACATCTGCAAGTCCCAGGTAAAAGTCCATTTCACCGAGTGTATCCCCTATAAGCACCTTACTTTTATATTGTATTTTGTCAGTTATTTGACTGCGGCGTGTGTAGGGAATTTTACAAGATTGTAATAATTTTGAAATAGAATCAAATCGCTGTGGGCTGCGCGGCACCCATATTACACGTGCTTGCGGTGCTGCTTGAAGAAAATCTGTGACAATTTTTATTAAGACAGCTTCTTCACTTTTAACGGAAGACGCAATCATAAACGTAAACTGTGCGTTCCAAGTTTGGCGTAGATCGCTACCATTATCCAGAAGCGCTGAATCCGGTTTCGTATCAAAGCGTAATTCGCCGGCAATAGAAACGTTCTCAGGACGCACCCCGGTAGCAATATAGCGCTCAACATAATCTTGTGATCGTGTGAAAATATGGTCGAACAGCCGGTACAAGTAGAGTCCGTGTCGCCGCCAGGTTTGCAAACGTTTCATGCGATTCATTAAAAGATTGCCATTTGCCATGAACATTGGAATGCTCAATCTGTCCGCTTCGATCAGCATTGCTGGCCAAATTTCAATTTCCAAAACAATACCGAAGGCTGGCTTGGCGCGTCGTAAAAACAACTGCACTGTCCAGAAACAATCGAATGGCGCGTAGAGGTGTGTTACCCGAGGGTTACTTCCAAACTGCTGCACGCCTCGATCAAACCCCGCTGGTGACAGGTGTGTTAGGAGAACATGGTGCCCATCGTTTAGAAACTCTTGCACTAAAGGACGCGCAGCGTTCATTTCTCCGAGCGATGCTGCATATATCCAGACCGCGCCCTTAGCACCGACGGGCCCTAGTCCCCAACGATGCCTCATGTGATACAGATGCCCTGGTTCTTTTCGCGCACGCCATAAGGCAAAAAGACCTGATAGAGGCAGTAATAAATGATAGGCTATTTGATATATGAAATAGGCCATCCGTGTTATAATCGGAAGTTCACGGCGTTTGGAATGGGTCCGCATAAATCAGCCTAAACCTAGCGTACGAAACATTGCTTCAGCAAGCTCCCAATCTTCGTGCGTATCGATGTCCTGCACCCGCGACCGTGGAAGCGGTACACCTGCGACTTTCCCGTCGAAAATAGATTTTCCCGCTGACCATGAACTAGCCTTTGCCCAATAGAATTGACCCGCATCATGAAAATATTCCTCTAAATCTTGACTGCGCGTTATGAACTGCTCCGGATTTATCATCTCTATCTGATCCAACGACTTAGCACGCAAAGCCCGTTGGATAGGAAAGGCATAAGTTGTCACAGACATCGCAAAGTCCGCATGATTTAACTTGTTCGGACCAATAGCCAATTTTTCTGGCTGTAAAAACGGGGCAGTTGCATACAGGCAACATACGGCGCAATCATTATCTAAACCCAAAGTGTTAACCGCATGCGCCATAACATCAATGGTTGTTGCAAAATCGTCTGACAAATGCTTAGGCCTTTGAAATGGCGCCTCAACACCCATCGGGATTACAGTCTCCATGATTTCAACATCGTCCGTCGATACAATGATACGTTCAAATATGCCTGCAGATTGCGCAGCAGATACGGTCCATTCGATAATTGGCTTCCCGCAAAAGAGTTTGACGTTTTTGCGAGGAATACGCTTTGATCCACCGCGGGCGGGGATAATACAAATACTCATAATTGCTCCTTGTGAAGAGTGTAAGTGATTTGCAAAGGCGTATGTCCATTAGCATTCATTTGAGCCTGCCGCTTATGATCTCCAATAGGTACATGCAAAATAAAATTTGCACTACGCGTAGATTTAATTTCGGGCAAGGGATTATATTCATTTAAAATTTGTTTAAGCAAAATAGGCAGTAAATAGTCAAAATCTGGGATTAAATGTACACCAATTGAATTATCGTTTTGCAAATAAAAATTCCCAACGCACTCAGTTGCTACGAAAACCAAATTCCAGCATCTGTAAGGGTGTGTTTTAATAAACTCTTGGTGATCTTCGAAGGTGGGTAACTTGATGTGGCTGATTGTATGTTCGCGTAATTTAAGGGCTTCATAAAGGGCGTTTATATGATCGTCCTTTGGAACGATGCGCTCAAATGTCAAACGGAGATAATTATAACAACAAAAATCTTCATCATGGCTAGTTTTCACAAAACCGCAAGCTGCAAAGCAAGCGCGGCTCGCTGCATTATCACTGCGAATGCGCGCTCGAATAGGCATAGAACCTATTTGAGCTATACCTAAAGCCAACAAAGATTTACCAAAACCTTTTCCTTGCGCAGTGGGGGCAACGGCAAGTGATACAACGGCATGATCTTCTTCAACATTGAAGCGAACGACCCCGATTGGAAGCCCGTCGTATTCCCCAATAAATACATGCTGGGTGGTACTTTGCAATGCGTGAGTTAACCAACTGATGTGATCCTCCCAAATTAGTGGCTTCGTTCTTTCTGACGCAGCCCTGATATTTGGGTCATTTTTCCAATCAAATAGGCGCTTAGCATCACCTATTTTTGCCAATCGTACTGTGATTATCCCAAGCATGTTAACTGATATCCTCGTATCGGATGGGTGTGCCCTTTGGGATGTCGCACAATGCGTACTTTTCATTTAGAGCGGTTGGATCATTCGCTGGTATCCCTGCATTTGGACGAATAAAGCGGAATAGATCTGAGGTAATTTTTTGCCCTTTTTTAATGTCTGCCGTGGCAAATGCAGAACGTCTGCCAATTGATTTATTGACCATTTCAGCATTTGTTGTTCGTTTGGTTGGCGAACCACGAAGTGCCATGATATCGTCCACGCCGTTGGCGATTTCTCTCATAATTTCCGGAGTGGCTGAAAAACGGTGATCAGGCCCTTTACGAGTAGGGTCATTGGTATAATGTTTCTCAATAGCAACTGCGCCCATTGCAGCTGCAGTCAAAGGAGCGATAGACCCGATTGTATGATCGGAGAACCCTACCAACCGATTGAAGCGATTTCCGATTGCCGTCATAGCATTCAAATTAATGCTGTCCAGTGGTGCCGGATACGATGAACAGCAATGCAATAAGATAATTGTTGCTGCATTATTTTTGTCCAACACTTCGAGAGCGTGGTTGATTTCAGGTAACGTAGCCATTCCAGTTGAGAGAATAATTGGTTTGCCAGTTTGGGCAGTTGTGGCCAAAAGATCATCGAATGTCATTTCGAAACTGGCTATTTTATATATCGGGCAGTCCAGTGTTTCGATAAAATCTAAATCGCGTGGATCGTAAACTGAAGTGAATGGAATAAGGCCGCGTTCACGCGCACGCTGAAACAAAGGTTGATGAAATTCCATCGGCATTCCTGCACCTTCATAAAGGTCGTATAGGGTCGGACTGCCCCAAATTGGATCTATTTTCATAGTGCTATGATTTGATCGCATAGTTAAAGTATCAGCAGTATAAGTTTGTAACTTCAAACAATCCCAGCCCGCATCTGCCGCAATGTCTACTAAAGCCAAAGCCTGATCAAGATCACGATCATGGTTTGCACTAATTTCAGCTATGAGTAATGGGCGCTCTTTTGGACTGATTGTGCGATTTTCAATTGTTAAATTTTTTAGGCGCATATCGTTGGTCCAATGAATAGATCGCGTTGGTTTGGCTATTTTTTGCTGTTAGTTCTCAGACGAGTCTTTGGCAATCAGATTTTAGCTAAATCTTTTGTTATCTTCAATACGATATACGCGACGCCATATGTTTTTCGGTAGATACACTTTATTAAGAAATCGCGAAGCCCTCGAACTATGTGCTACCAAAAGCCCATTGCTTATGCATTGATGATGGCAAAATCGCGTAATAAACAGGTTTCAATTGTTGCGGCTTACTAATAGCCTGCACGGACGGGTTCCTGCCTTACTACACTACACTATAAAACATGAGAGGATTAAGCGTGCGGTTAGCTCTATTGGTTTTTTATTTATTTTCTACCTGTCAGCTAGTTGCAGCCCAAAGCATGACGCAAGATCAGGTCAAACAGCTGGCGCTTGAGGCGATTTTGGAAAATCCAGAAATCATCATGCAGGCGGTCGCTATTTTGCAACAGCGCGAGAAGGAACGGGCGGCCTCTGGAGCCAATACCGTGCGT
>Ga0115558_1002782_pt1 | contig 10270 bp, 7 predicted proteins | sample COGITO_mtgs_1104_4_FD_87279 | JGI IMG/M metagenome (GOLD analysis project Ga0115558, IMG submission 87279) | Pelagic marine microbial communities from North Sea - COGITO_mtgs_110426 | ecosystem: Environmental > Aquatic > Marine > Epipelagic | place: Germany:Helgoland, sampling site Kabeltonne... | reverse complement strand
CGAAGCTCAAGAAGTGCTTACTGCTTTTTTAGCAGACGATAAAAATTTTGAGAATATAGAAGCAGCAGGGAAACTACTCGTCGAGAGTTTTCAGAAAGAGGGTAAGGTACTCAGCTGTGGGAATGGAGGAAGCCTCTGTGACGCTATGCATTTTGCAGAAGAACTCACTGGAAGATACCGAAATAACAGACCTGCAATAGGAGCTATAGCTATAGCAGATGCTAGCCATATGGCTTGTGTAGGAAATGATTACGGATACGACTATGTGTTTTCTCGCTATGTGGAAGGTGTAGGCCGTAAGGGTGATGTACTGCTAGGTATAAGCACCAGTGGCAACAGCCAAAATGTAGTGAATGCCATACTTGCTGCCAAAGAAAAGGGCATGAAAGTAATAGGTCTCACGGGGAAAGATGGTGGTAAAATGGCAGGTCTTTGTGATGTGGAAATACGTGCACCGAAGAGTGATTATGCAGATCGAGCTCAAGAAATACATATCAAGGTAATTCATTCACTCATAGATTATGTGGAGCGGAATTTGTAGTGAAGAAGGGCTAATTGTCATTTTTGGGTGTTTTTTTTATGTGGTGGATGTTTAAAATGGTATAATTGTGCTGTAACATCGTAAAACACGCACAGTTTCCAAGTTTAAAGTCTTCATGAAGTTTCCAAAAAGTCAATTTTCAACTAATGCAGCATCTGGCTCGAAGGGTTCAACTTCATATGACAAGCGCAACCCGATAAGTTCGAAGTATTTTCAGACAACCTACAATACCGAAAATACCTGTGCCTATATTGTAAGGCCTACTTCTCACGATCATCTTGTTGAGGTAATAAACGACCTTAATTCGAAAGGGCTAACTTACTCTGTCGTATCTACGGGGGCTAATTTAGGCTACGGAGGGAAAGCTCCACTGGCAAGTTCTGACGTTCTTATCGATCTTTTTTTCTTAAAAGGTATTGAAGTAGACGAAAGCAGAAGTGTAGCGATAATAGAAGCGGGCGTAACTCAGCAAGAACTTTTTGATTACCTGGTAAAGCATGATATAGAATACTGGTTTCACGTTACTGGCGCTCCAGCGGAAACAAGTATCGTGGGGAATGCAATGGCTGGAGGATATGCCAATGGGGTAAATGGAATTCGATACGATAAAATTATCTCTGTAAAAGGTGTTTTTAATGATGGGACAGAGTTTGATACCCATCGAGGAAGTAATACCAAATATGACGATAGTCCTGATATCAGAGGCTGTTTTAAAGGAGGAGAACACGGAATAATTACAGAAGTAATTTACGAATTAGACCCAATTCCTGAGCTGATGCAGATTAGCTTTTTCTCTGTTGATCCACACGAGGATATAGCTTCAGTTATGGATTCATTTGAGTATTTTAGAAAACACAATGTGGTTCAATCCAATATTAGTATATTTAATAGTTACAGGATTTATGCAGAGAATACTGGCCATTGCAGTGAAAAAATATTAAACAATCAGTTAGCATTTAAGCAAGAAATTTATAAATACTTATCCGACAATGGGCTAGATTTTTGGAGTGGAGAGTACAGCGGAGTTATCGCAAATAACTATACAGATAAAGAGGTGCTTGAAGTTACTGAAAGATATATCGAGAATAAGCTTAGGAAATACATAACGAAGTTCAAGTCTATAGAAGTAACTAAAGAGGATATTCTTAGGCTACGAAAAAACACGGAGGCAAGACTTCCTGAAAATGCATTGGAAGGAATGCGGGGTAGAATACTAACCTTCACAGGAATGCCTAAGTATGGAAGTGTCTCAATGGGCTACTGGCGAAAAGGTCATGTGGATATTAATGACATGAATTTAGAACGGGATAAATGCGGATTTTTGTGGTTAGCTTTATCTCTTAATCCGCAAAGCGGAAACTGCTTAGAGATTATCCAAAATTTAGAGAAAATTGTAATAGAATCAAATCTGGAACCGTTTTATGTTGTTGACTATATCAGGCCCCACGAGTCATATATCATGTGGAGTATTATTTACGATAGAGAGAATAAGGATGACGATGCAATAGCTGAACAATGCTACAATAACTGTGTAAGTTATATTGAGACCAATACAGACGTAAGTGTTTATCGAAAAGTAAGAAGTTTCTCAAAAAGATAATGCCTCACAAACTACCATCTTCCGTTGCTCAAAATTCACCTGTAGCTCTTTTAGGAGTCTCGGATAATTGGGATATACAGTTTGCGAATCAAGCGGCACTTGACCTAGGTTTGGAGCAAGGAGCTAATATGTTGGATATCCTGAGTACAGCATTCTATTCGCATGGAAACCTCAAAGAATTATTAGTTAATCAAGAGGCTTTCTATATCGAATTAGTAGAGAATTCAGAAAAGAAATACCTAGTGCATGGCACTAAAACAGATGATCCAAACGTAGAATGGTCTTTTTCATTCACGGAATTGCCTTCAACGAATAACGGTGATCAGATACAGTATAATGCATTCGTAAAAAGTGCAGTTGATAAGCTGCCTATTGATGTCGTCATATACGATAAGAATCTCCACTTTGCATACATGAATGAAGTAGCGGTAAAAGATGCTACACTTCGTAAATGGCTCATTGGAAAGAGCATTGAAGATTATGTAGCATACCGGGGACTGCCAAATGAACATGGAGTGAGTCGAAGATCTTTCTTTACAAGCATAATGGAAGATAAGGAGCCCGTAAATTGGATAGATGAATATTATTTCAAGGACGGAGGTGAAAAGTTTATGTTAAGAAATTACTATCCGTATATTGTTGGTGGAGAAGTTCAATTTCTTTTTGGTTGTGGTGTAGATATATCGAAACAGATAGAAATAGAGAAACAATCAAAACTTTTGATTGAAGATCTGACCGTGAGAAATAAGCTCTTGAGCCAGTTTTCTCACATAATATCGCACAATTTAAGAAGCCATTCTGCTAACTTGATGGGCCTGTCTCAGTTTTTTGATTACGTTCGAAATGATCCAAGTAAATTGGATGATGTGTTGTCTAAAATGAGCAGTGTGACGATTGACTTGGATGCTACTTTAAGAGATCTAAACACGATAGTTAATATAGAAAAGGGAGATGAAGCACCCAGTAAAATGGATTTAGACGTTCTCCTAGATGAAATCTATAGCGAGGTGAATGATGAAATTCCAAAGGCGGCATCAGTGAAGCTAGATAGAGAATTAACAATCCAGCGAGTACAGGCCAACAGAGCAAATTTAAAGAGTGTATTAAAAAGCTTAATAGCGAATGGAGTAAAGTTTTCGAAGGACAATAAAAATGCTAAAGTAATAGTTCGGTGCCACTACCAAGACAGTAAGGTAGTACTTACTGTGGAGGATAATGGAATAGGAATAGATACCGTAAAGAACAAGAAAAGATTGTTTGAGCTTTATCAGAGGTTTAGTCCGTTATATGCTGATGGCCGAGGTATTGGTCTTTTCTTAGTAAAGTCACAGGTGCACAGTATGAAAGGGTCTATTGATATCAAAAGTAAAGTAGGTACGGGAACTACTTTTACTATTAAACTGCCTCAAGAAACCTATATCCGAGAAGAGAATGTTACAGTCTCCACTAGAATATAATATCCATTACTTTTTTGTGGCTCTAAGGTTACAAAACCCTAAAGAACATACCTCAAGAACTTAATCTTTTTGCCTTGTTCTAGCCACATTTTTTCATAAAAAGTTTGGATGTTAGCCAGGTGCTCTGGGATTTCATCCCAAGCATAAATGTCATCACAGTCTTCCAATAGTGTTAGCTCTTGTTCCGCGATGACTTCTTTCGTAAATTCATAAAATCGAGTAGAATCACTCTTGAGGTTCATAATAGCTCCATCTTTGGATATGTTGCGATATCTACTAAGAAACATAGGATTTGTTAGACGTTTTCGCTTTTTGGCATGTTGAGGGTCCGGAAATGTAATCCAAAATTCATCGATCTCACCTTTGTCAAAATACTCCTCAATATTTCCAATCATCAGTCGATGAAAAGCTACATTGGTCATGTTGTGTTCTAGAGCATACTTTGCCCCTTTCCATAGCCTATTGCCTTTTACATCTATCCCTATGAAGTTTCTGTCAGGGAAACGCTCTGCTAATCCTATGGTGTATTCTCCCTTTCCACAGGCCATCTCTACAGTGATTGGATTGTCGTTTTGGAAAACGTCAGATTTCCATTTCCCTTTGAGTTCCACCGCACGTTCATAGCAGTTTTCAAACGCTGTTACCTCTGCAAATTTTTGGAGCTTACCTACTTTTCCCACAGTGCAAAGGTAGAATTATTAGTATACTGAATAGTTAATTTAGCGTAGGTGTTTTCTTTTCTTGTAGTATGCGGAAATCATTAGGCGTTGTTTATGATATGTTTTGTCAGCTCTTTTTATGCGGTTTACAAGTTGGAAAAGTCTTCTGTCGGCGTCTTTCAGACTTAAATACCTAATCTATGGCGACTCGCCTCACTTTTCCCGTATCAGTATATGTTACCTGGCCTATGAAAATTATTTCTTTTGGATTGTGGTAGAGTGGTAATTCTCGCTTAAGCATTTCGAGTAGATGCACAGTATCTGTTATGGGCACTCCTTCTACTACTAATACTGCTTTTTCACCAAGCTCAGCATCCTTCTTTTTGGTCATATAGAAAGATCTGTCTATACCGGCTGATACCAAGAGTTCCTTGATTTGTGGCTCTACCAATGAAGGATGTATTTTTATTCCGCCACTATTAATTACATCGTCAGACCGTCCCAAGATTTCAAAACCATCAGAATGCAGACTAGCAATGTCGTTCGTTTTTATAAAAATAGTTAACGCTGGAATAGCAATACACAGTTGATTATCATCTAGACTTACGTCTACCCCATGCTGCGGCTTGAAGTACTGGTCGGTTCCTATTTTACGAAGTGCTATGTGACTAGCAGTCTCTGTCATTCCGTAGGTCTCCCAAATATCGGTTTTCGTTCCCTTAGCATAGGCTATTAACTTATGCTCTAATGTCACGGGTATGGGCGCTCCCCCAATTAAAATAGCTGTCTGGGGAGATAAAAGTGCCTTGTCGGCTGCCAGTATTTTTTGCATTTGGTTAGGGGTGAATGAAGACAAGTCAAAATGTGATGCATACTCTTTTAGTTCCTCGCTTGGGTTCGCACTTGGATTTATAAAGTGGATATGCCAATCGAAGTGTAATGCACGAATTAGCTGCATAAATCCACCTGTTTTTCGTACAGGAAGGCAACATAAAGTAGAGTACTGGCCGTTTGACTTGCTCAATTGTAAAGAGCTAAATGTTTGTTCACACGACCAAATTAGTAGTTCCCTGGATAGCTGGATTTCTTTAGGTGTGCCTGTGCTACCAGAAGTAGTAAGTGTAAATTCTTTAGCCCCAATATTCCATTGACGGATAACATCTTGTACGAAGTGTTTTTCGTTAAAATTTGAAGAATAGGATACGTTGAGGTTTGTCAATTTTTGGCTATTTTCTGTCAAATGTATTTATCTTTCTATCATCATCAGTTATTGCAGAGTATTATTTCAGCTAACACTGCATGCAAAGACTTTAAATCCTTAAATTCGCCCTTTATTTTTATACAACAGATAAACTATGACAAAAGTTATAAATTCAATTTTAGTTTTTATTCTATTAATAGGCAGTGTATCTGCTTCAGCTCAGGTAGTTACACCTACAGTGACACCTAAGAGACCTGCGGTAGGTGAAAAATTCCCAGTGTTTAGTTTTGGTGATGAGGTGGTGTACAACGATGAGTTTATGCGTGTGTTTAATAAAAACAAGCGAGATAAGGCCAAACCTACGAAGCAAGAAATAGATGAGTACTTAGACTTGTACATTAAGTTTAAGCTAAAAGTGAAAGAGGCTTATGCCTTAAAGATGGATACTATGCCTTCGTTTAAAACTGAACTCGCTGGTTACAGAACCCAGTTGGCGCAACCGTATCTCACGGATAAGACCGTTACTGAAAACCTGATTAAAGAAGCCTATCAGAGAAGCCAACAGGAAGTAAGAGCGAGTCACCTACTAATCAATTGTGCATTAGATGCTAAGCCAAGTGATTCCTTAGCGGCCTATCAAAAGATAATGGGGTTAAGAAACAGAATAGTGAAAGGGGAATCATTCAACACGGTAGCTAGCCAGTTTTCCGAAGACCCATCAGCTAAAGCAAATGAGGGAGACTTGGGATATTTCTCAGCGTTTCAAATGATATATCCTTTTGAAAATGCTGCTTTTAGTACTCCTATAGGTGAAGTCAGTATGCCTATACGCACCCAGTTTGGTTATCACCTGGTATATGTAGCAGATAGACGAAAGGCGGCAGGGGACATCAAGGTAGGTCACATAATGATAAAGTATTATAATCCAACACAGATAGATAGTACCAAAGAACGCATAGATGCAGTCTACGCTAAGCTGAAAGCTGGAGCAGATTGGGGAACTACAGTTCAAGAGTTTTCGGAAGATTTTAATACGAATAGCAAGGATGGTGAACTAAGCTGGTTTAACAGAACCACTGCTAACATTCCAGTAGAATTTAAAGATGTCGCTTATACACTTAAAAATGATGGTGATTTTAGTGAGCCTATCAAAACTAAATTTGGCTGGCATATCATCAAGCGATTTAATATAAAACCAATCCAGACGTATGAGGAAGCAAGAGAGTATCTAAGAAGAAAAGTGGAAAGAGACAGTCGAAGCGAAATGAATAAAGAGATTGTCGTGAAACGAATAAAAGTAGAAAATAAGTATACTGAGGTATTAGGTTTAGATGCGGTGAAGGACTCGTTTGATGCAAGCGTTGTTAATGGGACTTATAAGAAAGGAGCAGGGACAGGCAAGGTGCTTTTTAAAGTAGCAGATAAGTCGTACACTGATGACATGTTTATGGGTTATGTGGCTACCAATCAGACCAAGACAAATAAATCGCTAGATAATGCTTTAAAGGATATGTATGCTGACTTTGTTCAGAAGTCTAATCTAGCATATGAGGAATCTATCTTAGAAACCAAGTACGATGACTTTAAATATATCATGCAGGAGTACAAGGATGGTATTCTACTTTTTGAGCTTACAGATAAGAAGGTGTGGAGCAAAGCAGTAAAAGATACTGCCGGACTTGAAGCCTTTTATAAGGCCAATGAAAAAGACTATATGTGGAAAGAGCGAGTGGATGCTACTATTTTCAGCTGTAAGGACAGCAAAATAGCCAAGATGGCGAGCAAGCAAGCCAAAAAGGGTAAGAGTATCAATGAGATTCTTGAAAAGTGCAATGCTAAGGACCCTTTGGCGGTGAAAGTAGAGACTCAGAAATTTGAAAAAGGGAGTAATGAACTGCTTGATAAAATTACCTGGAGTAAAGGGGTTTATCCATTAGGGAATGAAAATGATAGAGTGAAATTTGTACGTGTAAACGAACTGATAGCTCCTACAGTCAAACCACTTGAAGCTAATATGGGACAAGCTACTTCTGATTATCAGAATCATTTGGAGTCGAAATGGATAGATGAACTGAAGCAAAAATATCCAGTTCAAGTGTTTGAAAAGAATGTAATAAGACTTTACCAGTAGCCTATATTGAAGAAAACAGTAATAATTTTCAGTATCCTGCTTGGTGCTTGCAGCCCACAACCGGAAGGGGACTTGGTGGCGGAAGCATTCGGTAACAAGCTGTACTCTGCGGAGATAGCCAAGGTAGTAGGAGATGACCTTACCTTTGAGGATAGTGTGTTTATTACGAAAGAGTATATCAATGTGTGGCTGAGTAGGCAAGTGCTTCTTAATAAGGCTGATGAAGTACTGACTGCAGCAGAGAAGGATAAATCTAAGGCATTGGAACAATATAGACTGGATTTATTAACGTATGAAGTGCTCAATAAGCTGGCTAATCAACAGCTGGATACCAGTGTGGATGAAGAGGAGTTGCAGGAATATTATGATAATAACTCCGATGAGTTTGAGTTGTCTCAAAACATCCTAAAAATCATCTTTTACAAAATACCTAAAAGTACGAAAGACGCGAACATGCTATGGTCAAGTTTCAAAGCAGGGGATGAGTCTGTAACGGGAATGCTGAAGGATCTGGCAAAAGAAAATGGGAACTATTATGATGATGATCAGAGTTGGGTCTATTTTGATGACATATTAAAAGAGATACCAATCAATACCTATAATCAAGAGCATTACTTAAATAACAATAAGTACATACAGTTAGATGATGGTGATATGGTCTACTTTATAAAGATACTAGACTTTAAAATAAGAAGTACTACCTCTCCGTTTTCTATGGAGAGAAGTAACATACGAGATATTCTAGTAATGAAAAGGCAGCAAAAATTAGTGCGGTCTATTGAAACAAAACTGCTAGACGAAGCGTATAGCAAAAAACAAATAAGAACATTTTGAAAAATATAATAACGAGTATCCTCTTAGTGATTTGTACTTCTGCATGGGCGCAAAACTTACGGGTCATAGACGAAATAGTAGCAGTCGTTGGTGATAATATCATTATGCGATCAGAGCTAGAAGCTGAATATGCTCAAGCTAAAAAGGAAATGTCCTTCTATGAAGGAGACCTTAAGTGTGAGATCCTTAACCAGCTTGTGATACAAAAATTATATCTACACAAAGGAGATGTAGATAGTGTGTATGCTACTGAAGATAGAGTGCAAGCAGAGGTAGATAGACGAATAAAGTACTATGCGTCACAGATAGGTGGTGAAGCTAGACTTGAGCAATACCTGGGCAAGACTGTGGCAGAGTATAAAGAGCAGATGCGACCTAAAATAGAACAGCAGATGGTGACTCAGCAAGTGCAGCAGAGCTTGGTAAGTGGTGTGAAAGCTAGTCCTACCGACGTGCGAAAGTTCTTTAATGAGATACCAAAAGATAGCCTACCTAAGTTTGGGGTGGAAGTTGAGTTAGGATTGATAGCTATGAAACCTACGCCAAGTGCTGATGCGAAGGAGTATGCCTTGGAGAAAATCACTAAATTACGGAAAGACATTCTAAGTGGGGTGTATGACTTTGACTTTGCCGCAAAAGGTAATAGTGACGATAAAGGTACTGCTATCAATGGAGGAGACCTGGGCTATTTCTCAAGAGGTCAGATGGTTGGTGCCTTTGAGCGAGCAGCTTTTAAACTGAAAAAAGACTCTATATCGGAGGTTATAGAAACGGAATATGGTTATCATATCATTCAGTTGTTAGATCGGAAAGGAGATAAGGTAAATGCCCGTCATATACTGATAAAGCCTTTGATAGTTAATAGTGACCTCGCTAAATTGAAGGAAAAGCAGTTAGTGCTGCGAGAAGCATTGATAGAGGATAGCCTTACGATGTGTCAAGTGGCAAGCCAATACAGCACAGATAACTACACTAAGGATAATTGTGGATTTTATGCAGATCAAACTACAGGTTCACAACAAGTCCCAGTAGCAGCTTTGGATCCTTTGATCGCTGCAAAAGTAGAAATTCTAAAGGTGGGCGAGTATTCAAAACCCGAGCAGTTCCAAGATATGGATGGTACCATCGGGTATAGGTTCTTCTATTTAAGAAAAATAGTGCCAGCGCATACTGCAAACTTGAGAGATGATTATCAAAAAGTACAGTCACTTGCTTTGGAAAAGAAACAAGAAGATGTAGTGAAGGAATGGACAAATACGTATAAAAAAGGCGTGTATGTATGGATAGACCCCGTGTTTGTCAATTGTACAGAATTAGAAGGGTGGAAAGGATTAAGTAACTAGGAGTATGGCAAATTTTAGCAACGATAAGGAAGCAGCAGATGCGTTAGTGCTCAAAGTAAAAGAGCTGAAAAAGGAAATCGGAAAGGTCATCATTGGCCAAGAAGAAGTTATAGATGGTGTCATTACGAGCATTATTAGTAATGGTCACGCTTTACTCATAGGTGTGCCAGGTCTTGCTAAGACACTACTTATAAAAACGATAAGTGAAGCTTTAGATATGAGTTTTAATAGAGTGCAGTTTACTCCGGATTTGATGCCGAGTGATATCTTAGGCTCTGAGATTCTTGATGAGACAAGGAACCTTAAGTTTAACAAAGGACCTGTTTTCGCTAATATAGTGCTAGCAGATGAGATCAACAGAACTCCACCCAAGACACAAGCAGCACTGCTTGAAGCTATGCAAGAGAAGAGTGTTACGGTCTCTGGGACGAACTATCCATTGCCTAAACCATTCTTTGTACTCGCTACGCAAAACCCAATTGAACAAGAAGGAACGTATCCCTT
>Ga0115558_1002765_pt1 | contig 10298 bp, 16 predicted proteins | sample COGITO_mtgs_1104_4_FD_87279 | JGI IMG/M metagenome (GOLD analysis project Ga0115558, IMG submission 87279) | Pelagic marine microbial communities from North Sea - COGITO_mtgs_110426 | ecosystem: Environmental > Aquatic > Marine > Epipelagic | place: Germany:Helgoland, sampling site Kabeltonne... | reverse complement strand
CTTTAATGTAACAAGAAAAGAAATAAGTAACTCTGAAAAACACCGAAATCTAACAACTGAAACCAAATCAATAATATGAAAGACCCAATTATCGCAATATTAATCCTGTCCCTGTGCTTCGCATTTGTCATTAGTATGATGTGGCTAGAGGGTTCAGCAAAATCGGCATACCTAATGGAGACGAAGGGGATAGACCTCCCGTGGCACGCAACTGTCCTAATGGAAAGGGATGCCGTTTATTCTCACCTAAATCACTAAACGAATATGAAATATACCAAAAACCTACACATGCACCATCTCAATGATGGCAACGAAGCAATGGACCCGGAAGCAGCCGAGCTGATGGCCACGCGACTTGTTACTCCACATATCAAAGGGCGCAACACGAAACCACACAACATCGGCCAGTGGCTCCAAGTGACCCACCGTGACGTATTCAACCGAGACTTTGAGCTTCACGTAGCGAAGCACAGACTCACTAAACACTGCATGAGCAAATGAAACTCGACAAAAACGGACATGAAATACAGGTCGGAACCTCCGTTCGCCTGACACAGACTATGGCAGACTATCAGTTGGCCACCCGTCTTTACGAAATCAAAGAAATCGGTGGTGAATTATTCATCACTCTACCAGTCTCCGAGCTGCGTAACGAAGGCACCAACTATCACTCCTTAGAAACAGTACGATAACATGAACCAAGACACCACCAAACAAATCACCGAGATTGGCGAGAAGCTGACCTCCCTCTACGCGTCACGTAAGTTGGCGGAGGAACAAGCAGCATATTCACAGCAGCAAATCGACAACATCGAGCAGCGCGTTCTTCCTGACCTCATGGACCAAGCGAACCTTGAGCTTATCAAGCTAGGGGACGGGTCAATCATCGAGCTAAAGGACTTCGTGAACACACGGATCGTGGACGAAGCTACTGCGTTCGCATGGCTCAGGGAACATGGATCTGACGGCATTATCAAAAATGAAATAAAGATTGCAATGCCCCGAGGAGACGACGAAGCTGCAAAAGCATTGTCCACGAAGCTCCACGAAGAGGGTGTCCCACACACTTTGAAACCATCCATCCACCATGCCACGCTCAAAAGCACCGTCACTGAGATCCTCAATGGCGACCTGCGCGACAGCCTACCCAGAGAAGCCTTCGGCATCTCCGAGTTCCGTAAGGTGGTGTTTAAATAATTATGACTACACTACAAAAACACACACCCAAAAGTATCTTCGTCAACCTAGTTCATGAAGGATACCGCACAACGATAACGGCAACTAACTCAGAAGATGAGCCATGGCGCATCGGACGATTAAACCGACTAGTGGGCGCAATGCTTGCCGATCCGACCATTGACCTTGAGGTGTTTAACGACATCGCAAATATCCACGACCATAAAGGACTGATCACAGTCACATGGTTTAATAAGCACTACGTAGGGACCTGTGTCGCTGAAAGAATAAGCGACCTTTGCGTAGAGGATATGGTATTCGGACACGAACCGAATGTCACCCATGTGGGACTTTCTGACAATAAGGAAGTCCTTATCCATATCCCTTAAACTTTGAGAAGGGAAGTGTAAGGTAACGATGAGTTCCACGCACGTCACGAGTCCCGCTGGCTCCTTCTCTCTCTAATTTGGACACCCTGTCCAAGAACCAAGAAACATAAACCAATAGAACCAAAGAAATAAAGATTATGGCATTTGACCCAAATCAATTCGCGGGCGCTGGAACAGAGAATCTCGATGAGAGCTCTTCCATGCCGCTCCTCAACATCCTGCAAGCCTTGAGCCCTGAGCTCAAGAAATCCAACGATAAGTTTATTGAAGGTGCTTCCGCAGGTGACATCATCCATAAGGGGCGAGGCGAGATCCTCGAACAACCTCTCAAGGTCATTCCTGTCAGCGTGAAAACGATGTATGCGGAATGGATTCCCAAAGACATGGGCGGCGGTCTCGTCGGCATGCATGGACCAGAGATCGTGCAGAGCCCTCTCTATGAGCAAGGCCGTAAAGGTAAGCCTACCGGCACCAAGACATACGACGAGTGGCTCGGTGAGAATGAGCTCCGTTACACTGCTTACTGGCTGCTCAAGGTCCTTGTAGGCAAGGAATGGGTAGACGCTATAATTGCGATGTCTTCAACTCAGTTGAAGGTGCACCGCAAGTTGCAGCAGGCCATTAAGAAGTTCCGCTACGACAAGCTCGATGTTGTCCCACCTATGTTCGCACGCAGCTGGACCCTCGCAGCAGTGGAAGAAACCAACAAGAGCAATCAGGACTACTTCAACTTCCAGTTCACTGAACCAACGGTTCTGGACTTCAAAAAGGACGAAGCACTCCTCGGCCTCTGCGGAGACCTCTACAAGGAATCCAATCTCTTCCTACCACAAGAACCAAAACCAGCACAAGATGCGTTGCCTGTGGGCGACGTAGTAGACGCTGAAGTAGAACCCTTCTAGAGTCTACTGATCCCACGCTAGGCATGCCGTGGACAACGTATGCCTCACTTTAATTCTAACTTTCAGTAATGACCAAATCAATCGCCCAGAGATTCATGGAGCTATTCAGTTCCAACCCAGACATGTACGGCGTCACCAAGCTTCTTCCGGGACTTCGTGAAGCTGACGGCAAGCAAGAGGCCAAGAGCTACCTTGAGAAAAAGCCACTAACCAAAGAAGTCTGGGAATGTCATATCACAGGGAAGCAAGCAATCGGATGTGTTCCGATTCATCCAAATAACACTGTCCGATGGGGGGCCATCGATATTGATATTTACGGAGAGTCCTTCAGTATCGAAGACCTTCAAGCAAAAATCAGCAAAGATAGCCTGCCGTTCGTAGTCTGTCGCTCCAAGTCAGGGGGTGCTCACGTCTACCTGTTCGTGAAGAAACCTGTTTCGGGACAAATTATGATGGACAAACTCAATGAGTTTGCGGCCTACTTCGGCCAAGGGAAATCAGAAATATTTCCAAAGCAGGCCAAGATCAGTGAAAAACGCGAAGATGATCACAAGTATGGCTCATGGCTTAATATGCCATTCGACGGAGAGGATACCTTACGCTATGCTTATGGCGCTGATGGACAGGCTATCCTCGACCAAGCGACCTTCCTCGACTACGCAGAAGGACACTCCCTTGACCCCGCACGACTCAAGGAGCTTGCTGTTCCTCTCATTGCCGACAATGCACCCCTTCCAGGAGGTCCGCCGTGCCTCAACTACATCTTCAGCGAACGCGCTGAGCTCGGGGAAATGCGCAACACGACGCTAGCACAAGTTGTCGTATATCTGAAGAAAGCTGATCCCGATAATGTGGAGAAGCGGCTGAGCGAATATAACAACATGTTTGGCGATCCGCTAAAGCCAAATGAAGTGGCTGCGATCTACAAATCCTACGGGAACAAGGACTACAAATACTCCTGTCCCAAAGACCCGATCTGTCGATACTGTAATGCGAAGCTATGTAAGCAGCAGCCCCATGGTATCGGAGGGAATGACTTCCTGCCGAACAACCGATCCTTGGTCCAGCTTATGACTACACCGACGATCTGGTATTTGACCATTGACGGGGTAGAGATACAGCTGAGCACAGAGGAGTTCGATAATTTCACTCTGTTTAATCGTCGCATCATGGAAATGACACGCAAAAAGTATCCTCCTATGAAGCCTGATGAATGGGCGGACATGCAGAACCTGCTTTTATTAAATGCCACCTGTGTATGGATTCCTAAAGAGATGACACCACAGGGCCAGCTGATCGAGCTGCTCAGTGACTACCGGGCACAGGCAGCCAAGAGCGCCGATGACATTTTTAAAGGCCGACCATGGGCCACTGATTCAGGGGACCTTGTGTTCGCCATGGGACCTTTCAAGCAGTTCCTCGATCTGAATAAGTTCAGAGAATTACAAAACAACGAAATCCTTGGGGTTATCAAAAACGAACTAAAGGCCACAAAGGAAGACTTTCGTAAAAATAACTCCCGCAAACGCTGCTGGCGCGTGTCAGCAGAAAACCTCAACACCCACATCGACCCAGATGCCATCAAGTCACCTGATAAGCCGCCATATTAATCCAGCACGGAATTTATAGAGATTATTAGCTAATTATGCCAAACCCGACCATCTACGTAGCCAGTGCAGGGACAGGGAAGACCACAGCTCTTCTTAACATCCTCTCAAAGCTACTCGCCCACACTAAACCTGAAAAAATTGCCTTCACCACTTTCACCAATGCAGGAGCAAAAGAGCTTGCGCACCGAGCGTGCCTCAAGTTTCCTGCTCTGTCTGAAGAAAACTTTCGATACTTCCGAACGCTACACTCGATTGCATACCGTAGCATTCCTTACGCACCAATGGTCAGTAGATCGGACCTGATCAGCTACGGTATGCATAGTGGCTACCCAATCACAGGAGCCAACGCAATCAATAAGAAAGATGGAAACACAAACCAGCGAGCAGGCTTGGGCGACCATATGTTGTCGCTCGACTCGCTGATGCGAAGTAAGATGATAACACCTTCAGAGATTGCTACAACGCAAGAGGTGACACACTTCAGTGCAAATCAAATTGAAGACTTCTCTTTGAAGTATCGAGAATGCCGTGAATCTCTTGGAAAGTATGACTTCACAGATATGCTTGAACAGTTCTTTGTCACCGTGAAACAACACCCCTTAAACATTGAAGCTCTTCTAGTTGATGAAGCACAGGACCTATCAGCGCTGCAATGGGCCATCGTAAATGAGATAGCTAAGCATATAGACGACTACGTGATTGCAGGTGACGATAAGCAAGCAATCTATGCGTTCAATGGTGGACAGCCAGAAATACTGATCGATATGGAAGGTGATCGTGTTGTTTTAAACACGTCATACAGGCTCCCTCAGAGTGTCCTAGAATATTCCGAGGGTATTGCCTCCAAGATCAAGAAGAAACAGGACTACACCGTAGAGTCACTCAAGGAAACAGGCTCTGTGCAACGTATCCTCGGGATCAACCAGCTCGATCTGTCCCAAGGGACATGGTTCTTTCTCGCAAGGAACAGGTCCTTCCTGCCATGGATTGAAGGCGAGCTGATGAAAGCAGGTGTCCTGTTTGATTCAGACAGTGCCGAAGCGATCCTGTCCCCTGGACTGCTAGAATGCATCAAGCAGTGGAAAGAGCTGCGAAAAGGTTTCTCAATCCCAGTCACTGCGGCCAAAGAGATATATGGCTACCTGAAGTCAGGCCCTGGAGTAAAGCGCGGAGGCAAAAAGATGCTCAACTCATTGGACGATGGTGAGTGGGTAGATAAGGACGACCTGATGGGAACCTATGGCCTACGAGACATTGCTCCATGGGCTAATATGTTTCAGCTACCGGATCGAACAAAAGACATGCTTGTTCCAATGGACGAAAAAGGATCTTTAGACGAAGAATGTCGAGTACGTATCACAACGATCCACGCAGTCAAGGGAGCAGAAGCCGACAATGTGGTGCTTATGCCTGACATGACCTATTTCACAGAAACCAATTACCGAAACAACCCCGATGATGAGCACCGTGTGTTCTACGTCGGAGCAACCCGAGCCAAGGAGAACCTCTTTCTCCACGCTCCTTTAACCGAGAGATTTTACCCACTATGACACGAAAAGACTACATTGTAGTAGCTAAGCTAATTATTGAGGTGTGCAACATCGCCCAGAGTACAGCGTTAAAGCGAGCACTGCTTGCGGTGGCCATCAAGCATCTAGCACAGAACTACGCAAACTTCCGAGAAAACCGCTTCCGAGACTACGTTGAGAAAGGAATAGAAGAATGAGCCAAGATTCTAATAATTACGAACAAATGGTCGAGGTGACCATCGACAAAGGTAATGCAGAGGAGGCCCCTTGGTGGGATGCTGCAAGTGTACAAATGTGTTTCGTTCCACTGATTCGGTACATTTACATCGGACAACCAGCACTTGTTCCAAACCAAATAGAAGTGGCTGTTAAAGATATGAAGCAAGAGTTGAACAATCTACTTTATGCCGATGCTATTAAATTGTTTCAGGAGCTACGACGGGAAATCTCTCCTCAGATAGCCAGCAGCGCCAGCTACGTACGAATCGTTGATCTCTTTAACAAACTAGAGAAAGCACTACAATTAAACGCAAAACTAAACATAGTACAAAAATAATGAGCCGATACACCATGACAATCAAAGAGCTGATTAAAGCTCTTGAAGAAGAAGGAAATATGCGAGGTGATGACACACAAACAAACATCTCAACTATTCGTACAGTCTGTGGCCCCATATCTAAACCTGAAACACAGTTACTTGATTATGAAGTATAAAACAGAACCAATGGTCCATCAGCGCGAAGGTGCCGAGCGCTTCCATGAATGTGAATACGGGGCGCTCTTCTGGGAGATGGGATCAGGTAAAACCAAGGCGATCCTTGACATCGTAGGCAACGGCCCGTGCGACGGAATCATGGTCCTTGCTCCCACTGGACTACACCTGAACTGGGAGGCTATCGAAGTTGAGAAGCACCTGCCTTGTGATGACTACGCCGTCTACTGCTGGCGCGGGAAACCGACGACACAGAAGGCAAAGCGCGAGCTTCTAACATTTAATGAAGCCACCGCAGAGAAGAAGATATGGCTGATGAACGTCGAAGCGATCCGTAACAAGTCAGGTCTCGGGTATGCTATAGACTTCATGAACAGCGTGATCCATACGGAGCTGATCATCGACGAGTCTACCTGTATCAAGAACCACAAGGCCGCGCAGAGCAAGTCGGCCATGGTCCTTGGGAAGATGGCCACACGTCGCTGGATTCTCAACGGCACACCTATCACACAAGGCCCACTGGACCTGTGGAGTCAGTGCCGCTTCCTGTCAAAGAACTGTCTACCCTATTCCACATGGACGGGATTCAAAAGTATGTTCGCTATTGAAGAGGTCATGATAATGCAAAACAGAGCGTTCAAGAAAATCATTGGCTACCAGAACCTTGAGCGGCTGAAGAAAGACATCAAACCGTTCTCGTCCCGTGTCCTCAAAGAAGAATGCATGGACCTGCCTGACAAAACATTTATGCAGCGTACTGTCGAACTGACAGTAGAGCAGCGAAAGATATATTCTGAGGTCAAGGACTTGTGCCTCTCGGAATTGGAAAATGGAAGCATAGTATCAGTGACCATTGCACTAGCGAAAATAGTAAAACTACATCAAATCCTTTGTGGCTTCGTCGTTGACGACGGCGGCACAGCTATAGACATACCAAACAATCGATTAGCTGCCGTTGCTCAAATTGCCGAAACTACAAAACCCCTCGTTATCTTCTGCGCCTACCGTAGAAACATCGACCAAGTAGCCGCCATGCTCCGCAAGGAATACGGCTCTGACTCGGTGGTGGAATACCACGGTGGTACGAACACTGAAGGTAGACAGGAAGCGGTGCGGAGGTTCCAAAACGGAGAAGCAAATTTCTTCATTGGAACTTCCGCAGCCGCTAAAGGATTAACGCTCCACCGTGCACATACCATGATCTACTATGCGAACACCTACTCACTTGAGACACGGCTTCAGAGCCAGGACCGCATCCACCGTCATGGGCAGAAGAACGCATGCACTTACATCGACCTTGTGGTCCCTGATTCACTGGACCAGATGATCCTCGACCGCCTCACTTCCAAGAAAGACCTAGCAGACATGGTCCTGACGGACCTACAGAAAGCAATTCAATCATGAAAGATAGATACCAACACGCTAAAGAGCGATTTTTAAAGCGCTACAAACGACGCATCGAAACCGAGCAGATCAATGCACTAGAATATATGATTCAACAGAACAAAGTATCTTCTATGTCGTCAACACTCGACATAAACCGGATTCAAGTAGCCTTACAAATAGGCGAAGAAAAGATTCACTGTATCTATTCAAAGCTATCAGGGCAGATCATTACCTTTATCGACCCAAACGAACGCAAACATCAGCGCAAGAAACATAACGCAATACCAAACGGAAACCGACGAACCAAGAACCGTAGAAACTAAATAGCTTTATGGACTCGTGCTATTGTAATCCCCATAGCATACGCTGAAACAGTATCTCCTAGCTCGGTGGTATTAAGAAACAGGCGTCCATGGTTGGCCACGAACGTTTCTCTTGAATATATAAAATGAGTTTCAGTGTAGCGTTGCTCCGTATTAGCAGCCTTCAAACACTGGACCGTGTCGAGCAAGATAACATTAGACCCATCCCCTAATAGAGAAATATCAAGCTCCAAGTCAAATCGAGAGTTAAGCGCGTCAGCTTTAAAGCGCATGTCCACTCGTATGTTATAACCATCGCCCACATTTTCAGGTACTATACTATTGTCTGTAACGTCCCACAGTTCCGTGATGCCTGTGGGCAACTGATCAATATAACTCGCAGTATCACAAGAAAACTGTACCCGTGCGTTGTTTACTAACATCGGGACTCCTTCCGTATATACAGTGTCTGTATATACGCCAAAGCCCGTAGACGGTCTCAAAGACTCTAAATACGTCCACAGTCCACCTGACCGTACCATCTTGTCAGAAGACGCTGTTGGCACACTGTCCGCGCTATGGACATCAAGGATTGCTTGGTTCACATTGTCTGCATCAAGCTGTATGTTGTAGGTTTCTTCAGGCATAATTAAACAGCTCCAATATATTCAAAGTTATAGATCCAGTCGGAAGAGGTGTCTCCACGAGTATCTCCGACCTTAAAATAGTCACCAGATGTAAGGTTTTCCATCCTCTCAGAACCTGCTACTATAGCGCGATCATCCTCCGGCACTTCTCCAGATTCTGACAGGTATAAAAAACACCGCTCAGTACCCGAGCCTTGGCTACCGTTAATCTCATAATATCTCCAAATGCTCGCAGTTTCTTGATTGAGGTCACTCAAATACCCCTTGCCTGAAATGCGCCATATTCCTGTCTTATTGAAATAAACACGATTAGCACCGAGATCCACGGTAATATCTCCCTTAGAAAAATCCGTAGAAGAAAGGTTATTAGAATTATTGGTCCCTCGAACCTGTGCAAAATGAATATCTTCTTTCGAGGTTACTATGTCGGCGGAAAGCGCAGCATCCCCTGCTGCACGGTCCGCTGCTTCAGCATCCAGCTCAGCCCTGATGGCGCTGGCCCGGACCATATTGTCCGAGCTATCTACAACAGTAGGTGAAGCAGCATGAACCTGTAAAATAGCCGTGTTAATAGCACTTGCTTCTAGTTGAATGTCATATGTAGGGTCTTCAGCCATTATAGGATGTTTGTTATTGGTTCAGTGTGTCTTCGTTACGTTTAGAATACTTAGCGTGTATGTCAATTTCAGTAATCAAACTGGCAAGAACCGCCTGTACTTCTAAAAGACTTTTATTAGTACTGCTAGTAGCAACACTCACCGTATTAATTGACTCTGTTAAACTCGCATATGAAGAGGCGTGAAGAAGTAGCGCAGCAGCGTTTCGGTCAAGTGCGTCAATGCCTAGTGCCTGTATGTCATGGCATCGCTTTATACGTTCTTTTGCTACAAGGTCTTCACGAGCATCTCTGCGCTCTTCAGTCGCAATATTTTTTGTTTCGCTAGATTCAATGTGATACAAAAAAGCACCGACTATAATTAGCATTGCAATAATTTCCGGGCGCGTTTTAAGCGCACTAATTAGACTACCTGTGGTTGTTTTCATGATGATCAAGTCGGGAGTTTTCCTGTTTTAAGGTATTCTTGAATTTCGTCAGTAGAGAGTTTAACTTCAGAGTAAGGTATATTTTCAGCCTGAGATATCGGCATGACTGCCATGTCAATAATGCCGCCAACGTTGTTAAGTGGAAGAATCCAATGGGTAATTGATTTAACAGAGACCCCGCGCTTTGGCGGTACCGTTTTGAAATGCTGTATAGAAAAATAGGGTGCCGAGCCTAGGGCGGCTGCATCAACCGCTTCACGAATCGTATAAGGGGTAACTTCCAATGGATTGCCCTCCTCATCCTCCGTAAGCTTGTTAGGAACGTTCCATTTTTTAAGCACTGCTGCGGGGCAAGGAAAGTTGTTAAATGCGTTGTCACTAAGTCTAAAGAATGTCTGAGCCATAGTATTATTGTGGTGGATTAAATATTGTAGCGTGCTTTTTGAGCATCAAAGTTTTGCAGCGCCTCGGCCACGGTGAGTGTCGTTATGTAGTCAATTGAGCTGCCTGATTTAGCGAGTATATCAATATCATCGGTTGCAAGTGCAACGGTCGACGCAACTATGCAATGATTCCAACCAGCTGACAGCGTGGCGCCGCT
>Ga0115558_1002762_pt1 | contig 10306 bp, 8 predicted proteins | sample COGITO_mtgs_1104_4_FD_87279 | JGI IMG/M metagenome (GOLD analysis project Ga0115558, IMG submission 87279) | Pelagic marine microbial communities from North Sea - COGITO_mtgs_110426 | ecosystem: Environmental > Aquatic > Marine > Epipelagic | place: Germany:Helgoland, sampling site Kabeltonne... | reverse complement strand
TTACAAGGTTCGTCGTTGCAGCATTAGGAGGATGGATAGCTGTAAATTGGTTTTCTAGTGGTATCGCTGGTGTCTTTTATGCCGCAGCTTCAGCCATGACCATATATGGTGTGATGCTGGTGTTTTCTCTTAAGTTGGGTGCCTGGAGAAGCAATTAACTCTTTGTTATTACTTATCTTTCCAGTCAGGCGATCTTTTTTCAATGAATGCATTAATGCCTTCTTTAGCATCATGTTTTAGCAAATTATTTTTCATAGTCTTGGACGTATATTTGTACGCTGCAGATAAATCCATTTCAGCTTGGGCATAGAAGGCTTGCTTTCCAGTTGATACCGTCATGGATGATTTGCTGGCAATTTTTTCTGCCAAATTTTTTACCTCAAGGGTTAACTCCTCTTTTTGAACTAGATTATTGATTAATCCTATTTCTTTTGCCTTGCTAGCATCAATAAAATCACCAGTAAGAAGCATTTCCATAGCATTCTTTTTATTTACATTTCTAGAGAGAGCAACCATTGGAGTAGAGCAAAAAAGACCAAGATTCACTCCAGGAGTAGCAAATCGAGATTCGCTAGAAGCTATTGCAAGGTCGCAGCTTGCTACCAATTGACAGCCTGCAGCTGTCGCAACCCCATCAACTTCAGCAATAACTGGTTGGGGCGCATTAACTATTAGCTGCATTAAAGCAGAGCAAGAGTTAAAAAGGTCTAGATAGAACTCTTCGCCACTATCTTTATGCTCTCTTGCGGCTGTTATTTCCTTTAAATCATGTCCTGAACAAAATACATTTCCCTTAGCGGCTAACACTATCACTTTTATGGATTTATCAGAGGACGCATCTTGAATCTCATTCATAAGCATGCCTATCATTTCATTAGATAAAGCATTTTTATAATCTAAATTATTCATAACTAGGCGCAGGACACCTTTATCAGACTGCTCTTTAATTAATATGTTTATATCTTCATCCATGTCTAATCTATTAAAAGTTATTTTGCATTTTTAGTCTAATATAATTTTGCCAATTCAATTTTTGGGCATCTATCCATGACAACTTTTAGACCAGCTTGCTCTGCTAACTCCGCAGCTTCTTTATTTACAATATCTAATTGAGTCCACAAGACTGAAGCTCCAATTGCAATTGCTTCTTTTGTTACTCCCATTACTGCATCTTCAGCCCTGAAAACATCGACCATATCAATCTTTCCATAAACGAAGCTAAGATCTGCGTAGCATGGCTGCTCTAAAATAAGCTTGCCTTCTTCATTGGGATTGATTGGGAAGATTTCATACCCATGTTGGATGAGCGCTTGCATGACTTTGTAACTATCTCTATCTTGGTTAGCGCTAGCCCCAACTACCGCAATAGTTTTTACTTCATCAAGTATTTCTTTTATGTAACTTTCAGAATAATCAACCATCAGTTTTAGCTAGCTCAAGATTACGTTTTTCTGCTTCTGACCAATCTTTTGGCAAAACACGCGCGACAATCAAAAAGCTAACAATGGATGGAATGAATAAAAGAGAGGTGGCTGTCATGGCATAGCGTATTGATTCTATCTCACCATTATTTTCTTTAAATACGTCTATTAGCCAACCAGAAAAAGTAGGCCCGCCCCCTAGAGCAATCATATTAAGAATAAAAAAGAATAGAGCTGTAGACATTGCTCGCATGTTAATAGGAGCCAAGGTTTGAGCAATTGCAAAACTTGGGCCTAGGTACACACCCATGAACAATAAAAACAGAGTAGTAAAAACGAGATTCATTTCAATTGACGAAGACCACCAAGCAGCAATTCCGATTGGTAAGCAAAGAGCAATTGATATTGCAGGCAACCACCCATATGCACGTATATCTTTTTTGCCCCATTTATCTGCCAGCCTCGCTCCAAAGAATGCTCCGCCTGCATAAGTTGTGCCATTGACTATGCCTAGAATGATTACCAAGGTTTGAAAGTCATAGCTTGGATCTAATGCAACTAAGTATTTCGTATGAAATGCTGATTTTGAATAGGATACAAAAGAGCCAAAAGCTATTCCAAAGCACATAGCCCACCAGGCAGGAATTCTCATAAGAGTCTTGAGTGACTCCATGAAGGGCGGCTTTTTAATCTCAGTTTGATCATTGAATTCCATTGCGCCGCGAACAGGTTCACGTAGTACCAATTTGACCAGGACAGCTAAGGCAACCCCTGTCAGTCCGAGGAAAATAAAAATTCTCCTCCAATTAACATCTTCACCAGATGAGCCCATAAGCATGGCTGTTGCAAAGTAAGCTGCCATAATACCAAGAGGTATCCCCATGGAATAAACGCCTAATGCACTTGCTCTCTCTTCCTTTGGGTACATATCTGAGATAATTGAGTGAGAAGGGGGGCTGCCTCCTGCTTCTCCAATGCCAACACCCATCCGCGCAATTCCAATTTGGATGAAGTTGCCTGCTAAACCAGTTAGAGCCGTAAATCCACTCCAAGTGGCTAATGCAATAGATAATATATTTACTCGATTGTAGCGATCGGCTAACCAAGCTATAGGAATTGCAACTAAGGTATAAAAAATTGCAAAGGCTAAACCAATTAGCAGTCCTAATTCTGTGTTTGTAAGCCCCAGATCTTTTTGGATAAAGGGCGCTAAGATACCAACGATTTGTCTGTCAATAAAATTAAAGCCATAGACTATAGTTAGTAAAATTAATGCAAAAGTTCGGTAACTTTTAGTCGGTTGTGTTTGGCTTGTCATGATTAATTTTTCCTCCAGCTCTTTTATTTTTATAATAACCGTTAAAGGCTATATATGTTTGTATTAAATTTGCTATGACAAATGCTGGTAAATCAACCAATAGGAAAACCAAAGCACCCGCAAACCTACTGATGCCTGTAAGAATATATCCATTTAATCTGGTTTCATGTTTGACAGAGCTAACCAGCACAAGACTCAGTATGCTCAAAACTAAAATAAACCATTGACCGTACTGTAGAAAATTTTCAACCACGATAATTCTTACCCCTTACTCAAGCAAGAACTTTGCCTACAAGGTATCTTGTAGGCCAGTTGAATTGAAATAAGATTTTATTCCCAGTTAAGGGCTCCGCCTGTTTGATATTCGATAACGCGGGTTTCGAAGAAATTTTTCTCTTTTCTTAAATCCATGATTTCAGACATCCATGGAAAAGGATTAGTAGCGCCTTTGAACTCTTCTTCTAGACCAATTTGCGTCAAGCGTCGATTGGCAATAAATTGCAGATACTCTTCCATCATTGATGCATTCATTCCAAGAACACCTCTGGGCATTGTGGCTCTTGCATACATGATTTCAAGCTCTGTGCCTTCTAGAATCATTTGAGCTGCTTCATGTTTCATTTGATCATCCCATAAATGAGGGTTCTCAATTTTAATTTGGTTGATCACATCTATTCCAAAATTTACATGCATAGATTCATCTCTCAGAATGTACTGAAATTGCTCAGCTGTTCCCGTCATTTTGTTGCGTCTGCCCATAGATAAAATCTGGGTAAAACCGCAATAAAAGAATATTCCCTCAAGGACACAATAGAAGGCTATAAGGTTTCTTAGTAGCTGCTTATCAGTTTCTGTAGTTCCTGTTTGAAAAGTTGGATCAGATATTTGTTGCGTATACTTAAGGCCCCAAGCTGCTTTTTTAGCTACGCTGGGTATTTCTCTGTACATATTAAATATCTCGCCTTCATCCATTCCAAGAGACTCAATGCAGTACTGATATGCGTGAGTATGAATAGCTTCTTCTAAGCTTTGTCTCAGGATGTACTGCCTGCACTCTGGATTAGTTATAAGCCTATAGAGAGCTAGGACAAGGTTATTAGCAACTAATGAATCTGCAGTTGAGAAGAACCCAAGATTTCTTTTTACAATCGTTCTTTCATCTTCAGTTAAACCATCTTCAGATTTCCAAAGAGCTATATCTGCAGTCATGTTAACTTCTTGAGGCATCCAATGATTGGCACTGCCGTCAAGATACTTCTGCCACGCCCAGTCATACTTAAACGGCACCAATTGATTTAAGTCCGCGTTGCAGTTAATCATGGCTTTGTCGTCTACTTGAACCCTTCCAGCTGTACCTTGCATTTCATCAAGCTCTTTAATGCCTTCTGACTCATCAAAATTTTCAATGGCCTTTCTCGCTATCTCAGCTCGTGAGCCTTCCTCGACAGAGGCAGAGGTTGATTCAGCTTGTGCAGGCGCTTCTTGTACCACAGACTGAGTTTGTTTTACTTCCTCAGCAGTAGCACTCTTGATCGCTGGAGCTGCTTGAGCCTCTTCTTTATTGTATTCATCCCAATTTAACATTCTATTTCTCCGTTATTTTATTACTGACATGCTTCACAGTCAGGATCATCCAAGGAACATGCCTCTGGCACAGGGGCAGGAGCTCCAAGTTCATGAGGAACTTCTGGAGCTGCTTCTGCTTGAGAGCTTACGGCATTCAAGGTGCCTTGATTGATAGTTGATTTTTCAGTAGTGGTAGCTGCAATTGATCTAAGGTAGTAAGTAGTCTTCAGGCCAGAGTACCAAGCCATTCTATAGGTTAAATCTAGTTTTTTGCCATTGGCATTCCCAATGTACAGATTAAGTGATTGAGCCTGATCGATCCATTTTTGTCTTCTGCTTGCCGCCTCAACTATGTATTGAGGCTCCACTTCAAAAGCTGTTGAGAAAAGCTTTTTAATATCATCAGGGATTCTTGAAATCTCAGTTAAGCTGCCTTCAAAGTATTTAAGGTCATTGATCATCACATCATCCCATAAGTTCAAGGTTTTAAGCTTTCTTACAAGATATGGATTCACAATAGTAAATTCGCCTGAAAGGTTAGATTTTACATAGAGATTTTGGTATGTTGGCTCGATTGATTGGGTGACTCCTGTAATATTTGAAATAGTTGCTGTTGGAGCAATAGCCATAACATTAGAATTCCTCATACCATCTTTCTTTACCTTAGCCCTTAATTGATCCCAGTCTAATGTCTCAGACCTATCAACTTTAAGGAATTCACTGCCTCTATTTTTCTCTAAAATTTCAATTGAATCTTTTGGAAAAATACCCTGGCTCCACAATGAACCATCATAAGAAGGATAGGTGCCTCTTTCTTTAGCAAGATCGCTTGATGCTGCAATAGCATAATAGCTAATTACTTCCATGCTTCGATCGGCAAATTCTATCGCTGCATCTGAGCAATAGGGTGTATCTTGCATATAGAGTGCATCTTGAAAGCCCATGAGACCCATGCCAACTGGGCGATGCTTAAGATTTGAATTTTTAGCTGTATCCACGGAGTAATAATTAATATCAATAACATTGTCGAGCATTCGAAGAGCAGTCGTTACTGTGCGTTTGACCTTTTCTTGATCTAGAACTCCATCCTTCATGTGCTGCGGAAGATTTACTGAGCCAAGGTTGCACACTGCAATCTCGTCATTGCTAGTATTCAATGTAATTTCTGTGCAAAGATTAGAAGAATGAATTACTCCAACGTGTTGCTGAGGAGAGCGCAAGTTACATGCATCTTTAAAAGTAATCCACGGATGACCTGTTTCAAATAGCATGGTCAGCATTTTTCTCCATAGATCTTTTGCCGGTATGGTTTTGTGTTGATCCATTTTTCCTTCAGCTGCTAAAGCCTCGTACTCTTCATATCTTTTTTCGAAAGCAAGGCCAGTAAGATCATGAAGATCTGGAGCTTCTCCAGGTGAGAACAATGTCCAGTTAGCGCCTAACTCAACCCTCTTCATAAATAAATCTGGAACCCAGTTTGCAGTGTTCATGTCATGCGTTCTTCTTCTATCATCACCTGTATTTTTTCTTAGATCTAAAAATTCTTCTACGTCTAAATGCCAGGTTTCAAGGTAAGCACACATTGCTCCTTTTCGTTTTCCGCCTTGGTTAACTGCTACTGCTGTGTCATTTGCAACCTTTAAAAACGGCACTACACCTTGGCTTTTTCCATTAGTGCCCTTGATATATGAACCTAGAGCTCTAACTGGAGACCAATCATTTCCAAGTCCACCTGCCCATTTTGAAAGCAACGCATTGTCTTTCATTGCTCCAAAAATTCCATCTAAATCATCTGGTATGGTTGTTAGATAGCAAGAAGATAGTTGGGGTCTTAGTGTTCCAGAATTGAAAAGAGTAGGGGTAGAACTCATGTAATCAAAGCTTGATAGCAGTCGGTAAAACTCTATTGCTCTATCTTCACGATTTTCTTCTTCTGCAGAAAGCCCCATAGCAACTCGCATAAAGAATACTTGAGGTAGCTCAAATCGAGTGTCTTGATAATGAATGAAGTATCTGTCGTACAAAGTTTGGAGACCAAGATAGGTAAATTGATAATCCCTATCATGATCAATAGCAGCACCTAATTTATCTAGATCAAATGTTTTTAGATTTGGGTCTAGCATTTCAAGCTCAATTCCTTTATCAATATAAGCTTTAAAAGCTTTTGGATAATTCTCTTTCATTTCGGGGTGTGAGCTTTCTTCCGCAACTCCAAGAAAAGACAAAGCCTCACTTCTGAGCTCGTCAAGCAAGATTCTGGCTGTTACAAAACTATAGTTAGGTTCTTGCTCAACTTTTGTTCTGGCCGACATTACCAATGCTGATTTCATATCACTGATTGAAACGCCGTCGTAAAGATTTTTAATTGATTCTTCAAGGATAGAATCTGCATTCACGTCTTCAAGGTCTTCGCATGCATGATTTACGACCGCAGCAAGCCTGTTAATATCTAACGGAACTTTAGAGCCATCTTTTTTGGTGACTGATATCGCTGGCGCTTCAAGGGTTGTCTGCTGCGATGTTTCTTTTGTTCGCTCAGAAGCTCTTTCTTCTCTGTAAAGAATATATTTTCTTGCAACTATGTATTCCTCGTTGCGCATTAGTTGTAGCTCTACCTGATCTTGTATTTCTTCAATATGAAGGGTTCCACCTGATGGCATTCTTCTTTTAAAAATATCCTGAACATCTTTTGTGATGTCTTCCACTTTTCTATGAATTCTTTCACTTGCAGCTGCATTGCCTGATTCATTTGCAAGAAAGGCTTTTGTCACAGCAATCTTAATCTTATCTTCTTCGAATGAGACTACTTTTCCATTTCTTTTAATTACACGCAGCTTGCCTGGTGCTGTAATATTTAAATCTTCTGAAGGGATTGATCCTGCTGATTCTGTTCCTGAGCCCTCTTGAGTATTACCTAACTCCTGTAATGACATGTTCTACCTCTTTTTTCTTGTTTCTTTCGTTGGCCGTCTTGACACGATCTACCAATGGGTGGGGCTAAAACTTTTTCTTTTTTGAATTTTTTAAACCAACGTCAATATTCTTACATTGTGGATAAATAATCAAGTAAAAAACACAATATATTGTGAATTCTTTCAATTTATTCACTATATGCTGTATAAATGATGTTTATGGGCTGTGAAGAATAAGTGCATAAATTGTGGATAAATCTAAATTATAGGGAGTGTATATGACATATTTATTGGCCATAGATCAAGGTACAACGAGCACCAGATGTGTGATCTATGATGAGGGATTAAATATTATTAAATCTGAGCAAGAAGAGTATCCATTGCTCTATCCTGTTGATGGATGGGTTGAGGTTGATCCAAATAAATTGCTGGAATCTGTGTACAATTCTTTGGATCCAATTTTAGCTTCTTCATATGACATTAAATGCGTTGGTATCACAAACCAAAGGGAGACAACTTTAGTCTGGGATTCCGATTCAGGCATCCCTATTTACAATGGCATTGTATGGCAGGATAGAAGAACGGCAGATTACTGCGCTGCACTTAAAAAACAAAATCTTGAACCCATTATCAATAAAAAAACTGGTCTTTTGCTGGATCCCTATTTCTCTGCAACAAAAATTTCTTGGATTTTAGATAATGTTGAAGGCGCAAGAGAGAAAGCGCTAGCAGGAAACTTGAGGTTTGGAACCGTGGATACTTTTCTACTTTGGCATTTATCTGATGGCCGGGTTCATAAAACGGATGTAACAAATGCGTCTAGAACTAATATTTTTAACATCCATTCAATGGAATGGGACCAAGAGCTTTTAGATATATTTAATGTGCCTGCCTCAATGCTGCCAGAAGTTTGTGGCTCAGATGATGCCTTTGGCTACCTTTCACGTCAAAACTTATCACTTCCTATTACGGGGATGATTGGCGATCAGCAGAGCGCTCTTGTTGGTCAGAAATGCTTTAATTATGGTGATATGAAAGCTACGTTTGGAACAGGATGCTTTTTAATGGTGAATTCAGGGTTAAAACCACAAAGCTCCAAGTCAGGACTATTAAGCACTGTTGGCTATGAATTGCAGAAAAATCTAAGTTATGCCTTAGAAGGTAGCATTTTTTCTGCTGGCACTACCATCCAATGGCTAAGAGATAACATGAAGTTTTTTAACGATTCTCAAGCCAGCATTGATTTTTTATCTTCCTCAGGAAAGTCAAATGGAGTTCTTTTTATTCCTGCGTTCACAGGAATAGGGGCGCCTCATTGGAATTCTGAGATCAGAGCATCATTTTATGGAATCACCAGGGATACTTCGCAAAAAGATATGGTAACAGCTGCATTTAAGGCTCTTATTTATCAGGTAATGGATATTAGAGATGCGTTAAAAGAGGATGGCATAGAAATAAAGAATCTTGCTATCGATGGAGGTATGGCGGGGAATAAAAAGTTTTGTCAATTACTTGCAGATTTTCTTGGCTTAGATATTAAAGTGCCTTCGAGCACAGAATCTACAGCTACAGGCGCCGCAATTACCGCTGGAATTGGTTTTGGTATATTTTCATCGGATCAGATTTCAGAGAAAATCTCTAATCAAACAACCATTTACTCACCAAGAGAGGGAATATTAGACACCTCAGATCATAAAAAATGGAAAGAGTTTCTAAAAATTTTAATGCAGGCATACAGCTAAATTTTTTATGCCTACCAAACAGATTATTCTGCAATTTTGTCGCATTAAGATCTAAAACACTATTTTGATTCAAAGCTTTCTGTACTAAACTGTCTTCTTTTTGAATTCAATCAACATAATCAATGTTTACTTATAAAACTTTTAACAATATTGCTGAAGATGGTCTTGCAGTAATGGCTTCAAAAAAAATCAATGAAGTTTCTGAGAATCCCGATGCTTTAATTCTTAGAAGTCATAAGTTGGTTGCTGATGAGTTTGGAAGTAATTTATCTGCAATTGCAAGAGCTGGTGCCGGAGTTAATAACATACCTTTAAAAGATGCAACTGATCTAGGGGTAGTTGTTTTCAATACTCCGGGTGCAAATGCTAATGCAGTAAAGGAGCTTGTAATATGCGGAATGCTGCTTTCATCCAGAGGAATTGTGGATGGAATAAATTTTGCTAAGAATCTTGACTCCACTGATGCAGACGCCTTAAATAAAATGCTCGAAGCTCAAAAAAAAACATTTGCAGGTAATGAGCTTGCTGGCAAAACCATAGGAATTGTTGGCTTGGGAGCTATAGGCTCTATGCTAGCACAGGCCTCTCAGGCGCTCGGAATGAAGCTTGTTGGATATGATCCCCATATTTCTATTGACTCCGCTTGGAGGCTTCCTAGAGAAGTGGAAAAGGCAGAAACACTTGAAGACCTCTTAAAGCAATCAGACTATGTGTCTTTGCATGTGCCATTGGTTGAAGCAACAAAAAATTTGATCAATGCTAATAATTTGAAGTATTTTAAATCTGGTTCAAGGCTAATAAATTTATCTAGGGGCGGTATCGTCAACAGCAATGACGTAATAGAAGCCCTTGAAAACGGCAATCTCTCAAAATTTGTAACAGATTTCCCAACGCCTGAATTAATATCAAGATCAGCAAAGAATAGTGATGTTATTCTACTGCCTCACATGGGTGCTAGCACTAAAGAAGCAGAGGTTAATTGTGCTGTCATGGCCGCAAATCAGATCGCTAATTTTTTGCAAAGAGGAGTAATTATTAATTCCGTTAATTTTCCGAATGTCTCATTAGAGCGAAGTACGCCCCATCGTCTTGTAATCATTACCAAGAATGAGCCTGGTATGATTAGTAAAATTACGGATTCTATAGCATCCCTTGATCTTAACATCGCTGAGATGTCGAATAAAAGTCGAGATGAAATAGCTGTTAACTTGATAGATTTAGAGCACGAAGCTAGTGATGAGCTTGTAAGCCAATTAAAATCAATCGAGCATGTCCTAAAGGTTAGGTCTATTAATACAGCTTCTTAAATTAAACGTAGTTTTCTACAAAGCTTTTATCAAAAGGCAC
>Ga0115558_1002746_pt1 | contig 10339 bp, 12 predicted proteins | sample COGITO_mtgs_1104_4_FD_87279 | JGI IMG/M metagenome (GOLD analysis project Ga0115558, IMG submission 87279) | Pelagic marine microbial communities from North Sea - COGITO_mtgs_110426 | ecosystem: Environmental > Aquatic > Marine > Epipelagic | place: Germany:Helgoland, sampling site Kabeltonne... | reverse complement strand
TATTGTTTTATTTTATCAACATTGTCTTGATACCATTGTTTGTGTTGTTCTTTAAGTTTATCAGCATTATCATTAATATATTCCTGATATGTTCTACCTGCTATATTCTTATTGACACATTCTATACTTCGCATTATTTCTCCTTCTCTTTTACATAATTCCTCTTTACTATTACAAGAATAATTTTCAATCAATTCAATATATGCATCACCTAAATCTATAATTTGTTTTGATGATGATGTATTACTTTTATGTTTATGTTTTCCAAATCTAATTGATAATGGTTGAGTTGTTGAACCAATATAAACTAAATCAGGTCTGCTATGACTTCTAATTCCATACACTTTTCCATTTTGATAATTTGGCATTATCTTTTCTTATCTTTTTTATAATATTACTTAATTTTATTTTTAACATAATATCATTTGAATATTTGTTTAGATTATATTATAATTAAATCTATAAAAAAAATATTATCTTTAATATAATGAGTATTAAAATAACTAATAAAATTAGAAGTAGAAAAAATGATTTTATTGAAGTCGAAAAAAATGATGTTTTAAACTGGATAAAAACGAATAGTGTTGGTTATGAAGTGCTCCTTAACACTAATTGTATTCCATATTATGACTTCGATAATAAATATTTAACAGAAGAACTACAGAAAAATAATTATGATATTGATTTTAACTCAGCATATAATGCAGTTAAACAATTATTCACAGAGGGGAAAATATTATCTTTTGCTTCTTGTGGATTTGACCCAAAAATTAATAGTTGGAAAAATTCATATCATTTTAGAATAAGGGGTGTTGGTTATTATGACGATCCGATGTGTATTCCTAAAATAAAATTATCAGATCAATCAGTGTATAAAAAAAAATCAGCTAGGCAACTAATAAGATTACCCTATTGCTCAAAAGAAGGAAATAATCGTCCATTAATTCGTGTTGAAAATGGTGAATTATACGGAATTGATGATATACATAAACTAGGGGAAACAATAGAAGATTACCTAATTCAAAATACAGGTGAAGAACTTTTAAAAAACGATGAAATTTCTATAACTCAATCAAATTTAAAAGATTTTAAACATATTATAAAATCCGATAATAAAGGTGAAAAAGACTTAATTGAAATTATTTCACCCGAGGCAATTTCATTCATAAATTCAGATAACTCAAAAGATGGATTAAAAGATTTGATTATTAATTTATGCGAATGCTTAGATACTGCAAGATTTGATGATAGGATAACATGGCTTCGTTGGATTCGGTGTATATCTAATATTGGATTAAAATATAAAACTGATTTAAAAGATATTGGAATAACATATTCAAAAAAGTCAAATAAATTTAATGAAAAAGAAATTATAAATTTTTTTGAAAGGGGTATCATAGATAACTCTATTATTGACCCAAAACTGTTATGCGATTGGAATAAATCTAATAATAAATTACTTATTGGATCATTATGTTATTGGGCAAAACTAGATAATTCATATAAATATTTAAAAATATTTAATAAAGTTGAATTAGATAAAAATAATAAATTAAAAGAATTAATAAATGAAGCACTAATAAACCCGTTCGTATATTCATTTCATGATTATACTGACTTTGTTAATAAAGAAATAACACAAAATGAAATTATAAAATTTCTATGCGATACAGTTATTCATATTATAGATGGCGGATTACATAAAATATTTACTCGTAGTGTATTAGCGGATGGTTCCACTAAATTTCAAATTGCAGATTATAATTTATTTGGTTTTATAAATAATTTTTCTTTTATGGTTAATTCAGAACCATTTAAAATAAGTGAATATTTTGAAAAAAATTATTATCACATACACTGCTATCATACAATAGATTTTATACCATATTTAGAAAAAAACCCCGTGTCTAAAAACATATTTAATTTATTTCAAGGTTTTCAGTATAAATTTAATAGAATGGATATAAAAACAATACCAACAGAAATTGAATTAATGTTTTATCATATAAAATATATAATTTGCGATGGGGATGAGGAAGTATATGAATATGTATTAAATTATATTACACATTTATTTCAAAAACCCGCACATAAAATAGGTATTTCAATTTTACTACAAAGCAACGATCACGGTACAGGTAAAAATAGATTTACAGATTTTTTAATGAATTGTTTAGGTATGCATAATATTTATAAAGCTAATAAAATGGAAGATGTTTGCTCATCATTTAATTATCATATGCAGGGTAAGTTATTGGTGGTGGGTGATGAAATAGCAAATTATGCCTCACATAAATTCGCTGATTTATTAAAAGCATTAATTTCTGAAGTCTCCAAAGCTATCACACCAAAAGGTAAAGATACTTATATAATCCAGAGTTTTGAAAGATATATTTTTACATCAAATAATGATTATTGCTTTAGAATAGAACAAGGTGATAGACGATTATTACCTTTACGAGTAAGTAATATTAAAAAAAATGATACAGAATATTTTAATAAATTATCAGATATTATTGATACAACAACAACCCAAGAACTATTTTTTAATTATATGGCTTCTCGTGATATTGAAAAATGGAATTATAAAAATATTCCAATTACTAATGCTAAATCTGAGTTAATTTTAGAATCGTGTGATCCCGCTATTCATTTTATTATTGATTATTGCAGTAATATTACAGATGAGCATAATGTTAAATGTATTGATTTATTTAATTTATATAAAGAATGGTGTATAAATAATTCACATAGACCACAAAGTGATAGAAAATTCGGAAAAGAAATGAAAAAATTAAATATAGAAAAAATACGATTAATGAATGGTGGTGGTCGTCTTTATTATTATTCTTTTAATAAAAAAGAATTAGAAAAAACAATTGGTAAAATGATAAATAATAAAAATTTTAAATTTGATGAAAACCCGAGCGGTGATGATGGTGAAATTTATGATTCAGATGACGATAAATAAATATCGCCCCCATAATAAAGGGGCACCGCCCCCTAAAAAAAAAGTGAAAAAGACACTTAACTTTCAATAAATAAGGTGAGTTTTTATTTGAAACTCTATATATATAAAAGTTTTTTTTTTGCCCTATTTGCCCCCATAATTTTTCCAAACTCTATTATAGAAATATATTTTATTTTTTTAAAATTACACTTTTGTGTTATTATTTTTTTTTTTTTTTTTTTCCCTATATCTTTTCCCATTTTTTAAGGGGGTTAAGGGGGTAATTAATTTTATTTTAATATATGTTTGTTTTTTTCTTTGAAACTCTATCCTGTTAATATTTTGCTGCCCCCATAATTTTTTTTTTATGGGGGTTGTGCCCCCTTATTATAGGGGCATATTTTATTTTTCTATTTCTCGTCTGATGTTTTTGTATGGCTGCAGTTAGTTTAAAAAAAAGTTTATCTTTTTTTATTTTTTTTAACACTACAGCCTTAGAAATACAGCGACAAAAAAAAAGAATACAAAGAACCAAAAACAAAAAGATTAAAAATCAAGAATTTCACCATCATCAGATTTTGTTGCTTCTCCAGTTTTTTTTGCTTTATTTAAAAAACAATTAATATATGTTTTATCATTATCAACCTTTTTTTTAATAATAAAATCTAATGTATAAATATCATTTTTTTCAAATTTTTTATCAAGTTTAAAACGAATAGTAGCATAGTTATGTTTATTATTACAAAATACTGGAAGGAATTGTTCTGGAAAATTACTTTTTAATTTATTATACAATTCACTTAAAATAGCAAATGTTTCAGGTTCTTTTGTTTTATTACAGATAAAAATTTTATTACCATAATCTCCATCTTTTGAAAACCTCATATTTTTTAATTCGGGCATCTTTAAACTTTTAAACTTTTTAACTTTTTATATATATATAACATTAACAATTATTTCTTTATAATAAAATATAATTATTTATAATATGAACTAGATGCAATTTTTAAAATTTCGGTATATTTCATGCCTTTATTTTTTCGCTTAACTTGATCTACATGAACTAACCATTTATTTTTTTTAATGTTTTTCTTATGAACTCCACTTCCAGGTGCTCCATTTCCTTCTTGACCCGTGAAATGTTTTATGGAATGTAATCCCGCCAAATCAGTACTGACATTTTTTTTTAATGGTACTACATTTGTTTCAACATCATCTAATAATTGACTTGATTTTGAAATGAAATCTTTTCCAGTTGTATAATTTATTCTTGTTGCTTTTTTATCTCTACCAAATAATCGGGCAATGCGATCACTAACTGCACCTAATGGCGATGATCCTTGATTGAAGCCGACATGATCGATACCTAATTTTTTAGATACATTCATGGACACCCGGCTTCCGAGCGAATGCCCGGTATTTGTATAATTATAATCTTTACCATATTTTTTTTGTGATTTTTTTACAACATCGGTTATTTCGGCCGTTCTTTTTCCAAGTCTATCAGTTCCTGCGAGGATGCCTAAATCACTGCGAATATCTCTAAATTTATTTTTAGCATCACCAAAACGACTGCCCGTAATTGCATGTACTACTTCTTTTGTTTGAGGATTATGAGCAACGAGTATATCTTCATTTGATAATTGTGGGTCTAAAATAAACCCGTGTTTTGCTAATCCTTCGGTTCTTTTTTTTGCATCTTTATATGCGAGTGAAGACATATACCCATAAAATTTTTGTTGTTTTTGGTCTTTACCCCGAAGTCCTCCTTTTTGATTTTTACTCCAACTTTTACAATGTAAATACATCTAATGTTTTACTTATATTATATTAATAAAAAAAAATATTTGATATAATATAAAAATATTTAAAGATGAGTTCTAAAAATGAAGATATCGTCCGTAAAGTTGCCGAACATCTTGTTAGACTTTTTAAAATAAAAAGTAAAACAATACCATCTATGCGAGGCGGTGCTGCTATGGTTGATTTTGTAGCCATATCAAAAAAAATAAATTTAAATAAAGATCATCGTAAAGTATTAATAAAAGAACTTAATAAATATATTCGTGATATTAAAAAAACTCAAATGGGCGGTGGGGTTATCGATTCATTATTTACCGGGAAGAAAGCAAAATCTTGGTGGAAATCTTTTGCCCGCGGATTTACTAGTGTTATTAAACCAGCTGCTAAAATAGCGGGGCCTATTCTTGGTGCTCTTGGTATGCCTATTGCGGGGATCGCTTCAGAGGCCGTCGGAAATGTATTATAATATTTTCATTTCGGTTCCTCACATCCCAGTCTAAATTCAATATCAAAACTAGTCACCCATTCTTTATCTTCATCTGTTTCGGGCTTCAATTTAATTTGTTTCACAATTGATTTAAGGTCCTTAAAAAGAATTAACATTTCGGCCAGACTGTAGTTAATTTTACATTGCAACTCATACGAATATCTAAAATCCCCCCTTTCATCGGCTGTTGCTAAACCGCATATATGATTTTGAGTATTATTAATATGCCCTTGAATAGATTTAAAACAATCATTTACGGCATCTTCTAACGATACTTCTTCACCATGCATCGATACACTCATGCCCGACATTGCTGATGATACACTCATATTTTTTAACTTATTATACTTATTTAATTATTTTAATATTTTTTATTATTAAATAAATATACTTTTAAAAAGTTTAAAAAGTAAATGAAAGAAGGACATTGTTATAATCCAGCGACTAAAAGGATATGTAGATTAGACCAAGCAAAAACTAAAAAACTGATTAAATTAGGTGTTATTGTATTGCCCCGTGATTTAGAAATGCCAAATGAAGAACCAGAAGAAGTTATTGAAGAAAAAAATGAAGTTATTGAAGAAGAACCAGAAGTTATTGAACCCAAACCCGATATTATTAAACCAGTTCTACAAAAAGAATTAAAAAGTATAATTAAAGAAAATAAAAATGAATTTAAAAATTTAACACAAAAAGAAAGTGATGAATTGTTAAAGCGAATGTTATATCAAAAATTAGTTTTAAATGTTCCTAAAAAACAAAAAGAAAAAAAGAAAAAGACAACTAAATTTAAATTAAAAAAAATAGTAGTTTCAGATAGTGATACAGATAGTGAAAGCGAATCCGATTAATCATCTAATTCTAAACCTTCATATTTTTGCAATTCCTTTAATTTTTTTTTTGTTATTTTTGGTTCATCATCTTCATCATCACTTTCATAATCTATTTTAGTATATATACCTTTTCGTATAGGATATGGCGACCCCTTTGTATCATCAAATGTTATAAAATCATAATAGTCTGTACAGTGTTCTTTAAATAAATGTTTTAAATCCTTATATTTAACACCTACCGATCGGGCAATAAATTGAAGTTCGATGTCGGATTTTGGCTTCCAAATACAAAAAACATTAGCCGTTTTACGAGCGATCCCTGGGACATGAAAAAACGATTGATAGCTACACATAATGCTCACATTCTTATGAGTAGAAATTGCACGAAAAAGGGTTGTTAATTTTCGCCTCTCTTCTTTATTAGCACACTCAAACTCGTAGTCATCTAAAATTAGCATTGTTTTTTCTTCACCATCAAATAAATCTAAATCGGGGATTGTATCAAATATTTCAGTGGGTTCCATGTCGAACCATTCTTTACTACCCATTCCACACTGAACTACATATACTTTTTTAAATTTTCTTGCTGTTGATTGAGCTGATAATAATACTTGTTTCATTTGATTACTTTTACCTCTACCACAACCCCCCAGAAATAATATTCTAGCATTAGGAAAATTAGCAGGGCTTCTATTTTTACTCCATGTTTCCATCCACCCCGAATCTTTGTCTGCATTTTTAATAACTATTTGATGTTTAGGTAATTTAGGTATTTTTTTTTTCTTCTTTTTTTTTTCACGATCTTCTGCTTTTTTTATTTTTTCTGTAAAACTTTCAGTATTTTCTAACATTTAGAATTGATTTCGTAAAAAATATTTCTATTATATTATATATAGTAAAAGATTTTAATTTAAAAATGTTTAATCATCAAACATACATATCGCCCTTCGCATCTACTATGATAGTATTGGACGAAAAAAAAAAAGATGAACCCGTCCAAGCTCACGAAATTTTACGAGAACCAACCCGTATTATTAAAAAAAATAAATATTTACCGGGTCAAAAATTATTATTACAAATTCATAAAAAAAAACAAATTGAAATCCAAAAAAAATATGAAGATAAGATAACACAAAATTTAAGTATTAATAATATTCTGGAATTATTTTCATAACCGAATATAAACTTTTAAAAAAATTCAATTATTTATAATTAGCATTAACTTTACCATTTAGAATTGATTTATATAATTTTATTACTGATAGTTTTTCAGGATCTAATGATCGTGTAATTGCATTAATTAAATCACCTCTGTTTAATTTTTTAGCCTCCCCTTTTTTATAATTTGAAATTGATGTTAATATATTTTCTAATACTTTTTTACTCGAATAAAAGTCGTTCCCTGCCCTTGGTTTTAATTGAGATTGAAAATACATATTTATAAATGCTTCTTTCCCTTCATCTTCTTCTGCTTTTTCATCTGCATCAGGTCTTCGTGGTGGGTCTCTAAATGGCATTCCGGGTGCCTCAGGCATATATAATTGAGACCGTTGTATTTGCGGATTAACTACTTGAATTGGGGTTATTGGATTTTCTCCTAAAACACCAACACTTGATAATGGGAAAAGTGGAATAACTGAACTAAACGGGATATCTGGATATTCTTTTTCTTCATCATGTTCTAAAAAAATCGGATACTGCGATTCACTTGGCATAATAGCCCATCCATTATCATACGAGGGATCCGCTACTACTGATGTCATTTGATTTTGTAATCCACCCGGGTCTGGAAAAAATTGGTTTTGTCTATCAATATTTATTCGATCTAATACAACAGGTCTTCCCCGTTTATACATCATATAAGCACTGCCCGAAGTAAGCATAATAGCAAGTATTTGCATAGAACTCGGAGTTAAACTACTTAATGCTGATAAAGTCGCACTCATCCCTGAATTAACAGGAATAGATAGCATTGAATTTAATACACTAATATTTGGTAATGAAATACTTTGAACTAAATCGGTCAATTGTGATGGTAAAATAGCAGCACCTGTTGCTATTAATCCTAATAATGCAGCACCAGTTGCTCGCAATTTAGTATCGCTCCTATCAACTGGTGTTGCAGGGGGCGGATCAGCAGAAATAGCGGCCGTGGCAACCGCAACTGGATCAGCGGCAACCGCAACTGGAGCATCGACTTTTATTTGTTCAAATTCATTCAAAATATTTTGTTCTAATTCTTGTTTTAAATTAATTTCAGTATCAGTTAATGTTCTTTGTTTTTCTAATAATAATATCTTTTTATAAGTACTATTAATAGACATCCATTTATCAAAATCGGGCAATCGCCTCTCTTTTTTATACTCTAAAATAATTGCCATCATATCAACAAAATTTGTTATAGTTTCTTGAATTTCGGATTGTGTATCTGGTTGAGTGTTGCCTGCATTTAATGCCTGTATATAAAAATTAGGAATAACAATGGGTGCGGGCATTATAATATTGCTTTCTCTTAATTGTTTATATTCTACATTATAATCCATAGGTGGTAATGATTGAACTGATAAATTAGCACCGGGTTGAAAATATCCAGTTTCAGTATTCACCGGAATTACTCCATTATGAATTGGATAGGGTTCGGTAATATTACTATTTCTTAATTCTGTATAATTAGCATTAGCACTACTATTATAATTTGCGGGTAATGCTTCAACTGATAAACTTGCTGATGGTTTTTTTGTAGTTCCCCAACTATACACCTGTTTATTAATAGTAGGTTGTTGCATTTAATTAAAATTTATTAAAGTATATTTTATAAATATATAATAATTTAAATTTTAATTAATCATGCCTGTTATTATTGATCATGATTTTAGTATAATAGCATCTACTGACCCGGGCGAACTAGATGAAAATACAACCGTGAGTTCTGACGGTGCGCGACTTGATATTTCACGTGAAGAACCTATTTATTTTTCATCATCATCAATGGTTACGACAGTTGAAGTTAGCTCAGCGAGTATTTGGAATACATCACCGAATATTTCAACCGCTCGTGATAATAATATTTTTGTTTATTTAATCGGAGGTATAACCCAGCCCCAAATCATTATACCAGATGGTTTATATTCTATTAATACATTGAATTCGGAAATCGGGAGGGCGATCGTCAATGCAGGCAACCCCTCTAATACACTATCATTAACTGGCAATTTATCAACGGGGAAAGTTGTTATTACATTAGATATTGGTGTCCAAATTAATTTTACACAATCAACAATACGCGATGTGCTCGGTTTCGCAGCGGGTATTAAACCAGCGGTGGCTCCCATTATTACGGGAACATCAATCACAGGCCAAAGTCAAGCTGATTTCGCAAACACCCTAAACTGGATTATTAAGAGTAATATTTTTTCCTCATCGATTCCGATTAATAATCAAGGTCAAAATATCATCGCTTCAATCCCCATAACAAGTGGAGTTGGAAGCATAACTAACTATCAGCCCTTTAATCCGACTAAATCGGGCACCAATCAGATGCGTGGAAAAAGTGTTCAGAATTTCTTTGTCGAGATTTGTGATTCGGCGGGGGAAAGACTACCCCAAACTGAGCCTTGGAGTTTGACCATAACAATGCGTCAAAAGATCCTTGTTTCAGAATCCAAAATGCCGCTATTAAATGTTTTCTGATTATTTTAGTTTAATTCTTTTAGTTTATTTATTTATTTATTTTTTTTTATAATTAATAAGTTATAATATATAACTATAAAACTTATAAGATGCCTACAGCACGATATCCTGGAGGAAGTTTGAGTGAGATTACGTGTCAACGATCAGTAAATGGCGCCAACTTCTCAAGTGGTAATCAAAACTACGTATTTTCAATTGGGGCTCCAAATATTTTTGTCCCAAAAGAAAGTTACTTCATTATTGATGCTACACTTACATATGAGGGTCGGCAACCTACGATGAACGACGAAATCGCTTTCTCCTTAGATGCTGGAGCATGCATGTATGATAATGCATATGTTAAGGTCGGTGGCCAAGATGTATCATCAGTGACTAATTTCTTACCACAGGCATCAATCGTTAAACATAGATTATCAGATCCAAAACACTTGCGCGATTCAGTCGGAAGTTCAGTATCCATGCTTAATCCATTTTTTAGAGACAGACGACAGCAGATTGCCGTTGATGGAGGTACTGAATATTCTGAATTGACGATCATTCCTAAAAATCCAGCAAATGACGATAGCACTATTGCTA
>Ga0115558_1002744_pt1 | contig 10344 bp, 9 predicted proteins | sample COGITO_mtgs_1104_4_FD_87279 | JGI IMG/M metagenome (GOLD analysis project Ga0115558, IMG submission 87279) | Pelagic marine microbial communities from North Sea - COGITO_mtgs_110426 | ecosystem: Environmental > Aquatic > Marine > Epipelagic | place: Germany:Helgoland, sampling site Kabeltonne... | reverse complement strand
GCCGCGACCGGAGCTGATATGGCCGACGATTGGGTCGCCAGGTATCGGATGACAGCACTTGGCATAATTCATCACCATCCCCTCAGATCCGCGAATATCCAGAGAACCCTGTTTGTCTGATTCTTTCTGCGCATCATCGGTGGAAATATTACTCTGTGCAGTTAGACGCTGCCCGACCATATAGGACATGCGGTTGCCCAAGCCAATTTCTTCTAACAATTGATCCATGGATTTCAGGCTGGTCTGGTGTAAAACCTCATCGATATTCGTCTGCGGGATACTATCCAGCTGGTTGCCGAAGCCGGCTAAGGCCTTATTAAGCAGACGCCTGCCAAGAGCTACTGATTCTGATTGCTTCTGATTTTTCAGGTAGTGACGAATATTACTGCGCGCCTTGCCAGTAATAACAAAACTCAACCAGGCGGGGTTTGGCTGTGTTCCCGGGGCAGTAATAATTTCGACGGTCTGCCCGCTCTGCAGTGGCTCGCTTAGCGGAGCAAGGCGGCGACTTATACGACAGGCAACACAGGAGTTACCTACATCGGTATGAATCGCATAGGCGAAGTCGACAGCGGTTGACCCGGCGGGCAGCTCAAAAATTGTACCTTTCGGTGTAAAAACATAGATCTCATCGGGAAACAAGTCGATCTTAACGTTCTCGATAAACTCTAGTGAGTTGCCGGCATTCTTCTGCATGTCTAGCAGGCCATTAACCCATTCGCGTGCACGCACGTGTGGATTATTGGGTAGATCTTCACTGGACTTATATAGCCAGTGCGCAGCAATACCGTTATTCGCCATGGCTTCCATCTCTTCCGTGCGAATTTGAATTTCGATGGGCACGCCGTGCATACCGAATAGAGTGGTGTGCAAAGATTGATAGCCATTGGCCTTGGGAATAGCAATATAGTCTTTGAAGCGACCAGGAACTGGTTTGTACAAACTGTGCACGGCCCCGAGAACCCGGTAACAAGTATCCACTCGATCGACCACAATTCGAAACGCGTAAACGTCCATGATCTCGGAGAAAGATTTACGCTTGCTGCGCATTTTTTCGTAGATACTGTAGAGATGTTTCTCCCGACCGGCGCAACGACCAGGCAGGCCTTCGCGTTCGAGGCAGGCTGAGATTGAGGTTTCGATCTTGGACAGAATTTCTTTTCTGTTGCCGCGGATGCTTTTTACCGCAGCTGAAATACGACGGGCACGCATCGGATAGAGAGCGGCAAAGCCCAGCTCTTCAAATTCCACTCTGACGGTATTCATGCCCAGCCTGTTGGCGATGGGGGCATAGATGTCGAGGGTTTCTCTGGCTATGCGCCGACGCTTGTCTGGCGCAAGAACATCCAAGGTGCGCATATTGTGCAGGCGGTCCGCGATCTTTACCAAGATCACACGCAGATCCTTCGCCATGGCCATGGCCATTTTCTGAAAGTTCTCTGCCTGTGCCTCGGCGCGACTGCTGAAGGTGATCTTGTTGAGCTTGCTGACACCATCTACCAGGTCGGCGACTGAGTTACCAAATTGTGACTTGATGGCGGTCTTGGTAATGCCTGTATCTTCGATTACGTCGTGCAGCATTGCGGCCATCAGACTCTGATGATCCATGTGCATTTCGCTGAGAATACCGGCTACGGCGAGGGGGTGGGTGACGTAGGGGTCGCCACCACGTCGGAACTGACCCTCATGGGCTTGTTCCGCATAGTAATAGGCTCGACGTACGCTGTTAACCTGATCCTTCTCTAGATAGCTAGTAAGGCCTGAGGCTAAAGAGTCGATGTTGTCTATCATTGGGACCTGCAAGACTCGACTCCTGAGTGGCTAAATAGGGGGGTTAAGCGTCTTCGGCAGGCTTTTCCGTATCTGCTGGCTCGGGGGCCTCTTCGCTTGCAGCGGCTTCTACAGTTTCGCCGGCCTCAGCTGCGACTTCCTGAACTTCTTCGCTAGCCTCTTCAGCCAGCTCTTCCAGCTCTATACTGGGCGGCTTGGCAATTAGGATACTGGCGTCTATCAGGCCTTCGGCGATCTCTCTCAGCGCGAGTACCGTAGGCTTGTCGTTGTCGACGGAGACCAGCGGGTCTTTGCCGCCAGTCTGAATCTGCCGCGAGCGTTTGCTGGAGACCATGACCAGCTCAAAGCGGTTATCAACATTTTCTAAACAATCTTCTACAGTGATTCTAGCCATACCTAACCCTTAGTGTTCTTCATGTTTTATGGTGCTGACCTGTCCGAATACAAGCAATTTCGGCGGAGGGCACCTGGCTCAAAGGAGCATATTTAACGAGGACCGGGGATTTTACTGAATTCTGAGTCAGAATGCATACAATTCTTGGACGCCCGGGAGCCTAAGAATAGGCTATTTGGAACTAATCGCCCTGAGATAGGCTGCCGAGGAGGGCCGCCTGCTTCTTTTCCTGGTATTTAATTGTCAGTCTGTAGGACCTAACGATGGCCGCAAGGTCCTCCAGCGCCGTGTCAAAATCGTCATTGATGACGACGAAATCCGCCTCGGCGACATGAGAAATCTCGGCAACTGCCTGCTTCATGCGCTTCTCGATAGTCTCGGTATCATCCTGGGCGCGATCCAGCAGACGAGTCTTAAGTGTTTCCAGCGAGGGAGGCAAGATAAAGATGGAGCAGGCATTCGAATCGAGATTGCGAACTTGAACCGCCCCCTGCCAGTCTATCTCGAGAATTACATCGAGACCCGCATCTAGCTGCTCATTTACCCATAGCTGGGAGGTGCCGTAGTGATTGCCATAGACTTCTGCGCTCTCGAAGAAACTGCCCCTTTGCAGCATATCCATGAATTCGGCCTTATCGACGAAATGGTAGTTTACCCCGTCTTCTTCGTTCGGGCGCTTGGCGCGAGTCGTATGAGACACCGAGACACGTATGTTCTGTTCGCGCCCGATCAATGCTTTGACCAGGCTGGTTTTGCCAGCACCGGAGGGTGCGGTCACGATGAAAAGAGTGCCTTTAGACATGAAGCTACGTCCTCGATATTTGTTTTTTGTTAGCGCTTACTCGATATTTTGAATCTGTTCACGCATTTGCTCAATCAACACCTTCAATTCAACCGCACTTAGTGTGGTTTCGACAACAATCGATTTAGAGGACAGCGTATTTGCCTCGCGATTGAGCTCCTGCATGAGGAAATCGAGACGCCGCCCCTTCTGTCCCTTCGCATTCAAGACACGTGCAACCTCATTTAGGTGTGAATCGAGGCGATCCAGCTCTTCTTCCACATCGGCTTTCTGCGCGAGTAGCGATACCTCTTGTTCCAGTCTTGTGGGTTCGAGTTCCGCCTGCAGGTCGTGTAGGCGATCGAGCAGTGCTTGTTTCTGCTTCGCTAGAATTTCGGGCATCTTCTCGCGGACACTGACCACGATCTCGCGGATAGAATCGATACGCTGTGTGATAAAGCCCTGTAGCTCCGCGCCTTCTCTCTCCCTGGTAGCCACCAGGTCGTCTAACGCGGCGGTGAATAGTGTGAGGGCCTGTTTCTCGATAGTCGTTCTATCGAAGTCTTGCTCTTCGATGACACCGGGCCAGCGCAGGACCTCCATATTGCTCAGGCTCGATGATGTGCCAGTAATCTGCTCAATTTCCACGTTTGCCTGAACCAGTTGTTGAATCAATGGCCTATTCAGATGTAGCTCGGTGGAGACGTTCGCCTCGGACTGGAAGCGTAGCTGACACTCGACCTTGCCGCGGGTGAGCCGTTTACGTACAGCTTCGCGAACAGCGTTCTCCAAAGCCCGAAATGACTCGGGTAGGCGCACATTGGCTTCGAGGTAGCGATGATTCACAGAACGAATCTCCCAAGTCAGCGAACCCCATTCCTGTTCTTGCTGCTGCCGGGAGAAGGCAGTCATACTTAATGTCATAGTCTATTGTCCAATTACTGAAGCCGTATCTGGCAGGTCACATTTTAACCTAATCGCGTTGTAATCACAGTGTACATTGTATTTCCCATGGTCTTCGTACCGGCAGCGCTTGCAGCTCGCTATAACAATCAATATCTAGGATAATTTGTCCGCGGCAAGTCATACGCTTGCAGACAATAATCCACAGGAAAATTATGACTGAACTCAAAAGACCAAGCCATAGAGTCGCAGACCAGTTGCGCGATATCTCCATTAGCAGAAACTATACGAAGCATGCAGAGGGCTCGGTGCTTGTCGAGTTTGGTGATACAAAAGTGCTATGTAATGCCAGCGTTGAAACTTCGGTTCCACGCTTTCTAAAAGGCAGCGGTAAGGGTTGGATAACGGCGGAATACGGCATGTTGCCGCGCTCCACGAACACCCGTATGGATAGAGAGGCCTCCAGAGGCAAGCAGTCGGGGCGAAGCCTGGAGATTCAGCGCCTCATCGGTCGTTCATTGCGAGCGGCGATAGACCTAACTCAGTTGGGCGAACACACGATCAAGGTAGATTGTGACGTGATTCAAGCCGATGGGGGGACTCGAACCGCTTCTATCACCGGTGGCTGTGTTGCGATGATGGATGCGATCAATCACATGATCGCCAATAAGATGGTAAGCGGTAATCCGGCCAAGCAGTTAATTGCCTCGGTATCCGTTGGTATCTATCAGGGGCATGCGGTGCTTGACCTCGATTATGACGAAGATTCCAATGCAGAGACTGATATGAATATCGTTATGACTGAATCGGGCGGGTTTATCGAAGTACAAGGCACCGGTGAGGATGGGGACTTCAGTCACGATCAATTGCTTGAGATGCTTGCGCTAGGCAATAGCGGCATAAAAGAATTAGTAGAAAAGCAGAAGCAGGCGCTTATCTGACATCAGAGTTGAGCCACGATTCGGGGACACGAGGATACGATGCAAGATTTCCAAAAAGACTTTCTAAATTTTGTTATTGAGAATGAGATTCTACGTTTCGGTGAATTTACTCTCAAATCGGGAAGAGTCAGCCCGTACTTTTTCAATGCCGGACTGTTCAATACGGGTGAGAAGCTTTCTTTCCTCGCAGGGTGCTATGCCGCTTCGATCATAGCCTCCGACATCGATTACGACGTTCTGTTCGGGCCAGCCTATAAGGGCATACCCCTAGCTACGGCTACAGCGATGGCCCTGGCAAGTAATCACCAGGTGAATAAGCCTTATTGTTTTAATCGCAAGGAAGCGAAGGCCCATGGTGAGGGCGGGTCTATAGTCGGCGCGGAGCTTAGTGGCAATGTTCTAATCGTCGATGATGTAATTACTGCCGGCACTGCTGTGCGCGAAGCGGTCGAGATCATCAGCGCTAACGGCGCAAAATTAAATGGTATCGCCGTTGCTATGGATAGGCAGGAGAAAGGAATGGGCGAGCTCTCCGCGATTCAAGAGATCGAGCAGAGTTACCGAATAAAGGTTGTTAGTATAATAAGCCTGCAGAATATCGTGGATTATTTAGTGGTCAGCGAAAACGACAAACTGCAGCCGTATCTAGATGCGGTTGTGGCTTATCGAGAAGAGTTTGGAATTTCGGCCTAGAGCTATCTAGTCGGCCGATTCGGTTTCGGGGCCAATGGTATAGGGTTCTAATAAGTTTTTGCTTAGAAAATCCCACTGGGTGTCCCAATTGTCTAACGGGGATACCTTAAACTCGCTACGCACGAACTGCACCAACCTCCCTTCGCAAGAGGCGAGTAATAGATTTGCCAGAATGGCAGGAGAGATAGTAGTTTTTAGATTCTCTCTGATCTGCGCTTCTCGCAGGACTTGCTTGAGCTGAGCTTCCAGACGATTGAAGAATTGTGCAATACGTTCCCGTAGTCTTTCTGTCTCACCGGCAAGCGCGTCTCCGGTTAGCAGGCGGGTCATCCCCGGATTCTTATCGCAGAAGGTAAGGAGTAGCAGAAGAATATTCTGGCAACGAATCGCTGCACTATCTTCCTCACTGACGATTCTTGAGATTCGAGCAAACAGGGTATCTTCGATAAACTTGATAAGCCCTTCGAACATTCTCGCCTTACTGGGAAAGTGTCGGTACAGGGCTGCCTCAGAGACGCCGACCTCTCTGGCTAGAGCGGCGGTAGTAATACGCTCGCCCGGCGCCGATTCCAGCATGCGCGCTAGCGCCTGCAGGATCTGATCTTTCCGAGAAACTTTGTTGGCTTTATCCATGTCTTCTGTATTGCCTGGCTAGTTCTTATCCAATGGGCTCTTGGAAATAAGTGTGCCGACCCCTTCATCTGTGAATATCTCTAGGAGTACCGCATGCTCTACTCTACCGTCCACTATCGTAGCGCTGCGAACGCCATTCTTTACGGCGTTTAGGGCACACTCAACTTTGGGCAGCATTCCTCCCTGTATAGTTTTATCGGCAATAAGCTTATCAACTTGCTTAATGCTGAGGCCGGTTAGCACATTTCCTTTCTTGTCCTGTACACCCGCTATATTCGTCAGCAGAATCAATTTCTCTGCACCGAGAACACTGGCAATCTCTCCCGCCACCGAATCGGCGTTAATATTGAAGGTTGCGCCATCGCTGTCGGCACCAATGGGCGCAATGACAGGAATGAAGTCGCTATCTTTCATTACGTCGAGAATTTTGGTATTGATGCTGACGACTTCACCAACCTGGCCGATATCTATGCCTTCGTCCGCCGCCGCAGAGCCTTTGCGCTTTATCTTCAGTTTTCGTGCGCTAATCAGATTACCGTCTTTGCCGCTGATACCAACGGCCTTGCCCTGGTTCTTGTTCAGCAGCGCTACGATTTGCTTATTGACCAGTCCGCCTAGCACCATCTCAACTACGTCCATGGTCTGATCGTCAGTAACCCGCAAGCCGTCGATGAAGCTGGATTCAATATTCAGCCGCTCAAGAAGGCTTCCGATCTGGGGACCGCCGCCATGGACGACTATTGGGTTGATGCCAACCAGCTTCATCAGCACGATATCGCGGGCAAAGCTTTGTTTCAGTGCCTCGTCGATCATGGCATTACCGCCATACTTAACCACTATGGTGCGACCCGTAAACTTCTGTATATAAGGCAGCGACTCGGTAAGTACCTTGGCGATGTTCTTGGCGTTGCTTAATGATAGTGACATGTCTATTCGGTCCGTGAGCATGTACTGCGCCTTAGAGGCAGTCTGCATGCTTCAGCTATTAGCTCTTTATAGCGTCCTAAAAGCCTATTTCTAAATCCTTATCTGCGCTGCGTAGTAAAGCTTTAAATTGATTCTGTATTTCCAGCAGCCTGGTTTGAGTATCTGCCTCGAAGCGAAGCAGTAGGGCTGGACTGGTGTTTGAGGCGCGAATAAGGCCCCAGCCGTCTGCATATTCAACACGAAGCCCGTCCAGAGTTATCTGTTTTGCTGCCGGAAAATCAGCCAGCTCGAGTAATTGTTCCATCAATAAGAATTTACGTTCTTCAGCGACTTCAATCTTTATCTCCGAGGTAGAGAAACCCGTGTCGAATTGATCGAATAGCTCATCACTAGTCTTAGAGGACTCGCTGAGTATTTTTAGTAATCGGGCCGCCACATACATTCCATCATCGAACCCAAACCAATCGTCTCTGATAAAGATATGAGCGGCAAACTCGCCGCCCAGGATGGCATTGGCCTCCTGCATTTTTTGTTTCATAAAAGAGTGGCCGCTTCTATGCATAACTGGAAGCGCGCCAGACTCTGCGATCAGGGTTCCGAGTTTGCTGCTGCACTTTACATCGTATACAACTGCCCTGTTTGGGAAATTGGGAACAATGGCTTGCACCAGAAGCATTAGCATGCGATCGGCATCCACAAAGTTTCCCAGATTAGTGATTAGCCCGACGCGGTCGCCATCGCCATCCAGAGCAACCCCAACATCGGCTTTCTTCTCCAACACGGTGACAGCTAGTGCCACTAAATTTTTCGGAACAGTTGGATCGGGATGATGATTCGGAAAATTGCCATCGATCTCGCAGAATATCGGATACACGTCACATCCCAGGGCGCCTAGTAATACCGGCGCTACTTTTCCAGGCACTGCGTTTCCGCAGTCGACTACAACCTTTAACGGTTGTTCTAGCTTAATGCGTCGGCAAATGTCCTCTATATAGAGCTTGTCGATATCAAGCTCGTCAAAGCCGCCATCGCCTGTTCTTAACCGATTGGTTTCTATTCGAGAACGAAGCGATTGTATCTGGTTCTCGGCGAGGCTGGTTTGATGGAATACGACCTTCAAACCATTATAGTTAGATGGATTGTGACTGGCGGTTAGCATAACGCCAGAATCAAAATCGGTTGTATGGGTTGCAAAATACAGCAAAGGGGTTGGTATCAGGCCAAGGCTTACCACGTTGCAACCGCTGCTGCGAATACCTTCGTTTAGTGCGATGGAGAGGCTGGGGCTAGAGAGTCTGCCGTCGTATCCAATCAATAATGTAGCGATGTTTTGGTCTAGCGCTTCGCTACCTATCGCCTGCCCAATCAATCTAACGCTGTCTTTGGACAGTTGTAGCTCGGCGATTCCGCGAATGTCATAGGCTCTGAATATAGACGCGGGGATCGCCTCATGGTCAGCCTGGGTTGCAACTAGGGTCATGTTCGCCGCCACTAGATAGATTAGTAATTATTTTTAAATCACTATTTTTAATAAATTATGTTTGATTAGCTATCTTGCGCCTAAGACCGTAGCAATGAGCTGCAGCATGTTTCTTGCAACCACATTCTTGTTTCCAGCACTAAGCTCGGACTCGCTCGTTCTGGTAAGTGCGGTTACCGATATTGAATCGCTGTTGAACGTTTCAGTTGCGTTATTTGCGAATAACATGTCGAGATTCTTTCGCGTCAATTTGTCTTTGCCATTGCTGACGATGTCGTTTGTTTCCGCAGCGAAGCCTACGACAAATGGCTTACGATCTAGCTTGGCTACTTCGCTTATAATGTCTGGGTTCTTGATTAGCGTGAGCTGCATCTGCTCATCGGACTTCTTAATCTTTTGGACCTCGACCTCGGCCGGCCTGTAGTCGGCCACTGCGGCAACGCCTATAAAGACATCACAATCGCCCATGTTCTCGAGAGTGGCGTCTAACATCTGGGTCGCACTGACTACATCGATTCGTTTCACACTATCGGGCGTGGCTAAATTCACCGGGCCACTTATGAGGGTAACTTTTGCTCCGGCAGCGACTGCCTCGGCTGCCAGGGCGTAAGCCATCTTGCCGGAGCTGTGATTGCTTATGAAGCGCACTGGATCGATTGCTTCGCGAGTTGGTCCGCCAGTTATTACGATATTTTTCCCAGCGAGTAGGCCGCTTTCAAATAAGCTGGAACTTAGCTCTAGAAGTTGAGCTGGCTCTAACATGCGTCCCGGTCCTACATCACCGCAGGCTTGCTTACCTTCTGCCGGGCCAAAGATATGGTAGCCCCTATCGACCAAGGTATTCAGATTCGTTGTGGTACTGTCGTCAGCCCACATCGCCTGATTCATCGCCGGTGCTACTGCAATCTTTGCGGAAGTGGCGAGTACCGTTGTCGAGAGAATGTCATTGGCCTGACCATGGCTAATGCGTTCAATGAAGTCGGCGGTGGCGGGTGCTATGAGGACCAAGTCGGCCCAACGCGCCAATTCAATATGGCCCATGGCGGCTTCGGCATCGATATCCAGAAGGTCTAGATGGACGCGCTGGCCAGAAAGCGCCTGCATTGTCAGTGGCGTAATGAACTCTGTCGCGGCCTTGGTCATGGCCACTCGAACCTCGGCACCGGCCTTGATTAGCAGGCGGGTCAGTTCCGCGCATTTGTAGGCTGCGATGCCGCCCGTAATACCGAGTAAGATGCGTTTGTTAGTAAGACTTAACATGGAGACCCAACAAAACTAGGAGGTACAAGGAAGACAGAGACTAGCAGCTAGGGTCCAGTTAATCAATTTGACGGCAAATTAACGCTTTTCACTCATGCCGTCTATTATTTAATGACAGGGAAAGAAATTTGCCATCGATGGCGCCTAGACAAGGAATCTGGCTAATGAGTATGGCGGCTTGGCCACTGGGGGAGCGACCGAGAGAGAAGTTACTGCATCAGGGCGCTGCCAGTCTGTCTGATGCAGAGCTGCTTGCGGTACTTCTACAAACTGGTACTAAGGGCAAGACCTCGTTGGGCATTGCCAGAGACCTCCTGAGTCGCTATGGGGGCTTGATTGGCCTGATGGCGGCAGATGGGGTCAGCCTTACCGAGAACCCCGGTATCGGAGCCGCTAAAGCCGCCCGATTCGTTGCTATGAAGGAGTTAGCACAGCGGCATATGCTGGAAGGTATAAAAACGAAGGATATTTTAACCAGCTCTGCGGCAACACGGGACTATCTAAGAGCCAAGTTTAGAGACTGCCAGAGCGAGATTTTTAG
>Ga0115558_1002732_pt1 | contig 10373 bp, 6 predicted proteins | sample COGITO_mtgs_1104_4_FD_87279 | JGI IMG/M metagenome (GOLD analysis project Ga0115558, IMG submission 87279) | Pelagic marine microbial communities from North Sea - COGITO_mtgs_110426 | ecosystem: Environmental > Aquatic > Marine > Epipelagic | place: Germany:Helgoland, sampling site Kabeltonne... | reverse complement strand
GAAACGTGAATTAGACCTTCAACTCCAGGAAGCAATTCTAAGAATGCACCGTAATCGGCAACATTTACGATCTTCCCTTTAACCTTTGATCCAATCTCTACTGTAGCTTCTAATTTATCCCAAGGGTGCTCAGTCAATTGCTTCATGCCCAATGAGATTCTTTTCTTGTCATCGTCAAAGTCAAGTACTACTACAGTAACTTTTTCGTCTAGCGTCAATACATCAGCAGGGTCATTAATTCTACCCCATGAGATATCAGTGATGTGCAATAGACCATCTACACCTCCAAGATCGATGAATACACCGAAGTTGGTCATGTTTTTGATCACACCTTCTAGTACTTGACCTTTCTCAAGGTTCTCAAGAATAAGTGCTTTCTGCTTCTCAAGGTCTTTCTCGATAAGTACCTTATGTGAAACTACAACGTTGTCGTTAGCGTGGTTGATTTTAACAACCTTCACTTCCATCTTCTTACCAACAAAAACATCAAAGTCTCTAATTGGCTTCACATCAATTTGTGATCCTGGCAAGAAAGATTCGATTCCATAGATGTCTACAATAAGACCACCCTTAGTTCTTCTCTTAACAATACCTTCAAGGATGTTATCATTATCAAGTGCATCTTGAACGATTTCCCAAGCCCTAACAATTTTCGCCTTTCTTCTTGAAAGCACCAACTGACCTTGTGAGTTCTCTTGCTCCTCTATATATACTTCTACTTCATCTCCAACTTTTAAGTCCGGAGTATCTCTAAATTCAGAGGCACCTACCAAACCGTCAGATTTGAATCCAATGTTTAAAACAACATCACGATCATTAATTGATACAACAGCACCTTTAACGACCTTCTTTTCTTCAACAGTAGTTAATGTTTCTTCGTAGATTTTTGAAAATTCATCTTTCTCCTTCTTCGAATATCCTTCGCCGAATCCTTTTGTTTCAAAAGCATCCCAATCGAACTCACCTGCTATTTCAACTACAACTTCTTTTTTTGGTTTAGCAGTTTTTGCGGCCTTTTTCTCAACCTTTGCTTCTTCAACAACTACCTCAGCAGTCTTTTCCTCTACAACTTTCTTTGCTTTTACCTTTTTTGGTGCCTCTTCTGGGGTTTCAACTACCTCGGTAGTTTTTTCAGTGGCCACTTCTTCAACAACAGCTTTAACTTCTTCTGCTGTCTCTTGGTTTTTACTTTCTTCAGACATAATAAAAAAACTCTGTATCATACTCCTATCGGCTTCCAGAGCATTAACCGATGGATTTTATTGTGATTGTTTTTCCCAAATTTAACATCTAGAAACCCGTCTCACTCGAAACGGACTGCAAAGGTATTGAAAATATATCTGAATCAAAATAAAATAGTAGCTCCTATGCGGGTTTTTTCCTTAGGAACGCACGCCTTTAAGTATTGACTATTCTGTTGATTTTGAAGAGCTTGTGGGAATGTTTATTTAATCCTTCATCAAAAATTCCTTCTGCATCGAATGGATCAATGCGCACACAGCCCGAAGCATGGATTATCAGGTCTCCAGGAAGTACAATTCCCACATGATTCATTATACCATTATCATTTTTGAAAAACGCCAAGTCACCAGGTGCTCTTTCTTCATAACTCACCTCTTTCCCTTGACGAATCTGCTGACTCGAATCTCTTTTTAAATGGTAACCTGATATTCTAAATACTTGTTGTGTAAAGCCTGAGCAATCTATACCAAAAGGAGTTTTCCCTCCCCATAGATAAGGAGCATTCAAGTATTTCTTGGCTATTGAAATCAATTGGTCAATCGTCCACCTTTGAAAAAGACTTTTTGCTTCTCCCGTGAACGCCAGTTTCTCTTCAGCAACAAATAATGGATTACTTAACAAGGGCAAAATTGCTCCAATGGTTACATGGACGACATTTTTATTGTATAATATTCTGGCGGTATGATCAATGCAAATCTTGTACTCGGTATTATCAAGCTGCTCAAAATATTCAAATGAAATACTATGATGTTGTTTAAAATCTATCCAGCCTTCATAATCGTCGAATGCATTTTGGATATAAATCCATTTACCGTCTTCGCTCGATTCCAGGACCCGGTAGTGTTCCCCAAAAAGTAACTGAGAAATTAATTCAGCCGCATCTTCTCCAAGTGCTCTTATAGGGACGACACTCAATCGACAAATACCGTAATCTGGTGACTTCATTAAAAATTCGCTCTTTCTATTTCACGTTTTGTGTCTTTCTCTTTTAAAGAATCTCTTTTGTCATGCAGTTTTTTACCTCTTCCCAATGCTATTTCAAGCTTGGCAAAACCGCGATCATTAATAAACAATTTTGTAGGAACAATGGTCAGGCCTTTTTCTAAACTTTTCTCACTCAATTTCCTTAGTTCAATCTTGTTGAGTAATAATTTTCTTTCTCTATCACTAACATGGTTATAATGAGTTCCTTGTGCGTAAGGTGAGATATGCAATTGTTTCACATAAAGTTCATTGCCCTTAAAGTAACAAAAAGCATCCTGCATATTTACCTTAGCCTCACGAATAGATTTTATCTCCGTTCCCTGCAACTGCATTCCAGCAACATACTTATCGAGTAATTCAAACTCAAATCTTGCTTTCCTGTTGTTAATATTTACGGTATTTGAAAACCGACTTTTGTCCTTCGCCATCTATCGTTCTAAACTAGTGAAAATTTGGTTGATCTTTATTTTTGATAAAATTTTCTGCCCGGTTCTTCCTGATGCTATTTGTCTATTTCCTGCTTTTACTCTAATCGTACAAATCAATTCATTCTCAATAATGGACTCTATTTCGGCAATTACTTCTACATGCTCACCAAGAAATGCAGGGCTTAAATGTCTTATTTCTAATAAAGTACCAACTCCCTCTTCATGCTTATCGATCATTTCTCGTACAAATTGTCGCGAAGCCCATTCCATTTCTCTTCCAAGTGCAAAAGTGCTACATACCTTATGAACAAGACCTGTCTGAAATGATGCAAAGTCTTCTGCAGCGACTTGGAACAGATGCTTCTTCACATCACCTATTTTAAATATAGCCTTCATGTCAAAACTTCATTCTTGGCATTGCGGTAATTTCTTGGCTCACAAATTCATTTGCAATAAACTTGTAATGAGCCGCCATAGCAATCATCCCAGCATTATCAGTACAATATTGAAAATCCGGAACAAACACATTCCAACCTTCTCTTTCTGATACTTCTACGAGCTTATTCCTTAGCCCGCTATTGGCCGATACACCACCCGCGATGGCAATGTGCTTAATGTTATGCGTTCGAGAGGCTTTCACCAGTTTTTGCAACAGCATCTCAACCAACGCCTTTTGAATACTTGCGCAAATATCATCAAGATTCTCTTTTATAAAGTTAGGATCAGCCTTTAATTTATCTCTTAAAAAATATAAAATACCAGTCTTAATCCCACTAAATGAATAACTGTAATCCGGCATCTCAGTCTTTGGAAATACGAATGCATCAGGGTTCCCCAATGCGGCATGCTTATCAATAAGAGGGCCCCCAGGATATCCTAAACCAAGTAGTTTTGCGGATTTATCAAATGCTTCTCCTACTGCATCATCTTTAGTTTCTCCGATAATCTCCATCTCCAAATGGCTCTTAACAAGTACGATTTGCGTATGCCCTCCACTCACAGTAAGGCACAAAAATGGAAATTTAGGCTTCGGTTCATCAATGAAGTGAGCAAGGATATGTGCTTGCATGTGATTAACTTCAATCAAAGGGACTTTCAATGCTAAAGCCATCGACTTTGCAAACGAAGTTCCTACCAATAAAGCGCCCATTAAACCTGGGCCTCGAGTAAAAGCTATTGCTGATAATTCGCTTTTATCAATTCCTGAATTTTTCATTGCTTCATCCACTACTGGGACAATATTTTGCTGGTGTGCGCGAGACGCTAATTCAGGAACAACGCCACCATATTTTTCATGTATAGATTGCGTAGCGACAATATTATTAAGTATTTTGCCATTATAGATAAGGGCAGCAGATGTTTCATCGCAAGATGATTCAATGGCTAATATTTTTATTTCAGAGGTGGGCATTGAGTGAGCAAAAATTAAGATCGCAAGTTATCAAAAAACGTATTGTCAAATCAATACTTTGGATAATACTCACTCCTTTAATTTTGCTTTTACTAACAATCGGCCTTCTCCATATACCTCCGGTACAGAATTTGGCTGTAGATAAAATAACGAAATACCTTACTGAGAGCACTGGATACAATACTTCTATAGATTATGTAAATATTCGGTGGTTCAATAGTGTGGTTGTAGATGGTGCGAAAATTTATGATGCTGACAGTTTAAAAATGATCTCTGTTGATGAGATGGTTATAACATTCGACTTAGAATCATTAATCAGAGAAAAAGACATTGCACTCAAAGAGGCCTGGATTGACGGCGCAGAAGTTAATTTAAGGAGTACTGACAGTAGCGGTCTTAATGTTGTCAAATGGGCGAAAAAAATTACTCAAAGAAGTGCAGAAAAGGATTCTCTCTCGGAGGAACCTCCTTTTTTTGCCATTAACAAAATCAGCCTCCTGAATTCAGAGTTCAGTATCTCAAATGACGCTAAAGACTCAATTGACGATGGGTTTGATTTCAACCACTTTAGGCTTAAAAACATCAATGCGGATTTAATGAACTTGAAGGCTGTCATGCAAGATTTCCAAATTGATGTACGTCACCTATCCACATATGACGAAAAAACTGGTCTGGATATTCATGAGCTCAGCACCTATTTTAATGTTTCAAAAGACCAAATGGCTTTCTATGACTTAAACCTTAATATGGGCGAAACCCATATAAAAGATTCTGTTGTTTTTCGTTTTGAAAAACCTGAGCACATGGCCTATTTCATTGATAGTGTTAATATTTCAGCCAATTTTAGTGAAACCATCCTCCATTCTAATGAATTAAGTCAGTTTGCTCCTGAGCTCAAAAATTTTAATGATAGAATTGAGCTCTCTGGATATTTCAAAGGGACTGTCACCTCCTTTTATGCTGATAATTTTAACCTGAAATTAGGTGATCACACTAACCTTGAAGGTTCAATAGAAATTGATGGATTGCCGAAGATTAATGATGCCTTATTCTCAATAGACTTGTACAATTCTTCGATTAAAGCGACAGATTTCCAAAAGCACCTTCCGGAAAGGCCTTTTCAGATATCCAACAAACTTGGCCTTATTAAGCTCGATGGTAGATTTGATGGATTCATCAAAGATTTTGTTGCCAATGGAAATTTTGAAACTGAGATTGGGAACTTCAATTCAAATACAAACCTTGAGATTACAGACAATGATATCGCTACCTATAATGGTAGACTGAGTATGAATAATTTTGACATCGGTTATTTCATCGAAGACAGCCTTTACCAAAACATGAATATGATTGGGAGTATTCAAGGGTCCGGATTTACACTTGAAAATGCCGATTTTTTACTTGAGGCAAATATTTCAAGTGTTGGAATCAATGGTTATGAGTACAATGATATTGTAACTGATGGTAGGTTTGCTCAATCTTTCTTTTCCGGAGACATGACCGTCGACGACAGTAATTTCATACTTAGTGCAAGCGGTTCGGTTGATTTAAGAGCGAAAGACAACACACTCAACATTGAAGGCACCTTTCTAAAGGCCAATTTAGACGAACTAAATATTTCCTCAGAGGACATGATGATCGCCTCAGATTTCAAACTAGACTTTACAGGAATTCAATTAGATAGTATTGAAGGAGCCATTCAGTTAAGAAATTCTTATGTCAAATACCTCGATGAAGATTTGATCATCGACTCACTTTTCTTTTCAGCGAAAAGGGAAGAAGACCGTAGGTCAGTAAATGTGCTTTCCAATTTTTTCGATATTGACCTTGTTGGTGATTATGAATTTAGTACGATTTTGGATGAGCTTACAAGCTTGAATGAACAATACAAATTAATTTTTAGCAGTAAACAGGACGAAGTAAAGGACTTTCTACTCAATAGAAATGAACCAGCACCATTTGACATGCAGTTCAATGCAAATTTGGCTAACATTTCTCCGCTCATACACCTGTTTGATACTGCAGTTCATGTTGCTCCTAACTCCATTTTCAGTGGCACATTTGTCAATGATGAAAAAGAGAGCTTTAGTTTAAATGCCAAAACCGATACTTTACGTTATGCAAATATCATTTTCATCAACAATGAATTTGATCTTAATGCCAATGACATGCGAGATAGCATTAAAGTTTTAACCCTTGGCTACCTGTATTCTGAAAAACAAATTTATGCAAACACGTCAGAGACAGAATCACTCACTATGGATGCAGTCTGGGATGGTAAACACATAGATATAGTACAGAATATAGGGCAAGAAAGTAGTGGTAATTATGCCGAAATTGGTGCCGGTATAGACTTCTTCCCGGATAAAACCGAACTTCATTTTAGTGAATCTAATTTAATGGCGCTTGACAAAACCTGGCACATCTCCAAAGACAACATTGTTGTATTTGGAGACAAAAAAATTGACATTAAGGATTTAAACATTTTTAATTCAGATCAATCTATAGACCTAAGTGGTCAAATCTCAATTTTAAACGATAGTGCCAAAACATTGTCTGTAGTTTTTGATAATGTTGGAGTGGAGAACATTAACTCGATCACAAACAAGAATTATTCAGGAATAATAACAGGTAACATACAGGCACAAAACCTTTATTATAATCCACTCATCTCTGGAAACCTCAATATTGACCAATTAAGAGTCAATGAAGTTTTAGTTGGTGATGTTGGCGGTTCTCTTATTTGGAATGATCGAAACAAATTATTTGATCTCAATTTTGAAGTAAACCGTAATGGAAACAAAATAATTGACCTCAGGGGAGATTTCTACCCTTCTGATAAAACAAATCAACTGGATCTAAAACTAAAATTTGATCAAGCAAACCTTAACATAGCCGAACCATATGCGGAAGAATTCCTGAGCGAAATGGACGGAACCATAGATGGTGAAATTACAGTAAAAGGAAATTTATCTTCACCAGTCCTTGATGGCAATGGTGTCATTTCAAATGGAGCACTTAAAGTCAATTATCTGAACACCAAATACACTGTTAACGGAGCGCTCGAATTGGAAAAAGACCTCATCAATTTCAAAGATTTTGGCTTGACGGATTTAAATCAATCCCTCATGACCGTTTCAGGAGTAATTAAACACAATGCATTCAAAAACATCGATTTAGATCTTACAGGTGACTTAGATAATTTCAATGTTTTAAATACTGATGCAGTATTGGGAGACATCTATTATGGTCAAGCCTATGCCTCTGGTATTTTAGATGTTAATGGTGAACCGGATAATCTCAGTATTTCCGCAAATGTAGTGACGCAGCCGAACACCAAATTATACATCCCGATCGTCGAAGAAGAAGCTTTAGAAGCAGCAGATTTCATAACATTTATTAATCGCGCTGACACGATAAGCAAAGATGATGAGAAAACTAGAATCATTAAAAAAGTAAAAGTGCAAGGACTTAATTTAGACCTGGACATTAATGTAACACCAGATGCATATACAGAAATTATAATCGATGCAAAAACAGGCGATATTATTCGAGGTAGAGGAAATGGTCAGCTAAGGCTTCAAATTGATAGTGAAGGCGATTTTAAAATGACCGGCGGATTAGAAATCACAGAGGGCGCATACAACTTCTCCCTCTACAACATTATTACGAAAGAGTTTAATATTGAACAGCCCAGTAAAATCACTTGGTATGGAGACCCATTGACTGGTGTAATGGACATTAATGCCTCTTATTCGCAAAACACCTCGCTTACCCCACTCTTAAACGAAGTAGGTTTTGGGGCCATTGAAGGTACAGGTTCATCGCAAGGAAGAAGGTTCCCGACTAAGGTGCTGCTCAAACTTAATGGAGAATTATTATCTCCTCAAATTGAATTTGATATCGACCTAAGCGGCGTGAACACACAAGACTTTCAATTTCAAACTGCGATAGATGCATTCAAAAACAAAATAGCTTCGGATGAACAAGAATTAAATAGACAAGTTCTCAGTTTGATTTTGCTTAATCGATTCTCCGAACAAGGCAACTTAAATATTGGTGGGCAAACGGCAACACAAAATGTGAGTCAATTACTATCCAATCAGTTAAGTCAGTTTGTTACCCAACTGGATGAAAACCTAGAAATTAATTTTGACTTAACTGACCTGAGTGAAGAAGCACTCGAGACATTTCAGTTAAGGCTCGCCTATACCTTTCTTGATGGCAGACTTCGTATATCTCGTGAAGGTGGTTTTACAAACCTGGTAGACATTAATAGTATTGCCGGAGATTGGGCAGCAGAATACTTATTGACGCGAGACGGGAAGTACAAAGTTAAAGTGTACAGTCGTACAAATTATGACTTGGCAACATCTGCTATTAGTTCAAACCCCACAAGTACTACGACTGGTGCAAGTATTACACAAACTACTAGCTTCAATTCTATCTCAGAATTCTTTAACAATGTTGGTAAAAAGGGAAAGGAAAAAAGAAAGAAAAAGCGCGCAGCGAAAACAACTGAACCAAATTCAGGAGTAAATTAATTGTACATGCGCAAGGTTATCTCTTTTTGCCTGATTTGCCTTTGCTTTAATGCTGTTGGGCAGGGCGATTCCACAAGAAACAAACGACTAAATACTGTCATAACTGTTGGTGCCATTGGCTATGGCGTAGCTGTTGTCTCGCTCAGCCAGCTTTGGTATAAAGACTCAGGTTTTACTTCCTTTCATTTCTTTAATGACAATCCAGAATGGAATCAGATGGATAAGGCTGGTCATTTTTTCACTACTTACCAGCTTTCAAGGGTAAGTGACAATGTTTTGCGATGGTCAGGAGTCGAAGATAAAAAAGCTGCATTATGGGGCAGTATAATAGGTACGGCAATATTAGTCCCAATCGAAGTACTGGATGGTTTTTCGCCTGACTATGGATTCTCTTATGGTGATATGATCGCTAATCTAGCGGGCTCGGCATTTTACCTTGGACAAGATTTACTTTGGAACGAACAAAGAATAAAGCCTAAGTATTCTTTTCATCAAACCTCCTTAGCCAAGGTCTCTCCAGACCTACTAGGCGATGGATTAGCACAAGAAATTATTAAAGATTACAATGGCCAAACATATTGGCTGTCATTTGACGTACATGCATTTGCGAAGGAATCCAAATTCCCCAAATGGCTAAACTTAGCGGTTGGTTATGGTGCTCATGACATGGTCAGAGGGCGAGAAGATCAGAACAATATGGAAGGTTATTCCAGTTATCGTCAGGGATATTTTGGAATTGATTTCGATCTAACCGCAATCAAGACAAGTAAAAAGTGGCTTAAAACCACACTCTTCGTTTTAGATGCATTCAAACTACCTGCTCCTACCTTGGAGTTCAATAAGAATGGGGTGAAAGGGCATCTCTTTTATTATTGATTTAGCCTAAATAAGGGGCTTTAACGCTCTAATAATCAACTTATTGTCCAAAATAATTTTTTAATTTGGTAGGGTTAAACCTTTTGAGATCGTACTACTCCAAACAAAAACAATTTTTTAAAACTATGTGGAATAAAACAAAAAGAACGGTAAGCGCAAGCATTGTAGCAGTTGCAATAGTGATGAGCGCGTGTAGTGAAAAAGTCGATTTGGTGAGCGAAGATTTTTCCTCTGATGAGGTAGCATCTGAAGCTGTTTTAGATTTCTCAGGAGATGATATTGACAATATCGTTTTGAACAATATGAGGGATTTATTGAATTCGGGAGTTACTGGAGAGGCGAATGAAGGCAAAAGATTCAATCCGTATTCCGGAAGGGACGATTGCGCAACAGTAACTAAAGACCTGGAAGCACAGACTATAATGATAGATTTTGGAGTGGGTTGTGAAAATAGTGATGGCATTATCAGGAGTGGCCAAATTTTAATTTCATATACCGATAGGAGAAATGAACCTGGTGCAGTGATAACAACCACTTTCAATAATTTCTTCATTAATGGAAATCAAATAGAAGGGGTAAGGACTTTGTCTAACATTTCTGATGGAACTCCAAATCAAAAGGCATTTCAAGTAAGTGTAGTTGGTGGTCAGGTTACCTTTGAGGATGGTACGACAAAAACTTATGAAAGTAGCAGAACACGAACGCATGTCACGGATGAAGCTACAGAAGAATTAACAGTAACAGTGACCGGTAGTCGGTCGGGTACTAATAGAGAAAATGAAGCTTTTAGCATGACTATTATTCAGGACTTGATATACTTGAGTTCATGCAGACAAGAAGGAGTTAAAGTAGCTGTTTCGGGTATTCGAGAATTTGTAAAAAATAGTG
>Ga0115558_1002731_pt1 | contig 10375 bp, 11 predicted proteins | sample COGITO_mtgs_1104_4_FD_87279 | JGI IMG/M metagenome (GOLD analysis project Ga0115558, IMG submission 87279) | Pelagic marine microbial communities from North Sea - COGITO_mtgs_110426 | ecosystem: Environmental > Aquatic > Marine > Epipelagic | place: Germany:Helgoland, sampling site Kabeltonne... | reverse complement strand
TACTAACGTAAATATCAACATTATTGTAAATGGATTGCTATAAAAAAGAGAAAGTAATTTAATGTAAAGCCCGGTTTTTAATCGGGCTTTTTTAAGATTATTTTAGTAGTATTTCAAAAACTGAGCTACTAATTTTATCGTTAATAATAATACAACTAATAACAAATTTCAACTTTATGATTTTTTTAAAAAAAGAATATTTTTTCACTTTTATTTTTTCGCTTATACTTCTAGTTTCTTGTTCTGGAGACGATAATATATCAGACACAAACAATGGAGATGATGGAAATGGAGGAGGAAATGTTACCATACCAAATAATAATAGATCAACTGGAGTTTCTGCAAATGAATTATTGTCAGAATCTTTTTTCAGTAAAATTTATGTTGACTTGGTTTATGTGGTAGGAAGTCAACCCACAGCTTCAGCAGTCAGTAATCTGAGAAGCTTTTTATCAGCAAGATTAAATAAATCTAGTGGAATTGAAATTGTTCAGAAATCCATTCCAGCAACTGGAAAAACTTCCTATACTATTAGTGAAATTGTTGAAATTGAAAATACACAGCGAACTCGCTTTAACTCTCAAGATGAAATCGCTGTATTTGCTTTTTTTGCTGATGGAGAATCGTCAGAAAATGATGGAAACTCTGTTGTATTAGGAACAGCATATAAAAATACTTCTTTTGTTATTTTTGAAGAAACTCTAAAAGTTGCAGCTAATAATAGTTCAACCAGTTTAGCAACAATAGAAAGTACTGTCATTAGACATGAATTTGCACATCTTTTAGGTTTGGTAAATAATGGATCTACTATGCAAACGCAGCATCAAGATGTTGACAATGGAAAGCATTGTGATGTAGAAGACTGTTTGATGTTCTTTCAAGTAGAAACGATGCAAGGAATGATGGGTTTATTTTCTGGAGGAGGAAGTGTACCAGAATTAGACAGCCAATGTTTAGCAGATTTACGTGCTAATGGAGGAAAGTAATTATACTCCAAAAACTTCTTTAGAGTTATTAGTAGTAATTTCTACAATTTCTTTAAAAGGAATTTTATAAATATCTACTAATCTATCAATTACTTTGGTAATGTAAGAACTTTCGTTGCGTTTTCCACGAAAAGGAGTTGGTGCCAAATAGGGTGCATCTGTTTCTAAAACAATGTGTTGCAAATCAATTTCATTTAAAAACTGATCTATTTTTCCGTTTTTGAAAGTTGCAACACCACCAATTCCTAATTTCATATTATAAGAAATTGCCTTTTCTGCTTGTTCTTTTGTTCCTGTAAAACAATGGAAAATTCCACGTAAATCATCTCCTTTTTCTGCTGATAGAACTTCAAAAATTTCATCAAAGGCTTCTCTACAATGTATTACAATTGGCCATTTCTTTTCTTTCGCCCAACGAATTTGTGTTTTAAAGGCCTCTTGCTGTTGGCTTAAAAACGATTTGTCCCAATACAAATCAATACCAATTTCACCAATAGCAAAAAAATCGCGTTCTTCAATTTGTAGTTTTACATGCGCCAATTCTTGCTTAAAATTTTCTTTTACAGAAGTTGGGTGCAACCCCATCATTAAATATACATCATAAGGATAATTCTTCTCTAACTCATACATTTTATCTGTATAAGAACTGTCTATAGCAGGAATAAAAAAACGAGAAACTCCAGCTTCTTTTGCTGTAGAAATCATTTCATCTCTATCACCATCAAACTGTTCTGAATATAAATGTGTGTGTGTGTCAGTAATCATTAAAAACGTATTTTAGCGATATAATTTTTTGGTAAAAATACGAGAAATGAAAAGGTTAAAAAAGTTATTAAAAGAAAAGAAATACATTAAAATAAAATTAAAAAAAATGATTACAAATCATTTGGAATTAGATGCATCTATAAACGGAGTAAAAGGAAAATTTATTTTAGATACTGGCGCTTCAAATTCTTGTGTTGGATCTAATTTGGTTGATTATTTTAAATTGGATGCGCAAGAAAGTGAAACAAAAGCTGCAGGAGCTGGAGCTACTGATATGGAAACCCAACAATCTGAAAATAATAGCTTAAAAATCGGTGATTGGAAAACCAATAAATGCCATCTAGTATTGTTTAGTTTGGTGCATGTAAATTCGGCTTTAATACAACATAATGCAGATGAAGTTCACGGAATTATTGGAGCAGATGTTTTACGAGCAGGAAAAGCGTTAATCGACTACAACAAAAATCTTTTGTACCTAAAGAAACCAAAAAAATGGCAACGATAATCGTATCTTTGTCATTCTAAAATTTGAAAGAAATGAGTTTGCAAAAACAAGTAATGGACAAAATGAAAGAAGCAATGAAAGCAAAAGATACTGTTGCTTTACAAGCTTTGCGTGCAGTAAAATCGGCTTTTTTATTGGCAAAAACAGAAACTGGTGTTCAGACTGAACTAACAGAAGCACAAGAATTGAAAATAATTCAGAAACAAGTTAAACAACGCAAAGACAGTGCTGCAATTTTTGTTGAGCAAGGAAGACAAGACTTGGCTGAACCAGAATTAGCTGAATTAGCTGTTTTAGAACAATTTATGCCAGAAGCAATGTCTGAAGAAGAAATTGAAAAAGTAGTAAAAGATACGATTGAGAAAGTTGGTGCAAACGGAATGCAAGATATGGGAAAAGTGATGGGAATTGTTTCTGGAAAATTAGCTGGACAAGCAGATGGAAAAACCATTTCTACTTTGGTTAAAAAGCATCTTTCAAAATAAAAACAATTGTCATTTCGACTTTATGGAGAAATCTAAATTCAATTACAGATTTTTTCACTTCGCTCAAAATGACATTTAATGGATTTTAATTCTAATAAAAACGGCTCCATAGTTCAACTGAATAGAATATCAGATTTCGGCTCTGAGGGTTGCAGGTTTGAATCCTGCTGGAGTCACTATCATAGTAAGAAAAACCAAAGCGAAAGTTTTGGTTTTTTTATTTATACTCAGAAGTAATTTCATCTACAATTAAACCATCTTCTAAAGTTGTGATTACTCCTTTTGCAGCTTTTTCACCAGCAATCATTGCTGCATTTAGAGAGCCATTTAATAGTTGATCGCCAGCTAAAAAGATATTGGAAGTCAATTTTGTTTCAGTATGTGAAATTTCATATTGAAGGTTATTCAATTTAGGTAGTGCTTTTTTAATCTGATAGCGTTTTAGAAATTTAGCATCTTTAATGCTACAAAACGCCAATAAATCTTTTTGAACTTTCTTGATCAAATCTACTTCGTTTAGCGAATGTTCTTTTAAAACTGTAACAGATAATAATTCTTTTTTCCCTGTTGATGAAGTTGCAACAGAAGTATGGTAAAAGATATTATTAATCAAAGCTGTTTCATCTGCAATTAAACCAATAATTGGTTTTCGAATCACTCTTTTTTGGGTTTCAAAATATAAAGTATCACAAGATTTCCATTCTATTTCTTGGTTTTTTAAATTGGAAATTAACTGACTTGCTTCTGTGGCAACAATGGTAAAATGAGTTTTAATTTCGGTTTTATCTTCCAACACAATAATATCATTTTTTATTTCTGATACTTTGGTGTTGAATTTAAAAGATGTTTTTTTAAGTTGACTTTTTATCTGAATGGGTATTGCTTGGATTCCAGCTTTAGGAATTACTGCCATTCCTTCACCAAACATCTTATAGACAAATTCAAACATTCTACTAGAGGTTTCTAAATTTGGCTCTAAAAATATTCCGCTGAAAAAAGGCTTGAAGAAATCTGAAATTATTTCATTAGAAAAACCATATTCTTTTAAATAGATTAAAGTAGATTTTTCTTCGGATTTAAATATTTCCTGAATAGACTTTTTCTTTAAAAAAGTATTCAGTTTTAAAATCTTTAGCTTGTCAGAAAAACTGCCAATAGAAGAAAATAATGTTGGAAATAACAAAGAAATTTTACGTAAGGGATCTCCAATGGTTTGTCGTTTTCCGTCTTTGAAAATAGTTGCACCAGGTAAAAATTCTTGTAAATCAAGCGTTTTAAAATCTAAATATTTCTGAGCTGCAGGATAAGAACTTAATAAGACTTGAAAACCGTGATCTAAAATATAATCATCTACAATATCAGATTTTACACGGCCACCAACTTCATTTGTAGCTTCAATAATTGTTGGATGATAACCACTCTCTTCTAAAATTTTTGCTGCAACTAAGCCGCTAATTCCTGCACCAACAATGTGTATTTTGTAATCTGATTTTTCCATATTATAAAGTTACTATTTCTTCTTGTTTTCTCAAATAACTTGTCAAAATTCTTTGAATATCTGTATTGTCTTGTTGCAATTGTGTGAAGAATAAATAATCTTCCGGATTTTCTAATTGTGAATCTTGCTCAACATCTAAAAATCCAAAACCTTTATAAATTCCGTCTAAAATTAGCGCAAAACCAATTTCATTCTCGTTCTTTCCTTTCTGTTTGATAACAATATTTACATCATTTAATTGTAAAGAATTTATAGCTTCTAAAACGCGGCTATTATAATTTTCAATAGCTTCATTATCACAACAAATACCTTTACAGGAATCAATCAAATGATGAGAACATTTTGTATTTGTCTCTTGCAAATGGCAATATCTTGGGCATAATTCAAAATTTATACACAAACTTTCTAGCTGCATTCGAACATCAGAAACTGAAACAAAATTTAAAATAGGATTTGAAATTAATTTTAACCGATTATAAGCCAAATGAAGTATTCCCTTCTGATCTTCATAAGAAAACAAACCATATTGTTCTACTTTTCTCTTTTGAGCTGAATTGTAAAACGGATAATTCTTTTTAATTTCTGCTGATTCTAAAAGCAAAGCCAACAATTCAGAACCTGTTTCTTCAAAAGAAATAGTTGCAATTTCCAAACACATTTCTTGCTCTTTTTTCTTTTTATCGTAAAAATGGCTAATTACACGTTGTTTTATGTTATTTGCTTTTCCAACATAAATAGTTTTTTTTGACGAATTTTTAAAATAATAAACACCAGGTTTTTCTGGTAAATTGTCAACTGTAGTTTTAGATAATAATGGAGGTAAAGTTGCTTGACGAGAACGTGGATTTAGAAAAGAATTGACCACAAAATTGTCATCTCTTTCTAAAATTCTTTTGAATAATTCTACTGTTGCTTCTGCATCGCCTTTTGCTCTGTGTCTTGCTGCAATTGGTATGTTTTCATCTGCACAAATATTTCCCAAACTGTAAGAACGTAAACCCGGAATTACTTTTCTGGACAAACGAACTGTGCAGAGTTTTTTACGTTTCCAATCAAAACCTAAATGGGCAAATTCATCTCGAATTATATTATAATCGAAATTTACATTATGTGCAACAAAAATGGTGTCTTTGGTAAGTTCGTTTACTTTTTTTGCAATTTGATGAAATTTTGGTGCATTTCTCACCATTGCATTTGTAATGCCAGTCAGATTGGTAATAAAAGTAGGAATTGGAGTTTCTGGATTTACAAGCGTAGTATATTCGTCTAGAATTTTTTTTCCATCAAAAAGGAAAATTGAAATTTCGGTAATTTTTTGTCCTTTATAACTTTTTCCTGTGGTTTCTATGTCAACAACAGTGTACAATAATTAGTTTATCATGTTTTTTAAATCGGCAATTGTATCTGTAGGGTTTTCTGATTTAAAAACATAGCTTCCAGCTACCAAAACATTAGCACCAACTTCAATCAATTGATTTGCATTTTTATTGGTAACTCCACCATCAATTTCTATTTGGCAATTTGATTCAGAAAATTCGATTAAGTTTTTTAATTGAGAAACTTTCTTATAGGTATTTTCAATGAAAGATTGTCCACCAAAACCAGGATTTACACTCATAATACATACTAAATCCAAGTCTTTTATTACATCTTCTAAAACAGAGATTGGTGTATGTGGGTTTAAGGCAACTCCAGCTTTCATTCCTGCAGCTTTTATGGCTTGAATTGTTCTGTGAAGATGTGTACATGCTTCATAATGAACTGTCAAAATAGTTGCGCCCAAGTCTGCAAAAGTTTGAATATATTGATCTGGATTTACAATCATTAAATGCACGTCAATAGTTTTTTTAGCATGTTTGGTAATTGCTTTTAAAACTGGCATTCCAAAAGAAATATTTGGTACAAAAACGCCATCCATAATATCGATATGAAACCAATCTGCTTCGCTATTATTTACCATTTCTATATCTCTTTGTAAATTGGCAAAATCTGCTGCTAAAATTGAAGGTGCAATTAAATTACTCATCTTTTAAGTTGTGTTTGTTTCTACAAAAATAATGATATAAAAAAGAAAACTCCCGAAATGATTTCGAGAGTTTTTATAATTTTATTTACAATAATAATTACCCAAGGTAAGTCATTAAAATTTTACTTCTAGACGTATGTTTTAATCTACGAATTGCTTTTTCTTTAATTTGACGAACTCTTTCTCTTGTTAAATCGAACGTTTCTCCAATTTCTTCTAATGTCATTGGTTGGTGTTCTCCTAAGCCGAAATATAATTTTACAACGTCTGCTTCTCTTGGAGTAAGCGTTTCTAATGCTCTGTTAATTTCTATACGTAAAGATTCATGCAATAAAACTCTATCTGGATTTGGAGATTCTCCAGAGTTTAAAACGTCATATAAATTTGAATCTTCACCTTCAATTAATGGTGCATCCATAGAGACGTGACGTCCAGAATTCTTCATAGATTCTTTTACATCATTCACTGTCATGTCTAATTTCTTAGCAATTTCTTCTGCACTTGGAGGACGCTCATTTTCTTGTTCTAAGAACGCGTACATTTTGTTAATTTTGTTGATAGAACCAATTTTATTTAACGGTAAACGCACAATTCTAGATTGTTCTGCTAATGCTTGTAAGATTGATTGACGAATCCACCAAACTGCGTAAGATATAAATTTGAATCCACGAGTTTCATCAAAACGTTTTGCTGCTTTAATTAAACCTAAATTACCTTCATTAATTAAATCTGGTAACGTTAATCCTTGATTTTGATATTGTTTTGCCACAGAAACCACAAAACGTAAATTTGCTTTTGTTAATTTCTCTAAAGCTCTTTGATCTCCAGCTTTAATAAGCTGTGCCAATTCTACTTCTTCATCTGCAGTAATTAAATCTACTTTTCCTATTTCTTGTAAATACTTATCTAGAGAAGCAGTTTCTCTATTGGTAACCTGTTTTGTAATTTTAAGTTGTCTCATGTTTTCTAAAACGGTAAGCTTTTAAGGATTTGTGATTGGCTTACATTTACTTATACGTAAGAAAGTTACTTTTTGTTACAAAAAAAGTATTTTTTATTTTTTAAAACCTTTCAAGAGAAAATCTCGTAAATAGATAACAACTAACGAATCATGGAATTAGAGAACAGTAAGAAAAAGTTTTTATCAAATAAAAAAAAGAGTTTAGAACAAGAAAATAGCTTCGTAAGCTACTTGGTGTATTCTTTAATGATTGTTTTTATACTTACATCCTTTTTTGCATTGTATAGCTATTCAGTAGAAAATAAACCTGGATTTGTGTTCTACATTATATGTATTGCTACATTTTTTGGATTGAGCATTATTCAGCTTTTTAGAAAAAGATTAGAAAAAATCATTAAAATATAGAGTTTTATTTTTCCCTAAAAGATACAATTCGAAAGAAGGCAGTTTAGCAATAAACTGTCTTTTTTCATTTTTAGAATAAGCCGTTTATTTGAGCATCAATTCTATCAATAACGTACCCTAAATCTTCTTGATTATCTACAAAATCGATATTATCTACGTTTATAATTAGCAGTTTTCCTTTTTTATAAGTAGATATAAATGCTTCATAGCGTTCGTTTAATCTACTTAAATAATCAATTGAGATTGAGTTTTCGTATTCACGACCACGTTTATGTATTTGCCCAACTAAGGTAGAAATATCTGCGCGCAAATAAATTAATAAATCTGGAGGAGAAACGAGATTTTCCATCAGTTCAAACAAAGAGCTATAATTATTGTAGTCTCTGTTTGTCATTAAACCCATTGCGTGTAAATTAGGTGCAAAAATATGTGCATCTTCATAAATAGTTCTATCTTGAATTATGTTTTTGCCTGTTTCTCTTAATTCTAAAATTTGACGAAAACGACTGTTCAAGAAGTAAACTTGTAGATTAAAAGACCAACGTTCCATTTCTCCATAAAAATCATCTAAATACGGGTTTTCATCTACAGATTCATAATGAGGTTTCCATTTATAATGTTTGGCTAATAATTTTGTTAGAGTAGTTTTTCCAGCGCCAATGTTTCCTGCAATCGCAACGTGCATAGTTTAATTTTAAAGTTGAATGAAGCGTAAAAGTACTAAAATTTTAGGATTGATTGCTGATTAACAAATCAATTTATAACCAAATCCACGAACATTAATTATTTGCACAGATTCGTCTTTTTTTAACTTTTTTCGCAACTTGCTTATAAATACATCCATGCTTCTAGCGTTGAAAAAATCGTCATTTCCCCACAACTTATTTAAAATAAAAGTACGGTCTAAAATCTCATTTTTTTGTTGATGTAAATGAAAAAGCAGCTCAGATTCACGATGCGTTAACAGTTGAGATTCTTCATTAAAAGTTAAGGTTTGCTTGGTAGAGTTGAAAACAAAACTCCCAATTTTGATGCTTTCTATATTGGTTTTCACTAATTTCCTATCGAGTAAAGATTTAATTCTTACAATCAATTCTTCCATAGAAAATGGCTTCTTTAAATAGTCATTTCCTCCATGTTCAAAACCTTCTAAAACGTCTTTAGTTTGCGATTTTGCAGTCAAAAAAATAATAGGAATCTGTTTATTTTCTTGTCTAATTTCTTTTGCCAAAGTAAACCCATCTTTTTTTGGCATCATTACATCCAATACTAAAATATCTGGATGTTGATTTTTATAAATTTCTTGGGCTATTTCACCATTTTCTGCTAAAAAAACGTCAAAATTTCTGGTTTCTAAACTCTCTTTTACAATCATTCCCAAGCTGGTTTCGTCTTCTGCCAACAACACTTTTATTTTATTCATTTGGAATTGTTATTTTAAAAATTGTGTTTTTAGAGTTTGCAGAAACTTCAATAGTTCCATTGTGTTTTTCAATTATTTTTTTGGTGTAATATAAGCCAATTCCAAATCCTTTTACATCATGCGTATTTCCTTTTGGAACGCGATAAAATTTATCGAAAATCTTTTCTTGCTGATTTTTTTCAATGCCATTTCCATTATCAGCCACAATAATTTCTACTGAATTTAAAATGGAATTCATAGAAACTTCTACCAAATCTCCACCATATTTTATGGCATTATCAATTAAATTAGAAATGGAATTTTCAAAATGAAAAACATCAACAGTAGCAAATACAGTTTTTACGTTTGATGAGAATTTGACTGATTTTTGTGAAGTTAATAATTGATGTCTTGCTGTTAATTTATCAATCAAAAAAACCAAATCTGTTTCTTCTTTTTTTAGCAGTAAACTTTCTGAATCTAAAGTGGCAGTTTCCAATAATTTTTCTACCATTAAATGCAGTTTCTTTAATTGTATAGAAGACATTGCTAAATACTTCTGTGTCTTTTCTTTATCATCCAAAACATTAAAATTTTCTATGGCTTCAATGGCTGTAGAAACTGTGGCAATTGGCGTTTTAAACTCGTGAGTAATATTGCTGATTAAATCGTTTTTTATTGCTGCCAATTCTTTTTGTTGATTGATAACTTTCAGTAAATAAAACAAGCTAGAAATAATCAAAAGCGATAGTAATAGAGAAAGAAAAATTCCGCCAAAACTTCTCTGCAAAGCTTCGTAACTAGCGTTATTATAAACCAATTCAAAAGTTTCCTCATCTTTTACATAGGTAGATTTTGATTTGACTTTAAAAGTTTCTGCGTTTAAAACAGAATCTTTTGTTTGATGAAAAAGTGTGTCTTTTTTTAAGTGATGAAAACTAGTTTTTATGTCAATTCCTTTTTGCGTTAGTTGATTATCTATTAGAGAATCTATAATTTTATAATCTACAGATTTATCAAAAAAAGAGATAAACATTGGTTTTAAATTTGTTATCAATTTCAAACTGTCTGCAGCTTTTTTACCTTTAAAGTATTTTACTGCTGTTTTATTTCCAGATGTGTCAACATTATATCCATTATTTAAATCTGTAAATTCAGTAAAAACGAGTGCTTGCTTTTTTTGTGTTTTTGGTACCTTTTCAACAGAATCTTCTTTTGTGTTAAATTCACTTGAAAACTTTTTTACATCATTTACCATAGAATCTATTTGTTCTTGTGATAAATTTTCATCTGAAGTGATTTTAATATTATTTATGGTAAATTTTGATTTAATATTATTTTC
>Ga0115558_1002727_pt1 | contig 10381 bp, 10 predicted proteins | sample COGITO_mtgs_1104_4_FD_87279 | JGI IMG/M metagenome (GOLD analysis project Ga0115558, IMG submission 87279) | Pelagic marine microbial communities from North Sea - COGITO_mtgs_110426 | ecosystem: Environmental > Aquatic > Marine > Epipelagic | place: Germany:Helgoland, sampling site Kabeltonne... | reverse complement strand
GGTATTTGTCTGGGGTGCATTGCCGCTGTACCCAAATAACTGAGTACGGGCACGCCGCCACCCTCAATCGTTCCCCCTGGCATGCCATCCCCAGGCTGTGGTTGGCATTTAGAAAAATCAATCGTTCTGCCGTCCAGCCTCGGCGGGGTTCCCGTCTTAAGGCGCCCTTGCGGCAACTTCAGCTCCTTTAACCGGCCCGATAAACCCACCGATGGCGGGTCACCCGCGCGGCCGCCCGAATAACTCTCAAGTCCGACGTGAATTTTGCCGTCTAAAAATGTACCTGCCGTTAACACCACTGTACTTGCATGAAAATGCAATCCTAGCTGTGTTACCGCACCAATGACACGATCACCCTGCACCAATAAGTCTTCAACTGACTGTTGAAAAATCTGAAGGTTTTCTTGGTTTTCCAACATGCGCCGAATGGCGGCCTTGTATAGCACCCGATCTGCTTGAGCACGCGTTGCCCTAACAGCGGGTCCCTTAGACCCATTCAGCGTGCGAAATTGAATCCCCGCCTCATCGGTTGCCAGCGCCATAGCACCGCCCAAGGCATCGATTTCTTTTACCAAATGGCCCTTACCGATCCCGCCAATAGAGGGGTTGCAGCTCATTTGGCCTAAGGTTTCAATATTGTGTGTCAACAGCAGTGTTTTAGCCCCTGCTCTCGCGCTAGCCAACGCCGCTTCGCAGCCAGCATGACCGCCACCGACCACAATCACATCAAAATTTTCGGGGTAACGCATAACGAGTGGCCTTAAGTAGGGGTCACCCCGATTATGTTAGGCACAACACGCCCTCGCCTATCGGTAGCAACCAATCGAATATTCTACGAGGTGTTACTGAAAAGTAACATTGGCCTTCTACCGTTGAGATGAAGCGCCAAGAAATACGTTGTTAATCAGCGATCTGGGAGCTCAATCTTGACCTCTAGCACTTCCATCGTCGCGTCACGATCAAGATGCACCTTGATGTCCTCAGCGTTAATTTTGATGTATTTCGAAATCACAGCCAACAGGTCTTTTTGTAGCGCGGGAAGAAAGTCGGGTTCAGGGCTCCGATCCCCTCGCTCATGCGCCAAAATAATTTGTAACCGCTCTTTAGCTAAACTTGCACTCTTTTTCTTTTCACCTAAGAAGAAATTTAAAAAGGACATCTGCTTACCCCCGACCGAACAAGCGCTTGAACAAGCTCGATTTTTGAACATCGACAAACCGCATTGATTTCTCTTCACCCAAAAAGCGATCAATCACATCTTTGTAGGCTTCCGAGACATCGCTTCCCGTCAAGTGAACCGCTGGTAAGCCCTGGTTCGACGCCTGCAAAACCGTTTCTGACTCTGGTATTACCCCAATCAATGGGATCCGCAAAATATCCTTAATATCGTCTAACGATAACATCTGCCCCTCTTCTACCCGGGCCGGGTTGTAGCGCGTGATCAACAGAAATTCTTTTATAGGATCCGATCCGTCAATGGCGCGTTTGGTCTTTGAGCTCAACATACCCAAAATGCGATCTGAGTCACGGACTGATGAGACTTCTGGATTGGTTACGACCAAGGCCTCGTCTGCAAAGTGCATCGCCAATAACGCACCTGTCTCTATACCCGCTGGCGAGTCACAAACAATGTATTCGAACCCCATTGCGCTGAGATCAGTCAATACCTTTTCAACACCCTCTTTGGTTAGGGCTTCTTTGTCACGCGTTTGAGATGCCGCCAACACAAACAAGTTATCACATTGCTTATCTTTTATAAGCGCCTGATTTAAGGTCGCTTCACCCTGAATCACGTTAATCAAGTCATAAACAACCCGGCGCTCACACCCCATGATGAGGTCAAGGTTGCGCAAGCCAACATCAAAGTCAATAACTGCTGTCTTAAAGCCACGTAATGCAAGCCCCGCTGAAAAACTAGCACTGGTCGTGGTCTTTCCTACCCCGCCCTTACCGGACGTGACAACAACAACTTTGGTCATTAATAGATTACCTTAAAGAAAAAAACGGGCTCGCGACAAACCTGGCCCAAACGCTCTGATGCCCATTTTAACGGTTGATTGGCTTGTAAATAAGACGTTCACCACTCTCAGAAACCTCTAAAGATGCCACGGCTACCTGAGATTCGACCCCTTTAGGTAAATCACCATCGATGCTTTGATAAACACCTGCAATTGAAATCAACTCAGGCGAAAAACCAAGCGCAAAAATACGTGCCTCTTGGTTACCCCGCGCGCCCGCGATGGCTCTGCCCCGCAATGGCGCGTAGACGTGGATATGGCCGTCAGCGATCACCTCAGCACCGGCATTGACCATAGCCAACATAACCAAGTCACGGCCTTTGGCATACACACGCTGCCCCGATCGCAAAGGCTTATCAATAACCAATGCACCTAAAGGCGCAGGCTCGGTTGTGGAGGCGTCGATCGCTGATACTGTCCCACCGACCGCACTATCGGATGCACCACTCGCGATCGCTGACGTCACTTGGGACGGTGTCTCTTGAATTACCAATCCGAGAGACTGAATCATCGTACGATCATCTGACCCGACACCACGCACAGCGACAGGGTGCATACGATATTTTCTAAGCAAGGCGAGTAAAGCAACCCAATCAACTGAGGAAACATCAGACAGAGCAAGGGCCGTCAAATCGATCGATACCGCATCGTCATCAAAAAAATCAGCGACATCGCCAAATCGTCTATCCAAATCAGCAGCAATAAGCGGCACATCTACGGTCTGAAAGACTAAATTAACGATTGATAAATAACTGCTTTTTATATCAAAACAGAAATTTTCGCTGGATGGCTTTGGCACGATAACGTCTCTAAACAGGATAGATGCCAGATCTTAACAGTCTCCACAGGCATCACAACCTGTACTTAGATAACGCTATGATAATCAGCTTGTCCCCTCTCATCTTAGTTTCTTTATTTATAAATAGTAGTAGTAGTAAGGGACAGCATTTTCTGTTGATAACAGAAATAAATCATTAAAAATCATAAGCTTATGCAGCCTATAACTAGGTGATAAAGTGGCTTTTCCACCGCTGCTTAAGATGTAACAACTTTAGAACGCAGGCAAGCGCTGTGGATAACGTCCTAGTTATTGGTTTTTTATGCACAGTGTTACCAACAAAAAAAAGCACCATAAGGTGCTTTTAAAACGTGTTCTGTTTACGGAAACGTCGTTTTTAAGTGTGATCTAGTCATCATCGTGCGCTTTGTCCCGGCGATGGTGCTTACCGTGGCGATTTTTCTTTGAGAGTGCCTCATTAAAAGTTACTTTTTGCTGGGGGTCCAAACTCTCATACAAGCGTTCGGTTGCATCATAGTGCGCCATTAACTTGTTATGGCGATCGGTGTGCTTTTCCTTCACGAATTGCAAATGTTCCATTGGTTCAAGTGCCTCCATTTGCTCACGCATGGCTGCCCGATCTACCGATGGGTCTTGGCTAGTGGGACGTGTCGGTGAGGCGTATATATCCCACAGAGGGAGTTGCTCTGAATTCAAGTTTAGACTCACCTTGAGCGCAGCTAAATTCTCAGCCTTGACCATGTGGTGCTTTTGCCTATGCTTGTACCGTCCGTGGTCGTCATCGTCATGGCCTGCAAAAGCCAACGCTGACACGACCACAACACTGCCAGCAACAGCGACAAGGCCCATATTTCGAATAAAAGGACGCATAACTAACTCCTATAAGTTGTGACCCCTTTGGGGCCTCAACGGTCACCAAGTAATTTCTTGGAATGGCGTTAGTGTGATGCGGCCGTGTAAGTCCAGTACGACCGATATGTAAGCGTTTGGTAAAGCTATACCTTTCTACGAGGACACTTACGTATTAACGGTCGCTTCATACCCTTCGGCCACGATCGCCACAATGAAGGCGGTGATTGCTTGATTGGTTTCGATAGAAACGGCATTTGCTGCACGATCAATACGGATGTTCGCATCAGTATCAACGGAACGGACCACTCGGCTAACGTCTTTTTCACAGTGGCCGCAAGTCATACCAAGAACGGTTAGGTGATGGGTTGTCATGGTTGCGTTTTGCTATTTATTCAGTTGATTTTATGACAATGGCGTCAACGGTGTGGTGAAATATTGCGATGCTGAAAACCTTAGACGCACAACAACACCCTATCGTCCATACCGTTGATCTCGGGGTCGGTGGTATGACATGTGCATCATGTGTTGGGCGTGTTGAGAGGGCCTTAAAGCGACAGCCATGGGTCGCCGATGCGGTGGTTAATCTGGCAACGGAAACCGTACGCGTTGTTAGCGCCGAAGATGGTGTGGCGGTTGAAGACTTTCAGCGCCAAGTAAAGCGAACAGTTCGGGATGCCGGTTACGAACCGACCGAGATTCAAACCGCGCTTGAGAATGAACAACGAAGCTGGTTAGGCATTGATAGGGCGTTTTTGCCGACCTTTGCCGCGCTGCTGCTCTGTGCTCCGCTGGTGCTGTCTATGTGTTGGTCTTTGCTTATGAGTGGGGATACGGTAACGTTTATGCTTCCCGCACCCATTCAGTTTGCGCTGGCAACCCCTGTTCAGTTTATTTTAGGTTGGCCGTTTTATAACGTTGCATGGCGAGCGCTAAAAGCACGTGCAGGCAATATGGAGCTTCTCGTTGTGATTGGCACCACCGCAGGCTGGCTTTTATCAACATGGCTCTGGCTAACGGCTTCATCTGAGACCATGCCTCACCTTTACTTTGAAGGGTCGGCCGTTGTTATCGCGATGGTCTTGCTTGGGAAGTATCTGGAAGCAAGAAGTAAGAAGCAAACAACGGAGGCGATTCGTGCCCTTCAGCGCTTACAGCCTGCTACAGCGAGGCTATTACCTGATGGGAAACAGCGCGACGACGTCCTTGAAGTCGCGGTGTCTGAATTATTGATTGGTGACGTTATTCGTATTTACGCAGGCGAAACCGTACCCGCGGATGCTGAGGTCATTTCTGGGCAGTCAAGCCTGGATGAGTCGCTGGTGACTGGGGAGCCCATGCCGGTTAACAAAAACCCCGGAGACCGCGTGATTGGAGGTACGCTCAACGGAGAGAGTTCGCTTGATGTGCGCGTCTTGACCACGCATACCAACAGTATCTTGGCCCAGATCATTGGCATGGTCTCAGATGCGCAGGCGGCAAAGGCCCCTGTTCAAAAACAAGTTGACCAAGTTGCAGCCGTTTTTGTGCCTGTTGTGCTTGCCATCGCCATGCTGACATTTATCGCTTGGTTGCTTGCGGGCGCGGACTTGTCAACGTCGACCATAAATATAGTGGCTGTACTGGTTATTGCTTGCCCATGTGCACTGGGCCTGGCAACGCCAGCCGCCATAATGGTGGGCACGGGCGTCGCTGCGCGCCACGGTATTTTAATTAAGGATGCCCTGTCCTTGGAGCGTGCGCATCGCGTCACGGCCGTTGTTTTTGACAAGACCGGTACGCTGACTAAAGGGGAACCATCGGTACAAGCGTTTGAAGGCGCACTAGACAACGCCGATGTAATGCAACGGATCGCACAGCTTCAAGCAGAGAACCCACACCCACTGGCCGCGGCGGTGCGGCAATGGTTGGTTGTTAACGCGCCGGGCGAGGCGATGCAAGCCCCTGAGGGCGTAGGCACGGTCGAAAATGTCCCCGGTCGCGGTGTGCAGTGGCTTCCGATAGCGGGAGCCCCAATCTGGCGCATGGGTAGCCCTGATTGGTTACTAAATGAAGGCGTCGACACATCTGTGTTCGCTCCCGCTCTCTCGCGTTGGCACGCCAGCGGCTTGACCGTGTCTTTAGTTGCTAATGGCGCTACGGCGGTTGCTGCTTTTGCCTTTGGCGATGCACTTAAACCGGGTGCCCGTGACGCCGTGGCCGAGTTGATAGCGGCGGGTAAGCGCGTGCTGATTATGTCTGGCGATCACGAGGGTGCGGCAAATGCCGTGGCAAGCCGTGTTGGCATAACGGAGGTCTTTGCGGGTTGCTTACCTGGCGATAAGGCCCGCCATGTTCGTACGCTGCAGGAGCGTGGCGAGATAGTCGCCTTTGTCGGCGACGGTATCAACGATGCGCCGGCGCTGTCAACAGCCGATGTTGGCATCGCCATGAATAATGGCAAGCACGGTGACGTTGCGATGAGCGCAGCGGGTGTGACCTTGATGCGAGGGGACCCGCAACTGGTTTTAGGGGCGTTAGAAATTTCAAGTAAAACCGTTCAAAAAATTCGGCAAAACTTATTCTGGGCTTTTGTTTATAACGTTGCAGGTATTCCGCTAGCTGCCCTAGGCTTCCTCAACCCAGTGGTTGCGGGTGCGGCGATGGCCATGAGCTCTGTGAGCGTCATGGCCAATGCCTTGCTTCTGAACGGGTGGAAAATGGCATCGAATAAATCACGCAACTAGCTAGAAAAGCGCTTTCTAAAAGAATGCTTCCGCCACCTCATCGCGACGCCGCATCAACACCATGTCAACTCCACAACCCATACTGCCTTTGGTTTGGCTACCGTTAGACCACCGTGCCTCCGGCGACGGTCCGCAGGCGATACCGTATTTGTTTTTGGGCGAGAAATATGCTGAAGCGCTCCAGAGAAGCGCGGGCGTTCAGCCGTGTACGTTTCCGCTCGCAGATCCTGCGTTAGTGGCACAACTGCTGGCTGGTGTAGATGGTGTTCTGCTGCCCGGTTCGCCGGCGAATATTGATCCGGTACATTTTGGTCAGCCGGTTACGGACCCGAGCCTACCGTTGGACCATCGGCGCGATGCACTTACCTTGACCTTGGTGCGCGAGTGCGTCTTGCGAGGCGTGCCAATTTTTGGTGTTTGTCGTGGGTTTCAGGAAATGAATGTTGCCCTAGGTGGGAGTCTGCATCAGCAAGTACAGGACTTGCCCGGGAAACGGGATCACCGGGAAGACAAGGCCTTGTCTTATGACGGCCAATACGCGCCGGCGCATACGATTACGCTTCTAGCGGACCCAAGCACCCGTGCTTGGGCGGGGAGTGGCACGGTGCGTGTGAATTCGCTGCACGGTCAGGGGGTTGATCGGCTGGCAGACGCCCTAGAGCCATTGGCCCACGCGGAAGACGGTATTGTTGAAATGGCACGGGTACGCCACGCGACGGCATTCGCTTACGGCACCCAGTTCCATCCAGAATACAAGTCATGGGAAACACCGTTCTATCACGCGATATTTAGCGCATTTGGAGATGCCTGCCGTAAACGCATGCATCAGCGGTTAGTCAGTTACGCGAAATAGCCTTGTTTTGGCGCGATTTTGACTTAAAAATGACAATCTACTGCTGGTTCTGACGCAATGTTTGCTTTCTTTTTTACAATATAGGTGTCGCGGCGTAAAAACGAAGGCGCTTTGGTGTTGTTTAACTTTTTGGAGTGGTGAGATGTTGAAGAAACGAGTTCTAGCTTTGGCGGCGCTGACGGCGCTTAGTGCGTTGCTGATGGCGTGTGGTCAAAAGGAGCAGGCTCAAACGGCCGCAACCGAGGTTGCGGCGTCCGACGAAGAAAAGATCTTGAACATCTACAACTGGCCTGATTACATTAGTGAGTCCATGATTCCTGATTTTGAGAAAGAGACGGGCATCAAGGTCAACTACCAAACATTTGAAACCAATGAAGCGTTACACGCGAAATTGGTTGCGGGGAACTCCGGATACGACATCGTGATGCCGGGGTCAGCGTTTGCGAAACCGCAAATTGACGGCGGACTGCTGCAAAAGCTCGACAAAACAAAGCTAAGCAACTACGGCAACCTCGACGCAGGTGTGATGCAAAAACTTGAATTGGTTGACCCGGGTAATCAATACATTTTTCCGTGGGGTTGGGGCTTTACGACGGTCGGTATCAACCAGGATCGCGTTACAAAGGCGCTCGACGGGATGCCCATGCCTGAAAACGCGTGGGATTTGGTGTTTGACCCGAAGTACACGGCCAAGTTGCAGTCCTGTGGCATCGCGTACCTAGACTCGCCAACAGAAATTGTGCCCGTGGCGTTGCACTATCTCAAGTTGGATGCCTATTCAAACAACCCCGACGACTATAAGAAAGCGTTGGAGATGTTGTTGAAGGTACGTCCGAACGTGCGCATGTTCTCATCCACCCTCATCGACGATATAGCGGGTGGCAAAGCCTGTGTGGCCATTGGTTGGTCCGGCGATATCAATATTGCACGAGAGCGTGCCGTTGAAAACGAGAGTGGAGAGAAAATTGAAGCGTTGCTGCCGACCGGCGGCGCTCTGATCTTTTTCGATACGGTGGCTATCCCTGCGGATGCCAAGCATCCAAATAACGCACACCAGTTTTTGAACTATTTCTTGCGCCCAGAGGTCTCTGCCACCTTTACCAATGAGATGCAGTATCCGTCTGGTAACAAGGCCGCTGAGCCGTTGGTTGATCCTGTCATCTCTAAGAACCCCACCATTTTCGTGACAGGTGAGGCCATGACGCGAATGATCCCTCCTGGAAACTTCACCGCCAGCGCGCGGGAGGCGATGGCGAACGTGTACACCACGTTCAAAAAAGGTAATTGATTACGCATAGTAAAAAATCAAAGCCGCACCCTCGGGTAACTGAGGGGTGCGGCTTTTGCTTTTTGTCTGATCACACCACTATCAACGATAACGTGGGTATACAGAGATGACTGAGCTGACAGCTGATGACCGCGTGCAGCCGTTGCGAGACAACAAAACGTTTTTGCAAACCATTGATTTGTTAAAGCGGTTTGATGATGTCGTTGCGGTCGACCATGTCAACTTGTCGATTGAACGCGGTGAGATATTTGCCCTCTTAGGTAGCTCAGGTTGCGGCAAGTCCACGTTGTTACGTATGTTGGCGGGCTTTGAAACACCGACGGCTGGCGCGTGTTGCTAGGTGGTGTGGATATGGTGAACATTCCGCCGCATGAGCGGCCAGTGAACATGATGTTTCAATCCTATGCGCTGTTCCCGCACTTGAGTGTTTGGGAGAACGTCGCGTTTGGTCTGCGTCGGGAGGGCCTACCTAAAGACATTATTTCTGCCCGCGTGGCGGATATGTTAGATCTCGTGCAGCTCGGTGCGTATGCGACGCGTAAGCCCCACCAACTTTCTGGGGGTCAGCAGCAACGTGTTGCACTGGCGCGCAGTTTGGCGAAGAAGCCCAAGCTCTTGTTGTTGGATGAGCCGCTAGGTGCGTTAGATAAGAAGCTACGAGAAGAGACACAGTTTGAGCTCGTCAACATCATTGAATCGGTAGAAGTGACATGCGTCATGGTCACGCATGACCAAGAGGAGGCCATGGCGATGGCCTCGCGCATCGCCGTGATGAGCGACGGCAACGTGCTTCAGACGGGTGCACCTCAAGAGGTCTATGAGTATCCCAACTGTCGTTTTGTGGCGGACTTTATTGGTCAGGCTAATTTGTTTGATGGTCGTTTGTCGCGCGAGGCCTTGGGCTCTAGCGAGATCGAGACCACCGAAGGGGTTATTCATATTAACCATGCGCCGACGGGCTACCTTGGGCAGGAAGTGAGCGTGGCGGTACGGCCTGAAAAAATAAATATCAGTAAACAGCGCCCCGATGGCATTGGACAGAATATTTTTACAGGTAAGGTTCTGGAGATTGCTTACTTCGGCAGTTACAGCACCTTTGTCGTCGTGCTTCCCTCGGGTAAGCAGGTGAAGGTAACCGAGGCGAATCACCTTCGTTTTGAGACCAGCGACATCACATGGGAGGACGGCGTGTTTTTCTGGTGGCCAGCCGAGGCGGCTGTGGTTTTGGACCGCTAGTTGAGGCCGACGGACATGCATCTAGGATGGCGATGGCTAGACAAAGCGGGCAAACGCACCGTTATTGGTGTGCCATACGCCTGGCTGCTGGTGTTCTTTGCACTCCCGTTCTTGATTCTGTTGCGGATCAGTGTGACCGATATGGATGGCGGCGTGGATCCGTTTATGCCACTGCTCGAGGTGACGGATGGGGGGTGGACATTTAAGGCGGAGCTGTCGAATTACGTCTCAATTTTCCTAAACCTAGAGCACCCGAGCCATGCGACGATTTATTTGGAGGCGTATGCGACCTCTATTCGTTACGCCGCCCTAACGACTTTGTTTTGTTTGTTTTTGGGTTATCCGTTTGCCTACTTTATAGCCCGCGCTAACCCACGTTACCGTCCCGCGCTTTTAATGATGGTGATGCTGCCTTTCTGGACGTCTTTTTTATTGCGGGTTTACGCGTGGAAGGGGCTGCTAGCAGATACGGGTGTCATCAATCGCTTTTTCATGTTTATTGGTCTCACGGATACACCGGTTCAGATGCTCTATACAGACATATCTATGCTGGTAGGCATGACCTATGTGTATTTGCCATTTATGGTGCTGCCCTTATACGCAACCCTGGTG
>Ga0115558_1002720_pt1 | contig 10389 bp, 25 predicted proteins | sample COGITO_mtgs_1104_4_FD_87279 | JGI IMG/M metagenome (GOLD analysis project Ga0115558, IMG submission 87279) | Pelagic marine microbial communities from North Sea - COGITO_mtgs_110426 | ecosystem: Environmental > Aquatic > Marine > Epipelagic | place: Germany:Helgoland, sampling site Kabeltonne... | reverse complement strand
GTTGTCTGTATTGCGTTTTCAATAGTTTCTACATCTAAAAAAATAAAATGTTTATCAATCCAATCACTTGCTTTTTTATAAAGTTCTGGTTTTTCTTTTTGAATATCTTTTGCGTAACCCCCTAAAAAATATTGTAAATACTCAACCTTTGAACCCCAGTTACTGTTTTCTTGAAAAGCAACCACCCAAACCAAATCATTAACAATGCTTTGCATTAATTGAATTAATTTATTTATAGTGGTTTTTCCTTTTCCTTTTTTACCTGTTAATGCATACAATGATTTTTCTTTACAAACAAAATGATTATCAAATTCTGGAATACCAATTTTATACCCTTTTTTTAATTTTCCATCAAAGAAATTTTGAACCTCTTTATTAATTAATTCAGATTTTACAATGAATTTATCAAAGTTGATTTTTTCTTTAAAATCTTCTTCTTTTAATTTTGAAGGGTTTTCAATTTCAAACATTCTAACTTCTTCTATGTAACAAATGGTTCATCATTTCATCTAACTTTCCTGTAACAAATTCTAAAGAAAAAGTTTCTTTAAATCGTTTATAATCTAACAAAAACTCTTGTGCATCTTCATTTGAAATATTTTTTTCTGTAATATTATCTAACTGATTTGAACATAAATCTTCGTAAAAAGCCTTGTAAAAAAGTGCTAAAGGCTTTGATAATTGGTTTGATAAATTGTTAAATATAAACTCATTGAAAATTGTTGTGCCATTTTCTCTAATATCGCCAACCAAATGCATTAAAAATAATTTTGCAAAAAGTTGATTATTATTTACCAATCCACTTTCAACCCTGTTCACATAGCCTAATAAACTTTTTAAAGCGTTAAAATCTTCTTCTGTTACTTTGAAGTTTTTAAAATTTCCTTTGTATGGGGATAATTTAAAAAGCAAATGATTTCCTGCTTTTTTAACATTCCAATAATTTTGAGCGTCGTTTATTTTTTTTTCGTTAGCCATAGCGTATTTTTTCTTTAGGAGGATAAACTAATTTTATTTCGCCTTGTTTTCTTAACCAATTAGGAAAATGTTCTTGAAATTCTTTTTTATTGTTGTGAATTTTCTTGACTTGGTCTAAAGAATTTAAAAATTCCTGTAAATATTTTTTTATAGTCATTTTCCTAATTTCTTCTTTTTGATTTTTAATAAATCCTTTTGAAATAGATTCTATAAAAATTGCATCTCCAAAAAGTTGATTAGCGTAATTTTTATATTTTTCTCTATACTCTAAATAAATTTCGTCGATTTTTTTTCCTAATACTACATCTTCTTCTTCTTGTACTTGTACTTGTTCTTGTGATGGGGGGTTGGTCTTTGGGGTTGGTCTTTGGGGTTTCCCTTTAGGGTTGGTCTTTGGGGTCTCTCTTTTTTTAGGTTTTTTATTAGCATCTTCAAAACCTCTAATTTGCTTTTCAATGCTATGTTTTTGACTGATATAAGCGAACTTACAAAGCAAACTTAACTTTGATAAATCGGGTTCTTTTCCTGTGAATTGAGTTTCTAAAATTGCCATTAAAAAAGCACCTCTTTCTTCTTCTGGAAGTTCTTTTGCAATTTCGTAATAACTTCTATAAAAGTTAAATGCTTTTCTATTTTCCATCATATCGCTAATTTTTTAGAATTAACAAATGGAAATAATGCAGTAATTTTTGAAATGTAATTTTGTGAAGTAGTTAACAGCAAGTTACCATTAACTTTATTTTCTCTGTTTCGCATTAGAAAATTAGTTAAATTAATAAAATGAGGGTACAGTCCTCTAAAGTTGCGAAACAGACTTATAGCATTGCTGGAATAAGAATGAGATACTGTACCTTTATTGTTAGTAAGTAAATTTTGTATTTGTAATACAATACTATTAAAACTGTTTCGCATTGCAAATATAATATTATTTTCTTTATTTATCATTTTATATTACTATAAATTCTTTAATTTTTCGTTTCAAAATAATTCTAACTTTACATTTTTTGCACTTATAAACGTGTTCATAAATAAAGCTATGTTTGTACTTTATTTTTTTTGATTTACATTTTTTACACCTCATTTAAAGCAATTCTTTGATTTATAATATTGAATTTATCATTTAAATGCCTTGCTAAAATTCCATCTATAACTTGAGTAGAAATACCTAATTCTTTAGAAATTGTAATACTTCTATTATCAATTATTTTTTCTCCAGTTCTCAATTCAGTTCTATAAAATAAATCCAAAATCTGCTGAATTTGATATTCCGTAAGATGCGTTCTTTTAGTAATCATATTTACTTTTTAAATAGATTACAAGATTTGTCTTTACACTTAATTTTAAGCAATCCGTTATTAGTTCTATTACTTTTTCTAATACCACAATACTGAATTACTTTACTATTGCATTGCCATCTTTGTCTGTGAACACAATCTTTACAAGTGTTTTCTGATTTTTTTTCTTCAACTTCAAATAGCTTCATAACTTTCTTTCTTCTAAATTCAAATCATTAAATGAATTTTCAACTACATTTTTAAACTGCTTAAATTTAATTTGATTGAAATGTTTCCCATTTTTTTTTATTTATTTAAACTGATTAAATATTTAAAAGTAATTGTGATGTCGTCTATCTCTTCTTGTAAGTTTGAAATATCCTCTTGAACAAATACATATCCTGAATATCCGTGCATATCATCATCAATTTTTTTCAAATCCTTAATTTCTTTTTGTAGTTCAGAAATTCTTGAATGAATTAATACTATTGTTTTGTAATGTTTCATAACTTTTTAATTTAAAACCTCCCCTTAACTACTAAAATGACTTGTAGTCAACGTTCATTAAGGTTTGGTTAGTTCTTTAATTTCGCATTAAATAGTAGTGTTCTACTTCTAATAAATGAATTTGATAACCTGTTTTAAAAAATAAATACAAGTGTTTAGTGATTCTCTTTATTTTAAAAAATTTACTCATAACTCCTTAATTTTTTGATTGTAATAATTTCTAATTTCTTTCAATTGTGAATTTTATAAATTCTTTACCTTTTTTGACAATCTCCTTTTTGACAATTAATTCATTAATTTGATTATCATTGAATTTGTATTTTTTCTGTAGAGTATCGATTAAAGGTTTTAAAGGATTATCAATATCACTTGCTTTGCTACTAAAACCAAAAACAAATACTGCTTTTAAATCGCCTTTTAACTCTATTTTTAAAGGTGGTAAAATCAACATTAAATGTTTTTGCCAAGATTTATATTTATCAGTTTTAAATCTTCGACCTTGCCAAGCATCATTTACAGATAATGGTTTTATTTCTAAATTTAGAATCATATTGATTTATCGTGTTTTTGATGGCATTTTCTACATCTCATTGTAATATTATCAACGTCAAATGATTTTTCTGTTCTTCCATTTTCTTTGCAACTCTTTACGCTTTCATCGTGTGAACAGTCTAAATAAGTTCCGTTTGAAATACCACAGTCCTCGCAAAAATTATAATCAAATTCATCAAATTGTTGCCTTACTTTTTCTGCTTTAGCTTTAATTATTAATCTTTCAATTACAGATTGTTTTAATCTTGAACCATCGCTACAACTGTACGTATTCATTTATAGTCTTAATTTTGATAATTCATAATTTATCTGATTAACTGTAATTCTCATTTCATCAGCTAATTCATCAATTTTTAAATTTGTTGTATCAAATGATTTTAGTTCTTCTAATGCTTTTTGAAGATGTTTTTTTGCTCTTTTTATTTTTACTGTGTTTTGCATTTACTATTTGATTTTTTAAAACCCCACTCCACTATTAAAAGAGTGGGGAAAATTGACTATGAAAAAAAGTTGCAGTTTTTAACCCTCCCCTACTGCAAAAAAGATTTTAAATATTGTTACTCGTTTTTTTCGATACTCCAAATATTCAAAGACATAAAAACATCGTATCGCTGTTCTTTATTTTCATAAGGTCTGCCCTTTAACTCTCCTTTCATTTTCACAATATCATTTACATTGAAATTATCTAAAAGAGTTGTTTTGCCTCCTGTAACTTGTGCCTTGTAAAAGTTTGGGTATTCCTCTATTGTTTTTAGTAAAAATTCTCTTACTAAGAAATCATTTGCACCTACTTTTTGAGTTTCTGCAATTTGTGTGATTTGTGCTACTACTGTTCCTTTCATTATTTTAAAAAAATTGGGTTAAAATTATTTTCTTTTATTCATTAATGTTTCTATTGAAGGAAATTGTAAATCGATTCCTTTCTCTCCAAAAAACTTTACTAAAACATCAATAATTTCATTTATTTGCTTCGTGTTGATTTTTTTTGTACTTTGAATATCAAACATTGCTATTTGAATAGGTCTCCAGATAAATTCCTTTACAATTAATTCGGTATATCTACTTTCTAAACCTTTCAACTTTAAACCATCATAACTAAAAGTCATTCCTAAATTGTTTAATTCATTTGCTACAAAAACAAAGAATAAGTGTAATGATGAATTTTGCAGACTTGAACGTGATTCTATTATCTTCTTTAATTCGAATTTGCAATCTTGATTCATTAATTTATTAAAGTATTCCTTTGCTTTAAAAACCTCTGTTTCGTTTGATGTTTTAAAAATCATAACTAATAACTTGAAGATTCGTGAAGCCTTAAAACTTCTGATTTTTTACCTCTATTTCTAAAAATCCAATCTCTTGCCTGTTGTTCTGATAAATGACTATTCATTGCACCAACTTCATAAGAAAAAATCCCTTTCCTTTTTTTGTACGCTATTCTGTCGTGAATAGTTTCTTCATTATAATTAGATTCAATTGCATATAAATCATAATTTTTTGCAGAAATTCCTTGTAAATGGCACGTGTCTGTTGCGTGGATTATTTTTGTTTCATCTTTAAATATTCTGTATCCAAAATTTGGTACATCGTGATATAAAACTATTGGCGAAACTTTAAACGCTCCATAATCATAAATAACCCCTGGTTCTAAAATATCTACATTTTTAATTCCTGTTAATTCATCAACTAAAAAAGAACCACACGCAAATCTTAAAGATGGTCTTTCAAATGCTAATTTTTTAATTGTTGAAATATTTAAGTGATCCGTATGTATATGAGTTAACAAAACTATTTGTAATTGATTTTGATATTCCTTAATCATTGAATAAGGAACACCCATATCAATTGCTATTGTATTATGATAAATGATACAATTGCCTTTAGAACCAGAAGCTAATAAATTGTGCATTATATTAAAACTTTTTCTCTTTGTTCAACTGGTTCTCCTTGCTGAATTACTTCTTGCATTACATCTCTATGAGTAACCTCAATAGTTTCTGGTTCTGCATATAAATCATTTGAATCAGTATTAGAACTTGTTTCAATAATTCTTTTAATAGTAGCATTTATCAAAGTTTTCTCGTACATTTCACGCTCCCAAGCCCAAAAATTACCTTGCTTTGCCATAGATTTATCTCTACGTTGGTCTAATTGCGCTTTTGTGTAATATCTTGAACGTATCCCTTTATCTTTAAAAGAAATAACACAATAACCCCCTGTAACTTCACCTTTAAATGTTGGTTTGTGATTTTTTACGATTAAAACACCATTTTCATAAATCATTTCAACTTCATCATCTGCATTTATAAGAACAGGTATAATATCTTCAACATTACAAGTGTCTTTTGCTACTGCAATCAATCCTTGATATTGCCATCCAAATCTTAAAGATTTTCCTGTTGATGAATTTTTATCATTTTGTACAAAAAAGTAACAATGATTTTTTTGAAAGTCTAATTTGTTTGAGAACATTTTTAAAAATGCTTTCGTTATAGAAATAGGTTCAACTTGTTCAATATCTTTTAAAGTTGAAAGTTTTTCCATTGCAAAGAATACGCTCTGTTTAAATTTTTCAGGTAAAGAAATAAACTCCGATGTTGCCATAGATTCCATTTGTTTAATTACTGATGCTCTTGCTGTTTGTGGATTGAATGTTGTAATATTTGTTGACATATTTTCTATTTTTTAAATATTTTTATAAATGATTCCGTTTTCTTTCATATAAACTCCCAACGCTCTTAACTGTGGCATTGTAGCTTTAACTTCAAAAGAAGCTGTTTCTATTTGTTCTGGTGCTTTTATTATTTTAGGTGCTGAAATTGGTGTAGAAATAACTTTCTTAATTATTGGTTCTGGAACTGAATTTCCGTTAAGCGTTTCCTTTGGTTTTGAAGCTTCAATTTCCGCTAATTCCTTTGCTTTAATCTCTTTAATTTTAACCTCAAATTCAGAATATTTTGCTGTAAAATCTTCTTTAGATAAGTTTTCAATATCATTTGTAGTGATATAAGTATCAGCGTTAAATTCGTATGCGTTAGTAATTTCTACAAACTGCATCCCTAATTTTTCTAAATGGTTTTTTCTATTTTGAATTTTAATAGCCTTTAACCTTGCTTTTTCAATTGCTTCATTTTCTTTACGTGTTTTAACAGTTGTAATAGCGTTCGATACATTTAAAGAAGATTTGTATTCTGTTAATATTTCCGCTTCAAAATCAGTTGATTTTATAAGTGCTAAATCGTCATTTACTTTTGTGATGTAATCGTAAACCTGTTCTTTGTATTTCTTTTCAGTTGTAGATAAATTAATAACAATACCTACCTTATCAAAATTGATAAAGTCTATTTTTTCAGCTGTACATAACTCATTAAAATACTCTAAAATAGATTCTTTTTTATCTGATTTTATTTTATCTTCTACTGATGCTATTTTATCTTTTAATAAATCAACTGCAGATTTATATTTATCAGAAATTTCCGTTTTATAAGTATCTTCAAAATCTTTGTAAGGATTATTTACAGCCTTTTTAATAAACTTTCTTTGGTTTTCAAAATTTGAAAGTTCTTTGTTTAATTCAGTTCTTGTAGATTTTAAAGTTGATAAAGTTTGTATTGTTGCAACTTGCTTGTCAATTTCTAAATCTTTGATTCTTTTAGAAACTTCTGCTCCAGCTTTTTTTAACTGATGTTCAATTATGGGATGTTGAACTAATTTAATTGTGTTACTCATAATTTCAATTTTTAATTATTATTTTTGCTTTACTCAAAGGCATTACTACTGCCTTATATTTCAATTCCGATGCTAATTTTTAGTGTCGGTTTTTTTTATTTCCCTAAGATGTCATTAACATCTTTCAATCTCTTTTCTTGACGTTTTTTTTCAGATTGAAAATTTGACCCCCAAGATTTTAAACCCTCTTCTAAATTAAATTTTAATTCATTTAGAAACTCTAAAGCAATTCCTTTAGGTTTTTCTTTAAATCCGTTTTTGTAATTCTCAACAAAATCTATTACATCTTTGAATACATTACAAGGATATTTATCTAATTGTTCTATTGCGTAATTCATAAACTTTTTTTTTGATAAAAGGAGCATCTGTTAAACTCCTTGAAATTTTCTTTTAAGACGAATTATTTTAAAACTTCCATTATTTCTTTTTCTGAAACAGTATCATTTCTATCCGCTTCAAACATTTTATTCAATAGAATTTCATCTTGCTTTCTATTGTTTTTCTTCACTTGCTTAATTATTGATATTAAAACCAAAATGATAAAAAGTATCGCTACTCCTGTTAAAATGTATTTCATAATTTGTTTTATTTTTAAAATAACCTACCCTTACTTATTCCCCCAAATTTTCAGGATAGGCTTTGTAATTGTCTTTGGATGCAATTACTTTTTTGTAAATAATGTTTTTATCATTCCTTGTTGAATAATTTCATCAGAACTTTTATCAACACTTTTCTTAGTCACCAGATTTTTTTTAACAATCAACTTTTCATCATCTGTTAAATGACATATATTGTTTAAAATAAGTTGTGCTATTGGTGACATTTTATGATACTTTATTTTGTGCGTTAATTGTGTTTTGAGCTAAAAAAATAATTCTTTCTTGAAAATCTTTTGGAATACTGTAAAAGTTTGCAGAGCTAAACCAATGGGTTCTTACCGTGTTTGGTTTTCTGTTACATTCATCTGCAACTAATTTTATAAAATCCCCTTTTTTTACGATTTTAGAATACAATTCTTTAATGTTGTCTATTTTTGTAATTTCCTTTTCCATTATGCTATTGCTTTATTTTGCACTTTTTGAACTCTTGTTATTTTAGCTATTCTACGACCTCTTTTTCTTCTCCTTTGACTATCTTCACTAATACCGACTGATGAAAATATCTGAATAGATAAAAAGATGAATGCTAATAGTTCTTTGTGATTTTTCAAATATTTAAAAACCAAACCTGATAAAGTATTTACATTCTTTTTCTTTTTAGCGTTCTCAAAATGCTTTTCAGCAGTTCTATCAGAAATATCCATTTTATTTGCTACTTGCTTAATTCCACAATCATTTTTAATTAGTATTAAAACAGCTTCTTCTTCTCTATTTGATAGTGCTAAATCCATTACGCTACATTTTTATCATTAGCCATTTCATCAGCTAAATCAGTTAAACCATAAGTCTTTGCTAAAGCAATTAATTCGTCTGCTTTTTGATATATATAATCCATATCAAAATCAATTTTTTCAAATTCTGCTCTTATCATTCTTGATAATAATTCTTTGCTTTTTTCTGTAGATATAGTAATTGCCATAATTATAAAAAGTTTTAAGGTTGGTTATGATTTGTTTTTTAAATAGCTGTCAATCACTTTTTGATATTTGTCTTTAGTTTCTTGGCTATAGAAATTATCTTTAACAATGCTTTTAGCTTCTAAATATTTATACTTTTCTGTTACTCTAATCATAATGGGTATTTTTACGTAATCTGCTCTTTTAATTTGTTAACAACTCTAAAAAAATATATCTTTGTTGTTGTATGATACAAATATACATACATTGTACGTTATAAACAAATAATTGTACGTAAAAATACGTACTTTTTATGTTAAAATTTTTAATTAATTGATATTTAGTAACTTAGAAATAAAAGAAATAAGGAAAAATTTACATTTTACGCAAAAACAGTTTGCTAAAGATTTGAAAGTATCATTAGCGTCTATACAAAAATGGGAAAGTGGAGACAGGATACCTACAGAGCAGATGTGTTACTTTATTGCGAATAAGTACAATGTAGGTATTGAAAACAATAAAACAGAAGTTAAAGAACCAGAATCAAGCTATGAAAAAGAAAAACCAAAAGAAAATTTGCAGGAAAAATACAACGCTCTAATGAGTAAATATGTAGAAGTATTAGAAGAAAATCGTTTCGTAAAAAATGATTTGATTTCCCAACTAAAAAAAACAAACGTCTAAAAATTATTATCAACCTATTTATAAATCAAAATTAAACTATGAAAAAGATTATTACAATTATTGCGATTACTTTGTTTATTTCCTGTTCTTCAAATGATGAAGAAAATGTAAATATCCCTGAAGTATTTACTGGTCGATATTATTATGCGAAAATAAAAAATTGCAAAAATGACTATGTTGAATTTGATGGACTTAAAGGTAGAGAAGTGAGTTTTGTAATTGAAGCGCAAGCAGGAGGGCAAAATACTTGCTCAAATGAAATACAGGGAGTTGATGAATTGCAATTTACCATAATTAATGATTCTATTATAACAAACGGAAGCGGTTTTTTAAAAATCATAAAGCAAGGTAATGATATTTATAAATTTATTGACACTATTAATGGGTCAGGTTTAGAAGACTTAATAATATCTGATGGGTCTGACCCCAACACATACACTTGGTATATGAAAAGAACAAAATAGAGGTTAAGATTTCCGATTTTTTGCACGAGTAAACTCTTTTGTAGCTATATTATATTTTTCAGCAATTTCTATCATTTTTCTTGTTTGCTCTTTTGCAGTTTCAAGATTTGATACATAATTTTTTACAACGTTTTTCATTTTATAAATATACAAATAATGTTAGAAAATAATTACAACGATTCCAGATTTTGGTTGTTCAATACCAAATTTGGACGGATTTTGTCAAGACTAATTTTGTCTATAATTGTAGTGTCTGTGATTATTGAGATAATCAATAAGTATTTTTAAACATTTTGGATGCAAGTTTACAGCAGCAAATCAACCTTTGTTGCTGTAATTTTTTTTCAATTTTAAAAACGAAACAACAATATCAAAAATCACAAAAAAGTACACATTTTAACAATTAATTTTAAAAATTAAATAATTAATAATCAATACTTTAAGTCGTAATTTATATAAATTAGTGAATTCATAACCCTGAGGTCACGGGTTCAAATCCCGTTTTCGCTACAAGATTAATAAATTATAAATCAACGACTTAAAGCATTTTTTTAAGTCGTTTTTTTATGAGCAGAAAAAAAAAGTACACAAAAAAGTACACATTTTTAAAGTCAAAATTAATGGCAAAACAATACTCAATTTCCTT
>Ga0115558_1002710_pt1 | contig 10404 bp, 9 predicted proteins | sample COGITO_mtgs_1104_4_FD_87279 | JGI IMG/M metagenome (GOLD analysis project Ga0115558, IMG submission 87279) | Pelagic marine microbial communities from North Sea - COGITO_mtgs_110426 | ecosystem: Environmental > Aquatic > Marine > Epipelagic | place: Germany:Helgoland, sampling site Kabeltonne... | reverse complement strand
TAATAAAAATTAATAAAAATTAATAAAAATTAATAAAAATTAATAAAAATTAATAAAAATTAATAAAAATTAATAAAAATTAATAAAAATTAATTAACAAAAGGAGTATCACTACCAGGTAAAAAAAAACCTCCAAAGTTTCCATTAACAGGTAATGCTTGAGAAGTTCCAAATTGTCTCCACCACATATTGCTATATTGTCTTTGTTGTGGTAAAGTTAAATTCATATTTTTTACACTAGAAATAATAGGAAATTTTTCAGGAAAACGTCTCATCATAGCATATAAATTTTGTTGATGATTTAATTTTCTTAATCTATAAACATTTGATTTACTACATATAAGTTTAGATGTTAAAGTATTTAAAGTATAAACAGGAACTTCTTTTCCTAATTGAATTCTTCCATAACTTTGATAAACTGATTTATTACAATTACTTCTTTTACAATTACCATTAAAGATTAAAGGTATTTCATATGATTTATCATTTGAATCTAAAACATAAAATTTAGTATTTCCAACATTCGAATTTATTTTAATATTTAAATTAGTTCTATAAAATTTAATAGAAACACCGTCAATTATTTTTGTTTTAACAAATCCTAGACCATTTTCAATAATTGTATTATTTAAATTATTAATACCATAAATTAATGCTGAATCACTACTATTAAAATTAAAATTACCAACATACATTCCAATTTGCGTTGTATTTAATTGGTCAATTTCATTATTTTCAAAATATATTTTATCATTTCTAATTTTAAATAAATTAACTTTTAATACATTTAAACATTTAATATTATTATTCATGGTATAAAGCACATCATTTTTTGATGTTCTTAATTTATTACTCATATATATTTAAAATATATATTAATTTTCCATTATTTTTTATTAAAACAAAAAATAATTAAATAAAAAAATAATAAGAAATCAATATAAAATAAAATTTTAAACAGAAAATAAAGCAAAAACAAGTGATAAAACACTTAAACTCATTAATATTGTTTGAAAATATAATATAAATCTTATTGGTTTTTGAGTACATTCACATTTAGGATCATTATTTTTCATTAATTCAAATACATTATATATAAAAAATCCATAAATACCAATTATTAATAAAATATAAACATACATAAACATTTTTTCACCAATATTATTTCCTCCACCTGATTTAATAGAACTTAATACATAATACATCATCATAAATTTAAATAAAGCAATAATACCTAATACTAAAGAAACATATTCAATAATAACAATATAATTTAGATTAACTTTATTTGAAGCATTTTCTTTTTCAAAACAATCACATTTTTTTAAATCATTTAAATATTTAATAATATAACCAATAGCAATAATATATATTAAAGTAAATATTATTAATGAAATTAAATATCCTGAAAAACTAGATTTTACATTAGATAAATTTACATTAGATAAATTTACATTAGATAAATTTTTACTTAATTTAGATTTTCCTTTTGAAGCAGATTTTTTAATAGATTTTTTACTGGTTTTTTTTAAGTTAGCCATATATATTAAATAAATATTTTTATTTATTTCATTTTAAAATTTATTTTGGTTTATTTTGATTTATTTTGGTTTATTTTGATTTATTTTGATTTATTTTAAATTTTATTTATTTTGATTCATTTAAAATTTCAATTACTTTATTTTTTTTATTTTTTTCTGCTTGCCATGCTGAAGGGTCATCATTATTCATAAAAGGTTGTTTCCAAAAATAAGGAATTATGTTATCCTTATTTGGATAATATTTTTCAAATATTTGTCTATAATATAATGATTCTTTATCATATGGCATATTAATTAAATATTTTTTTCTTTCATTTTCAAATTCTTCTTCTGAATATTTATTTTCCATAAAATTTTGTATTAATAAATAAGATGGATTCTCCTCACTGCTTACTCCATCAGAAAATGCAGTTTTTACTCTCCATATTAATTCTTCAGGTAATATATCCTCAAAAGCCTTTCTTAATATGTATTTTTCCATCTTATTACCAAACATTTTAAAACGCGGATTCATTTCCATTACATATTGAATCAATTCAGGATCACTAAATGGTACTCTTGCTTCCAATCCAGCTCCACTTATACTTTTATCTGAACGTAAAACATCAAAATAATGAATATTTTCTAACATTTTCAAATTTTCATTATAAAAGTCTTCTTCGCAATTAGCATAATAAAATCCTCTATAACTTCCAAAGATTTCATCTGAAACATCACCGCAAAAAACTACTTTATCTTCACTATTGTCCCGAATATAACATGATACTAAATAATTACCAATGGATGCTCGAACAGTAGTAACATCATAACTTTCAATTTGATAAATTGTTTTTTCAATAGCACCTAAAAAATCTTCAGGACTCAATTCAATGATTGTATGATTCGTCTTTATATAATCCGCAGCAATTTTTGAATATTTTAAATCAACTGAACCTTTCATTCCAATAGAATATGTATTTAATGTATATGGTTCATAATTTTTAGCCACTAAAGCACTAACTATTGTACTATCTAATCCTCCAGATAATAAACAACATAAATTTCTTTCACTCATTAATCTCTTATTGACTGCTTTAATCATTAAATTTTTAATATTTTCAATATGAATTTCCTCTTCTTCTATAAAATGAGATTTTGGAATTTCTTTAAATTTAAAATAATTATTAATATAAATATTATTTTTTTCAATATCTATTATCATATAAGAACGCGGTTCAAACTGTTTAACTTCAAATGATTCATTTATTGATTTAACTTCACTAGAAATAATATATTCATCGTTGTTTTTCCCTATAAATAATGAACGTATTCCTAATTGATCTCTTGAAATAAATACTTGTTTATTATGATTGTCATATAAAACAAAAGCAAATTCGCCATCTAATAATTGAATTGTTTTTTCAATACCAAATTTTTTATATAAATGAATAATAATTTCGCAATCACTATTCGATTCATAAACATCATTCAATTTATAGATTTCTCTTAATTCTTTGTAATTAAAAATTTCACCATTACATATTAAATGAATACCATTTATTTCAAAAGGTTGATTACTTGATTCATCTAAACCATTTATACTTAATCTATGAAAACCAAAAAATAATTTTTTATCATTTTCAATATTTAATATTTTACTAATTGAATTACTTGGACCTCTATGTTGAATTTTATTATATTCAAATTCCAAATATTCATTTTTTAAAGTTTTTCCTAAATAAAAAAATATACCACACATATTTTTTTATATTTAAAATGATTTTAAGTTAAATTTATTTAATATTTTATTTTTTTAATTTTATTTAATATTTTATTTTAATATTTTTTTTTAATATTTAATTCTTAAAACAAGGATAATTATATTTAACAATTAAGTCAAATAATGATTGACATCCTTTTTTTTCAATATTTTCGATAACTTCATTTTCAGTATTATCTATATTATTATCTATATTATTAACTTTATAAACATTATAAATTGTTGAAATAGCATTTGATGCCATTATATTTGGTACAATAAAATAAATAAAAACAAAAATAAAAATATATAATGCATATTTTTTCCATCCTGTTATATATTTATTCATTGACCCATAAATCCAATGTAAGGATAAAAATATAAAAGCAACAAATAAGAAAACATACATAATAAAATATTTTAAAGAAAACATTTGTTTCATAAATCCTATATATTCATAATCTTTTGTATCAATATATTTATATATTGTTGAAAATAAAGTAATTGATTTATAACCAGTCAATCTATAAAATATTATAATTAGTGTTGGAATAATCAAAGAAATAAATATATAAATTTTAATCCATTGAGTTTTTTTTATATCATATAAATCTATTTTTAATATATGTCTTAGTACAAATGTTGTTGAAAAAGGAATCATAAATAAAAAACTCAATACCATTAATTTGCTATAATTTGAATTAATATATATGCTTACTGAATCTTTTACTTTTGTAACACAATTAGGATTATTATAAGGATTATTATTAGGATTTGCTTGCACAAAATTAACAATTATAGATGACATTAAATTTTTTAATAAAGCTTCTAAAATAATAAAAATTCCTATTAAATTAACAATAATTAAAAATATATTTGTATTTTGAGAAAATCCTATGAATGTAGATACAAATTTACCTTCTTTTTTTTCTTTTTCTGTTAATGTTTCTAACATTCCATCTTTATTAAAGTTTATAATATTAAATGGAGAACCTAATGTTAATTCGTAAAAATAATTATAGAGACCATTATTTACTGCTTTTCTTTCTTTTTTTTCATTTCCTTTATTTTTATTTTGATTATTTTCATTATTATTTTCTTCATTTACTCCACCCATCATTCCAGATAAACTACCTTTTCCATTTTTTTCACCTTCTTTTTTTTCACCATTATTTTTTTGTTCATTATTTTTACCAGGTTTATTTTCATGTATTTCTTCAATAGTTTTCCATTTTCCTATAGATATACCATTTAAAACAAACGAACCAGTTAAAAAAAAGAAAGAAACAAAAACAGTTATTATATAATAAGCATGAAATAATGTTTTATTTGTTTTAATTATATTATAATAATCATTTTTATTAAATGAATATGCTATATTACCTCCCTCCTGATCGGACATAACTAATATAAAGTTATAAAAAAATAAAATTAATAAATCCCAAAAAATCCACAAATTATTAAAATAATAACTACAATAATATATATAAATACAATTATACCACCAGCAGCAGCACCAGATTTTAACATATCCATAAATTGATTTACACCACCAATAGCATCAAATATTGTTGCTCCAGCATTTGCTGTTGCTAAAAAGTTACATAAAACAGTAATAAAAACTTCTTTAATAAAAAATTTAATAGGAGAATTTCCAGCTTGATAATCTTCTTTTTTCCTTTGTGCATAATCAATATTATCTTGTTCTAAACCATTAATTTTATTATTTATTTCTAGAATTTGTTCATCATCTTTAATTGTATCTTTTTTCAAAAAAGCTAACATACTATTTTTTACTTTTGTTAATTTATTAGGATTATTTTTTGAATTTTGGTCATCTTGTGGTTCAGGAAAGTCTTCATCAGGTCCATATAATAATTCTTCTATTTCATTTACTAATTTTGCATTTTTAATATTTTTTTTATTATCTTCTTTTTTAATATCATCTTTAAATGTATCATAAAATTTCTTTAATAAAATTTTATTTCCTATAACATCCTCTTTATTAAATGTTAAAGGATAATTATCACCATATAATGCTTTTTCATACAAACCTATTAATGCTAAATTAATTCCTAAAAACATTCCGGTTTCTTGTAATTGATTTTTTATCATTTGATTGTCTCCCAAATATTTATATAAAAAATCTGCTATTACTAAAAATATTTCTGATTGACAACAAGGACCACCAGCTGGTAATAAACAAATTGGTTCTGGTTTTATATTTACTTTTTTTCTTTCTTCTCTTAATTCTTCTAAAGCTTTTTCATATTTATGATTATCAATGACTCCATTTTGAAAGTCAAAATCATATAAATTAAAATTATTATTTGTTTTATTTTTATTGTTTCCTTTAACTCCATTATTTTCATTATTTTCATTTCCATTATTTCCATTCCCTTTTTCTTTTCCTGAATTTCCAAACATTCCATTCATAGAAGGCATTCCATTCATTGACATTCCTTGACCATTATTTGTTTGTCCAGTTTGAATCTTGTGTTTCATAGAATTGACTTGTTTATTAATATTTTTTAATGTATTCTTTAAAAAATTTATACCTTTACTTGAGCATCCGCCTTCTGAAACTTGCTGTAAAACCATTATTAATCCAGGAAAAGAAGCATCAATTGCTTTATGAAAACCATTAATACCACTACCAACGTAAGGAAGAAAATAAACAAACATAAATTTAAATTTTTGTAACATATAAATATTTAATGAAATTAACGGTCGAACTAATAAATTTGTAACAAAATTACCTTTTGCCCAACTTTCAAATGGAATTAATATTTTATCACTAAAACGAAAGGAAAAATAAATCATTAAATAAACAACTGTTAATATTAATCCTGCAATAGCTCCTACATTATATGGACTACAAACTTTATTAGGATTATCAAACATACCCAAACCTTTACTTAAACAACAAGCTGTAACAGTTCCAACAGTTATTAAAGTATATGTAGCTAAACCAATTAATATTAATTTAATCCAATCAATAATTGTAGAAAATCTATTTGTTAATGTTCTATAATTTAATTCGCACTTTAAATATCTACACATTGAATCTTTAACTTTTTGCATAACAAGTCCAATAAATGTTACACCACCAGTATTTAAACCAGTTGGTAATATAAATACTGGTAAAAATATCATAAATATGCAAACTAAGTAAAAAACTATTTTCTTCCATAAATTTCCACCTTTTCTTTTTAAATAAATATGTAAATGATTGTTTTCTGCTATTCCTAAATTACTACATGAATCATTATTTTTTAATAATTTTTGCTTATAAAATACTTGAATATCATTTAAATCATTTGAATCAAAAAATTCTAATTCATAAAAATCTAATTCATAAAAACTATTTTTTTTTAAAAATTTATTATATACTAAATCTTTAATACTTAAAATAGAATCATATTTATGAACATTTATTTTATGTTTTTTATTGTTCAATATTATATTAATATTCATCTAATTTATAAGTACAAAAAAAATTTGTAATTATATTTTTTGATTTTGAATATACGAATATATAATTAATTATTTCAATTAAATATCATTTTTATATCTAAATATATAAAATTTTATTTTATCCTTATTTAAATAATAATCATTATATAAATTTCTCACTTCTTTGTATTTTAAATATCCCTTCTCACTAAACGTAAAAAATATAAATACATCCATGTTTTTAATGATATTATTGTTTAAATAATTAATTAATGCAATTTTTATATTATTGTTATTATTCTTTTTTTTATAATATTCTAATTCATATGTCTTTAAATTATCTACTAAATAATTCAATATTTCATTATATTCACTAACAATTAAAATTTTTTTATTATTTTCTTTTATAATTATATTTTCTAGTTTTTTTATAATACTATTAATTTCATTATTATCATGAATAATATTATATATCATTTTATAATTATATCTACATATTGGACATTTACTTAAATTATTATTTAATTCTTCATTTATCTTATGTTTTAATATACAATTTTTACAAAAATAATGACTACATTCTAATATACAAAATTCAGAAACTTCTATTTTACTCATACATATACAACAACTTGAATGATTATATTCTTTGTTTATAATAAAATCATTTATATTATTTTTATTCTTTTTAACTATATTTTCTATGTTGTTTTCATTTGTTCTATGTATATATTTATTATTTGAATTTAATAAAATATTTGCTATTTCAATATCATTGTTATTCAATTGACTTAATATTTTACTTTCTTCATTGCTTTCAATAGTAATTAACTCATCATTATATGTTTTATTTTCAATTTCATTCTTATTCTGTATTAATAATTCATTTTTTATTATATATTTATAATTATTAAATCCAAATTTTATTAAATCATTATTATTTATTATAAATAAACTCATATTTTTTAACATAAACTCATCAATTTCATTTTCATAATTAATATATGTATAATAATTTACTTTCAACTCTTTCAAATAATTTATATCATTTTTATGAATTTTATTAAAATTATCAATAATTATATTATTCCATCTAAACATAAATATATTTTTAATTTTTAAAGATTCAATAGTTTCAATCATAGAATCTTCAATAATTGAATTATTTATATTTTCAATAATACTATTACCATGATAAAAATCAAAATTTTTAAAATAATTAGTTAATATATTTATATTTATAAATATATATTCATTATCAATCATATGTGAATTATTTAAATTTTTTAAGCTATTTATATTATTAATTTCTAAATAATGAACATTAATATTTATTGATTTAATGACACTTATAAACAATTCAATCTTTATTTTTGAACTAAAGATTAAATTACTTTTACTATTTATTAAATTATGTTCTATTTTATTTGAATAATTTATATTTTCTAAATTTATAGAATTTTTTGAATAATTATATATACAATTTATTATCATAATCAAATTTTTTAAATAAGATTGATTATTAATAATAAATCCTTTTCCCCTAAAATTATATTTATAATCTTCTAAAAAATTAATGTTTAAAAATCTCATATTTTGAATATCAGCATATAATTCATTGTCTAATTTATAAATATTAATATTTCTCATTTTACTATTTTTTTTACTAAAATATTTTATCAAATATATTAATTTTTTTATATTTTTTATATCATAGTTATCCAATATTTTATCATGCTGTATTAATTGTATTGATTTATTATCTATTTTATCATATGTTAAAGTATAATTTTTAAATTTTTTTTTATTTACAATATTTTCTAAATATAAAAAAATAAATTTTCTATATTTTATATTTTTTCCTTCTTTAATATAATTTTTTAATTTGTCAATATTTAAATATAAGTTAGTATTATTTTCATCAGTTTTAAATTCAAAATATTCTTGATAATTTATTAATAAATTATGTAAATCATTTTCATTGTCATTATTAAAATTACTTAATAGCAAATTCATTCATAGGTTAAATTAAAATTATTATTTTAAATAGTTAGTTTTAATATTTTTAATAATAATCTAATTTCTAATTAAGTAAATGAAACCTAATTTAACTTCAAATATTTTTTTAACAAATATATTAAAAAAAAATACGAATGTTTCAAATCAAAAAAAAATAATATTAAATACATTTTTCTTTAACTTTATATATTTTACTTTATTATTATTAATATTATTATTTTTACTTTATTTGTACATAGATAAAAAAAGAAAAACAAACAATAAAAACAATAAAAATAATAAAAATAATAAAAATAATAAAAATAATAAAAACAATAAAAACAAATAATAAGTATTTATTAAATTTATTTTTTCATTAATTAATTAATGTTGAATAAAAAAAAAATAAGTAAAGGAAATATTAGATTTTATAGTAAAAAAATATATAAATATATTATAAAATATATTCCAAAAAAAATATTAGGTTATTATTATCAAATAATTCATAGTTTAATATTATTTTTAGGAATAAATATTATATTATTTACAAATAATATAAATCATCTTTTAATAGTTTTTTTATTAGTTTCATTGGATGGTATTGCTAATTTTATTTGTCATGATTGTCCATTAACTTTATTAGAAAAAAAATATTTAAAAACATCTATTATTGATGATAGAAAAAAATATATGAAAAAATTAAATATTTTATTTAAATGTAATCATAATTATGAATCTCAATTAGAAATTATAATAAATGTATTATCTATTATTATGACTAAAATATTAGGAATTATTTTTATAAAAACATTTAATTATTGTATTCGTTCTAATGAGTACAATTAAATAAAATTAATTATTTAAGCTTTTATTTATACAAGAATTATAATAATATTTTAAAATTAAAACAATTAGTAAACTTATTATTATTATAGGAATATAATGATCAGTATTTTCTATTGATTTAAAATTTAATTTATATTTTGTATTACATAATATATCAAATATATCAGGACCAAAATTAGTATATTTATTTTTATGATGATTTTTATGAGTATTATTAACTTTTAATAATGAATAATTAATATTATGAACAAGTGTATAAAAAAAATAAATAAATATAATAATCCAATAATTAAATACTCCATTTAATAAATAATTTATAAATAAAACTTGAATACATAATAATAATTCTAATAAAATTTCTAATATATTAGAAAATAAATTGTTATTATTATGATGATATTGATGCATAATTGTTAATATATTTTCATAATGATGACTAATATAATGAAAATAATAAATAATAAAATAAAAAATTATAAATGTTAAAAATCCATTTGTTATATTTTTAGGTACTAATATATAGATTGAAATAAAATAAAAAAACCAAGTTTTTATATTAATAATTATTGAATATTTAAAATATTTTATTCTTTTATTTATATTATTTTTTAATTTCTTATTATTTTTTTTCATATTCAAATATATTTATAAAATACAATAAAAATATTTAATTATTTACTCAAAATTATAATAAAAATATTTATTAATATTATAATGAGTAGAATTCCTTTATATGTTCAATCTTCACATGACTGGCATTGTAATAAAAATCAAAATCCTAAACCTTTTGCTGTTGATTTAAATGCAGGAACAAATGAATATATT
>Ga0115558_1002700_pt1 | contig 10435 bp, 10 predicted proteins | sample COGITO_mtgs_1104_4_FD_87279 | JGI IMG/M metagenome (GOLD analysis project Ga0115558, IMG submission 87279) | Pelagic marine microbial communities from North Sea - COGITO_mtgs_110426 | ecosystem: Environmental > Aquatic > Marine > Epipelagic | place: Germany:Helgoland, sampling site Kabeltonne... | reverse complement strand
TCGATCAACTCAGCGAGCCATTTTTCAGGCCTGCAGGCGGGTATGTCGCCAATTTCTCTCGTTCAGTTAGCAGCAACAGTGAGGAAATATACTCTCGACAGGCCCTTTATTCTTCCTATACTTCCGCCGGGTGTTACGCCCTTTACGACCCTCCTGATACTCCACCGCTTGCTTGAAGCTGCGTTTTGCGGCCTCTTTATAGACCTTGGCACAACGAATTTCTCGACCACAGCGCACCACATAGACCGTAGCTTCTTTACCACTCATTAGCTGGCGTAGCACTTCATCGACGACCCCATCTTCGACCAGGGGGATTATGCGTTTAGGGATTTTCATCAAATATCTATGACAACGATAAAGTTTCAATAGTCATCGGGAAGCCCGATGGGTTACTGGATCTTGCAGCCCCGTAAGAGCTACCAAACATCAGATGGCCCACAACCAGGAAGCGAGTAAACAATCGATAACAAAACACCGACCATCAGGTAGTTAAAAATAAACTCGCCTTTCTGCTATTTTCCCTACGGGCCGTAGCATAAACCAGAAGCACAGCTTGAACACTGCAAACTTTGCCGGCACAGCGGGCGTTAATTTCAGAGCTCGAACCGTAGTGTGCGAATAACTTAACTCTCTCAACGCAGAAATTTCGCCACGTTTTGGCCGTGATTACAAACCAAACTGCAAGTTAAAGGTCGCTGATACGGCCTAAAGCGCACAATTACATACTGTAAATATGCATCATATCGAAGAAAAAATTCGAGGATAGTTACACCCCGTCCTGAACGGCGAACGCACTAAGGCTCACTTCAATGTCCTTATGAAAATAAGCATTACCGTAGAACGTAATTTGCCGAACCTGCTGCATAGGGCCCTCGGTAAATAAGCGTGCGACGTCCATGAGATCACGACTCAGACTGCCGGCCAGGAATCCAGTGCCAGCGGCAGCAGGCGAAAGCCTATAATCCAAAGCCGTCCCGTCCGAGTAAGCTACTCGAATTGCAGGCCTTTCAACCTTAAAAAAAAAGTTTGCCAAATGACCCAACCAATTCATCTGATACTGAGCGCTTATCACGGTCAAGGCACCCTTTACCTCTGGAATTTCTACAGCGGAGCCCGACTGTATTACCACCGCACCTAACTGCCGAGGCTCCGTAGCTATCCTAGGACTCAGTCTGCGCTCGAGCAAAAGCGAACCACCTCGAAGAAGCTCTCTCGATAATCCCAACGGGTCATACCAGCGAAAAATAGCTTGCCAAGTTAATGGGTCTACTGCCTGTGGATGAGCCCCATCAATACTTTCATGACTATACAAGACAAACTCAGGGGCAGTCTGACTGTTTAGACCTGCTGCAGACATTGCGTCCAGCTCTCGAGAATAAGCTGCGTAAGACTGTAGGGCAAACCGTGGGTGATATTTGAAGGTAAAGCCCCAAGACAACCCGGCTAACTTGGGATAAATGTCTACTGGGGCCCCTGAATTCAACTTAAAATATTGTTGTGAACCATCGAGCCTCATAGCAACTAAGTCTTCGTTAGATTTTAGGCGCTGCGGCCTTTGCTGGAAAACAATGTCTTTGAGTGTTTTGGCCGCACCCAGTTGATGCCTCATCACCTCGGGCTTTGGGTAAAAGAGTCCAACCAAAAGCACCCCACCCAACACAAAAATAAAAGCAGTGGAGCGAAGTATTATTTGTTCATTTCGGCGGCCTTTTAGCACCAAAAAAGCCGATAGGATTGCGCCTATGACGAGAAAATTAGGGCCGAAATTGACGACAAAATCCTGCCTAACAATCATCGCCTTGTAGAGCAAAAATATTGCTGGTGCACTCCAAATCATTATGGATATCGATTGTGACCTTGTGATGAAAAGATACATGAAAAGGAATCCATAGATCGCAGCAGTAGCGAAGATCGCTGCGTAGAGTAGTGCAGAGTTTTTATCTAATGACATCTCAGAGGAAAACCCGCTTGCCACTTGCATTGAAAAATTCAGGAACTCCGGGACAGCATCTAGCGGACCGCCGAAAATTAAAAAAAAGAACAAGAATGTTCCCCAGAAAACAGCCAATACATTGCTTAATATTGAAAATTTAGATATCGCCTTGATGTGCCAATTTTGATAGGCGAAAACCGCATAGGCGGCGATTAGCATTCCCGAACAAGCCACTCCAACATTAAACTTCACCAGCAGCGCGATCGCAGAAATCGCCCCACTGAATGCCCACCAAATTGCCCTTCGTTCTGCATGAGCCAGCAACAAAAAATTCACTACGCTGAGAATCAATATTCCAGTTCGCTCGACCATTCGAACATCTTCACCTATGGGCATGCCACACAAGACAGAGAGTATCGAAAAGATCATAAAATCACTGTTTCTGCCAAAATGCTTTTTCAGGCAACCCATTGATAACAGCCAAAAAATCCACAACGAAATCCGCAGAATTGCGCCTATTTCGACGTGCAGAAAAAAATCAAGTGGGAGAAAGAAGGCTGCCAAGGGACCGTAAGAAAAGACCACATCTCTTCCAAAAACTAAATTTTCAGAAACAGCGTAGTTAACAGCATAGATCCACGAATTATCGGAATCCCAAAAGTCCATAGGATCAAAAAATTCCAGCGGGCCAACGTAAGGGAATGTTAGCGACCCAACAAACAACAAGAACAGCAACTTCAGCGTCCAGCCACGCCAGTCGGAGAGGGTTACAGTTACAGTGCCCCTCCCAACCTTGGAGTTGGAATTAATCATATTCAGAAGGCCTCAGACAATGGGTTTCCGGAAGTTGCCCCGGTGGCGGATACTAATTTCTAAACAAGGGTATACCTAATCCATGTCGCTACCCAGTTCAGCTAATAATGAGAGTATAATTCACCAAAGGCGCGATAGATATAAGCCTCCCATTCAATTATCCTAGGGCCGAAGCGCTAAATAAATCCAGTGGCGTTCAACCAATCCTCGCGAATCTCGGTAGAGTCCTCAGCATGAAACAGCCGCCTCTTGTTGTCGATTTAGATGGAACTCTGCTGTACACAGACACGCTTTATGAATCGCTCATGATCGTCATAAAGCGCAAAGCCATTGCACTCATACTCTTACCGTTTTGGCTGCTGCGTGGACGAGCATACGTCAAGAAAAAAATCTCTGCTATTGGGGTTCCAAACTCTTCACTTCTGCCATACAACTGGGAGTTCATTACCTGGCTAAAGGAGCAGCGGAACTCTGGTCGCGAACTGATTTTGTGTTCTGCTGCTGATCAACGAATCGTTGACAGCGTTGCTAAGCACCTTGGGCTGTTTGATCAATGCATGTCTAGTGACGGGGTAACTAATCTTAAGGGTTCTGTTAAAGCGGATGCGCTGCTAAGCAAGTTTTCAGAAAGCGGGTTTAGTTACGCTGGAGATTCCAGACCTGATTTAAAGGTTTGGCAAGTAGCAAGGTCAGCAGTAGTCGTCAGTAGTTCCAAGACACTAATGAGATCTGCGAGCTTGATTTGCCCGATAGAGAGGCAGTTCAAACGAGACATCAAACCAGCGGCCACCGCGGTAAAACTTATAAGGGCGCACCAGTGGGCTAAAAATTTACTAGTCTTTGTTCCGGCTATAGCTTCACATCAAATCGCCCACCTTGAAGTGATATTCACACTGACTGTAGCATTTCTGTCATTCAGTCTTTGCTCCTCCTCAGTCTATGTGACGAATGATTTACTTGATCTTGAGCACGATCGTCGTCACCCGCGGAAACGAAATAGACCCTTAGCCAGCGGCAAGCTCTCCTTGCTATTTGCTGGAGCGCTAGCACCAACTTTGCTTGGTATCAGTTGGCTAATTGCACTGTCTGTGAGCAAAGACTTTGCTTTCGTTTTGGCAACCTATTACGCGGTGTCTTGCGCCTATTCGTTTATTTTGAAGCGACTGGTACTCTTGGATTGTTTGGTATTAGCGAGCTTGTATACACTCAGAGTCATTGCTGGTGCCGCAGCAATATCTATAAATACCTCATTCTGGCTTCTGACATTTTCAGTATTCCTTTTCCTGTCGCTCGCCTTCGTTAAGCGTTTTGTCGAGCTTCAAGAGTTAAGTGAGACAAAGAAAGGAAATGTGCTCTCGGGGCGAAACTACTCCATAGAAGATAAAGCTTTGATACAAACTCTCGGCGTCACATCGGGGTTTTTGTCTACGCTGGTTCTAGCGCTCTATATAGACAGCACAGCAAGCGGAGAGCTCTATTCTTTGCCTGAGATGGTATGGGGCGCAGTGGGAATTGTCCTATTTTGGATTAATTGGATTTGGCTCAAGGCCAATAGAAAAGAAATGCACGATGACCCAGTGGTCTTCGCCATTACAGACACTGTTAGCCTAGTCTGCGGGATAACGTTTGGGATTGTCGTCTTGCTCGGAATAACTGGATTCCCCCCATGGAGTTAGAGTCATGGGGACGATTAACAGCCGAAAAACAGCCGGCAGCCGATCTTAGTCGTGATCCGGGTAAGCTCTTGCATCCTGCAGAAAAGAGCATACTTGCCTACGGCATGGGACGAAGCTACGGCGATGTGTGCCTCAATCCTGGAGGCTCCTTACGACTGGCAAATGCGCTGGACCGGTTTATCAGTTTTGACATGGAAAATGGCGAACTCGTATGTGAAGCAGGCGTCCTGATTTCTGACATACAGCAATTATTATTTCCAAAAGGGTGGTGCTTACCCGTCACACCTGGCACACAGTTCGTCACCGTGGGCGGAGCCGTAGCAAACGACGTGCACGGTAAAAATCATCACCAGCACGGCTGCTTCAGCAACCACATCAACTGGTTAGTAATTGAACGTACAAATGGGGAGATTATTACTTGCTCACCCTCGCAGCGAAGTGACTGGTTCTCAGCCACATGCGGTGGTCTAGGGCTAACCGGGGTACTGAAACAGGTTTCGATCAGTCTAAAGCCCACTCCGTCAAGCTGGATGGTGACCGAGACGCTCCGATTCGCAAGCATAGAAGAGTTTAGCCAATTGAATGGTGAATCAGTTCAGGATTGGGAATACACGGTCTCGTGGATAGACTGCAGAAAAAAGAGCCAGAAACGAGGAGTGTTCATAAGAGCTAACCACTGCACCGACAGCGACCGAATAAAGCCACGTAATCTAAAACTGTCAGTCCCTTTCGTTCCACCCTTCTCCGCAGTCAATCGTGTAAGCGTTGCGACGCTTAACACCCTATACTACGCCGCACACAAGCATAAGGGGTTGAGTAAAAGCCATTATCAGTCTTTTTATTACCCCCTGGATAACATCCTAAACTGGAATCGCATGTATGGCCCCAGAGGTTTTTTTCAATACCAACTTGTCGTTCCTACTGGCAACGCTATTGATGCTATTAATGCTGTGCTCACAAAAATTTCAGAGTCCGGCCAGGGATCCTTCCTTTCGGTGCTTAAAGCCTTTGGCGCTAAAGCTTCACCCGGCCTGTTAAGCTTTCCAATGGAGGGCATGACACTTGCGCTGGATTTTCCAAACAGAGGTGACGAAACCTTGCGACTATTTGAGCATCTCGACAATATTGTGAGCTCCGCAGGCGGACGCCTGTATCCAGCAAAAGATGCGAGAATGCCCAGTGAGGTTTTTTCTGATGGATATTCGCAGCTACCTAACTTCATGTCGTACCGGGACCCCGGTATAAGCTCAGGGCTTTCCCAGCGGCTAATGGGTTGGTGATAGAGAAATGCAGCGATACGTAATAGTTGGTGGCACCTCCAGTATCGCGGAGCACTGCGCCCGAATTTGGATTAAATCGGAAGATCTTGACCTGACGTTGGTTGCTAGGGATAAGTATAAGGCCGAAGCCATTGCTGCCGATCTTAGAGTGAGAAACCAAGACTCAAAAGTAAGCGTGGTCGAATGCGAATTTTCAACGCCAGCAGTGATAGAGCAAACCGTTGAGCATATATACCAAGGTGGTAATGTAGACTGCGTGTTAATTGCACATGGCATGCTGCCCAGTCAGGAAATCTGCGAGAAAAATTTAAATTACACCTCACAAGCTTTGGCTGTGAATGGCGTATCGCCCGTACTTTTTGCGGAGGCTTTTGCATCAAAAATGTCCCATGCTGGTCAGGGAAGAATTGGAATCATTGGTTCTGTGGCCGGAGATCGAGGCAGAAAATCAAACTATGTTTATGGTGCGGCAAAAGAGTTAGTCGCGCGCTACGCTCAAGGATTACAACATCGTTTTTCCGGAAGTAATGTCGTAGTGACCCTCATCAAGCCGGGGCCGACTAAAACACCCATGACCGAGCACTTTAACTTTGCCGACCAACAAAAAATGGCACAGGTAACCGCTGTCTCAATGAGCATAGTAGATGGCATGGCCAAGGGGAAAGCTATAGTTTATACCCCACAGAAGTGGGCTATTCTCATGCTTATCATTCGTCACATTCCACGCGTAATTTTTAACCGAATAAACATATGACATCAAAAGAACAGCTTTCCAAACTTTATAAATCACGGTTCCCGGAGCAAACGTTAGAACGCAAAAACGCTATCTGGAGGGTGATATGTAACGATTATTTCCAAAGATTCGTGACCCACGAAAACCTAGTAGTGGACATAGCATGCGGTTACGGGGAGTTTCTTAACAACATAAAAGCCGGCGAGAAAATTGGCATAGACCTCAACCCAGACTCAGCCAATTTTTTAGACGGGAATGTTAAATTCTTTAACGACAACGCCATGGCAGTTGCCCAAATCACCGGAGGAAAAGCCAACGTTATTTTTGCGAGTAACTTTTTAGAGCACCTACCTAATAAGTCCACCTTAGATAATTTATTAAGAGAAGTTTACAGGGCAATCATACCGGGGGGAACTTTCATCGTAGTAGGGCCAAACCTTCGGTATTTACCGGGAGAATATTGGGATTTTTACGATCACCATTTAGGGCTTACTCACCTATCCCTCACTGAAGCACTAGAGCTACAGGGCTTCCAGGTCAATATCTGTCTGCCCCGATTTTTACCCTACACCACAAAGAGCGCATTACCGACTCACCCTTTCCTTGTCAGTTGCTACCTTAAAGCTCCGATTATTTGGAAACTACTAGGCAAACAATTTTTGTTGGTCGCAACAAAGCAACAAAAAAGTAGTTAACGATTTTTCAGATTGAGTATTTAGTAAAATTTTCAACATAAAAACAAAACCTTTACCGAGATAAAACTACGATGATTAGCCAGAAAATAGTACTCCCTGGAGGCGCTGGACTAGTTGGTCAAAACCTCATCCCAGCGTTGAAGAAAAAGGGATTCAATGAACTAGTGGTTATTGACAAGCACTCACACAATCTTCAGGTCCTTCAAACCCTTCACCCTGATATCACATGCGAGTTAGCCGATCTTGCAATCGTCGGCAGCTGGATGCATCATTTTGAGCATGCGCGAGCTGTGGTGATCTTGCAGGCCCAAATCGGAGGACTAGACGCCGATAAATTCCTGCAGAACAACGTCATAGCAACAGAGAATATCCTGCAAGCTGTTCAGAAATTTAATGTGTCCAGAATGATTCATATAAGCTCGTCAGTAGTAACATCTGCAGCTGACGATCTGTACAGTAGAAGTAAAAAACAGCAGGAGAAAATAATTATTGAAAGCGGGTTTCCGTGCCCAATCTTACGTCCAACGCTGATGTTTGGCTGGTTTGATAGAAAACACCTTGGTTGGCTATCTCGCTTCATGAAGAAAGTACCCATTTTCCCTGTACCCGGAAACGGACGTTACATGCGACAACCGCTTTATGCTGGTGATTTCAGCAATATTATAGTCAGGTGCATAGAGCGCTCTGATCTAAACGGCACCTTTAATATTTCAGGCCAAGAACCAATAGACTACATAGACCTGGTCCGCGCAGTGAAGATTGCTAGCCACTCGCAAGCGTTAATACTAAAAATCCCTTACCGTTTATTTTACATGCTGCTGTCAGTGTGGGCATTATTTGACAACAATCCGCCCTTTACAACCGAACAACTCAAGGCTTTAACTACAGAAGACAAGTTCGAGGTTATCGATTGGCAAGATATTTTTGATGTTCAAAGCACACCGCTCCATGAAGCACTTCACGCGACTTTTAATCACCCTGACTACAGCCAAGTGATACTGGAGTTTTAATGACCAAGGAACGTGTCGCCGTTTTAGGAGCTGGCCCCATGGGTTTGGCAGCAGCCTATCAACTTACAGTGAATGGTTACCAACCTGTCATTTTCGAATCTGACGATCGAATTGGTGGAATGACTGCATGTTTTGACTTTTCGGGAATTAAAATAGAGCGCTTTTATCACTTTCATTGTGTCTCTGATGGCGACTTCTTGACTCTCATTGATGAACTAGGCATCACCGATCAAATGCAATGGACTGAAACAAAAATGGGTTATTGGTTCCTCAACAAACTGCAGCCTTGGGGCAACCCGATCGCGCTATTACGTTTCCAAGGCTTGACATTGACAGAAAAGGTTCGCTACGGGCTTATGGCCTTTGTAGCTACCAAGCGACGTGATTGGAAGGACCTTGACCAAATTGAAGCTACCTCATGGATTAAAAAGTGGGTTGGTGAAAACGTTTACGAGGTCATGTGGCGCAAACTTTTCGAATACAAGTTCCATCACTTCACCGAAAACCTTTCTGCAGCTTGGATTTGGAGCCGAATAAGAAGATTGGGCACATCTCGCTACGACCTTTTTAGAGAGAAACTGGGATATTTAAATGGCGGCTCCCAAACACTTTTAGATGCACTCCAAAAATTTCTTTTGGACGGTGGCGCCGAGCTTAACTTAGGTCAAGCGGTCACACGCGTCACCACCAATAATGCAGAAAAATGCATCATTGAAACAGATGCAGGGACATACACATTTAGCAGGGTTATCAGCACTATACCCCTGCCATACGTACCTCAAATCTTTTCAGACCTGCCTAGCAAACTTATCGAAAAATATAAGTCAGTGAACAATATTGCTGCCGTCTGCGTGATCATAAAACTCGGACGACAGGTTAGCTCGAATTTTTGGGTCAACATAAATGATGATGAAATGGATATTCCTGGCTTAGTCGAATATAGCAATCTTCGGCCTCTAGAAAACTCAGTGGTCTACGTTCCCTTTTACTTGCCTTCAGACCACGATTCTTACCTAGACGATGATGGAGTTTTTGAGTTGAAGGTTAAATCTTACTTAAAAAAAATAAATCCTGCTTTAACTGAAACTGACTTTCTAGACATTCGGACGAGCCGCTACCGTTTTGCTCAACCGATCTGCGAGCCTGGTTTTTTGGAAAAATTGCCGCCCATTAAGATTCCCAAAAAAAATATATGGATTGCTGACACCTCTTATTACTACCCAGAGGACAGAGGGATTTCCGAAAGCATTGCCCTCGGTCGGAACCTAGCAAAGCAAGCCACGGCATGCTGAAACATTTTTTTTCAAAGCAGTTCCTAGGCTTCTTATTTGTTGGTATCGCTGCAGCGGGAATAAATTGGGCAACACGATACACTCTCGGGCTCTGGGTATCGTTTAACTGGGCGGTTTTTGCCGCCTACTTTTTTGGCATGGCAACAGCTTTTTTGCTTAATAAAAGATACGTTTTCCCGTATTCCAGTATTCCAGTACCGGTTCAGGCACAGCGGTTTATTTTTATAAACATCAGTTTTTTACCCCTAGTCTGGGGCGGCTCCATCATCATTAGGCACTTCATGGACTACTTTGGAATAAACTACCATGCTGATGAAATCGCGCACGCCATCGCCCTAACGCTCCCTATGATTATAACATTTTCACTGTACAAATTTTTTGCATTTCGGACTGAAAACACGCGGCCTTAGGAGGATTTTTACCGGCTGCTAGAAACTGCAATATAGAAGCCCAGAGTCATGCCATAGACAAAAATCCCAATGGCCAACGAAATCAAAAATTGAATGGTGGCTTTTTCGAATAATTAAAGTGGATCGCAGCTATGCCCACCTGTACGGCGGATAGAAATACTTCGCAGGCAATGGATTCGCTCTACCAAACCCTTGGCAGCTGGCAAATCAAGACGGGCGCCAATTTAGCAGGTCGTGCGTCTAGCTACTGGAACAGCGAACCCACGCACGCTACCGCCATCGTTTATCCCCGAACCACAGATGAAGTGAGTCAGGTGATGGCTATTTGCTACAGCAACAATCAGCCCGTCGTCGTGCAAGGGGGCTTGACCGGCTGTGTCGCGGGCGCAGTACACCAGTAACTTCAATTGGTAAACGTGAGCGGATTCGGTTCTGCTTGGCGCAACGACCTACCTTCTCAGCTTATGGCATCTTATCCATTCTGCTTAGGCCAGTCCAGAGGGTCTAGACCCACCGCGAGCGTCCGACTATGGGTACTGACTCATGGACTGTAGTCGGCAGGTGTGACCAGAATTGCTCGAATATGGCCATGC
>Ga0115558_1002695_pt1 | contig 10440 bp, 11 predicted proteins | sample COGITO_mtgs_1104_4_FD_87279 | JGI IMG/M metagenome (GOLD analysis project Ga0115558, IMG submission 87279) | Pelagic marine microbial communities from North Sea - COGITO_mtgs_110426 | ecosystem: Environmental > Aquatic > Marine > Epipelagic | place: Germany:Helgoland, sampling site Kabeltonne... | reverse complement strand
CTACGAGCCATATACAAAACCGATGGAACACATTCAGCGAAAAGCTGACCAAAATTGCTTCACAACTCCGTTGTTCTCGCCCTTTTGGACATGTGTTCCATCGACCTGCTAAATCACAATTTTGACGAACCTATAACTACATTAAACATTAGTGCTTTTGATTACAGTTCATTCTTGTACTCAAACTGAAAATCATAATATTCTGCATTATTAAATTATATTTGCCCATATACATTTAAATGGATTTTTCAATTTTAGGAATAACAACAATTTTCATACTATTTACTTCGCTTTTATTAGCATTATTTGTTTTAACGGTTAAAACATCTAACAAAAAAGCGAATACATTTTTAGGTATTTATTTTTTGGTTTTTGCAATTCATATTAGTGTGTTCTTTTATTATAAATACATTACCCTACCACTAACTTTAGAAATGCTTCGTGACCATATCGCCTTTTTCACAAGCCCTTTGTTGTTTTTGTACTTAATATCTTCAATCTATTCAGATTTCAAATTAAAACCTAAACATCTATTACACTTATTACCCTTCGTAATTCAGATATTAATTTATTCGCCACGGTTTTATTTTGCAGATATAAGTACGAGAAATTTTTTGCTTGAAAATCGGAACAGTACTATAGAGGGAAAATTATCTATAATTTTTGGGGCATTTATAGCCCTTTTCTATTTAGTTGCGATGTTTTTAGAATTAAGAAAATACAAAAAATTATTATTAGAAAATTATTCAAATAAATCTGCTTTCAACTATAAATGGCTTTATCAATTATTGGCACTATTAAGCACTATTTATTGTTTTTCATTAATAAAGCAAATATACTGGTTATATGGAACTGATGTTGAAATCTTAAATATTTTGAGAGTAATCCTTACTTTGGTTTTACTTGTTTTTTTAACTTGGATTGTATTAAAAAGTATGTATTATCCAGACCTCTTTAGAAATATTAATTCAGAACATACATTAGCGAAAAAGATATTAATAGAAGATGACATAACTAATAAGTCAGAAAAAGATAGTAGAAAAGATATTAATAAATTGTTAGAATTTATGGAAACCGAAGAGCCTTATCTTGATGCTACTCTAACACTAAAAAAACTTGCGGACAAAATAGAATTACCAAATCGGGATGTTTCAGTATTGATTAATCATAATTTGAATAAACATTTTTTCGATTTCATAAATCAATTTAGAATAAAAAAAGCACAGAACATCCTTTTAAATCCAAAGAATAATCAGTTAACCATACAACAGATTATGTATGATGTTGGATTTAGTTCTAAATCCTCCTTTTACACAGCATTTAAAAAGCAAACAGGTGTAACACCTTCAGAATATAGAAAAAACAAGGGTTAAATATCACAAACAAGTGATATTTAATCCTTGAAAAGGGTTCGACTTTACGTAGTCGAACTTCGTTTAGACATAAGTTGTTTTCATTTGTGAAAATTTAAAATTATTATAGAATGAATAACCTTTTTGCAAAAACGTTAGTCCTACTTCTTATCTGTTTAAGTTGTAAATCTCAAGAGAAAAAAGTTAAAAGTGTCATTGTTGGTTGTAATAAACCTGTCGAAATCATCTATTATGGCGATTCGATAAGCAAGAATGCTAAACAAGTCATATATGGCGATGCTATAGGCAAGAATGTTAAAAAAATCATAGATGAAAATACAAAAGAAACTTTAAAAGATTCTTTAATAAATTCATTATCAATTGGCGTATATATAAATAACGTTTCTTATAACTTCCACTATGGAGAACTAACAAAGGGTAAAGGAGACAGAGCAACCAATGAAACTATATATGAAATTGCTTCCGTAACAAAAACATTTACTGGCACTTTAGCAGCGAAGGCTGTTTTGGAAGGAAAATTGAACCTAGAAGAAGATATAAGAATGTATTTGCCTCAAACATATCCCAATTTAGAATACAAAGGAGAACCTATAAAAATTAAACATCTATTAACGCATACAAGTGGATTACCCGGAGATATTATAGCTTTAGATACTGAAATAAATCAAAATTTAAATGAAATAGAATTTAATAAAATAGTTGTTGCGCACGAAAACAAAAAGACAAAAGCCATTTTCTTTGAAAGCCTTTCCGATATTAATTTAACTGCAAATCCAGGAACTACATTTAACTACTCAAATGCTGGCACAAATTTAATGGGGTACATTTTAGAAAAAGTCTATAAAGAATCTTTTCAAAAATTAATAATAAATGAAGTAGTTGCAAAGGCACAAATGGAAGATACTTATTTCAATGTTCCTAAAAACAAAGAGCATAGACTAGCAAATGGTTACTTACTAGGAAAACCTATGCCAGAAACTATTTAGCCAATACGCTTTGGGGAGCAGAAGGTGCATTAAAATCTACTACATCAGATATGCTAAAATATATAAGCTATCATTTTAAAAATGATAAAATTGTTAAAGAATCTCATAAAAAGATATTCGAAATTGATACTGATTATTGGATAGGCTATTTTTGGTGGAGTATAGAAAATCAAAATTACGATTTACACTATAGACACGATGGTGGAATTTCTAGAGCAAAAAATGTACTAGCTATTTTCCCTGAAAATAAAATTGGTATTTCAATTTTCACGAATGAATCAGCTATTAGTGTGAATCAAAAATTATCCGATTTAACTCATACAATTTATAACGAACTGAAAAAAAACCGCTTTTCGGAAAATAAAACTGTGGGTAACAACGTATGTATCTCATAGCTAGTTATTTGCTTAATTTAAAATTAAGGTATATTTGCTAGTCCGTCAAATTTTTTAATTTGGCTTATTGAGAAAAAATAATAAGAAAAAATAAAAATTGGGCTCATGTATAATCCGAAACGAAAGTGTTTTTTTACACGCTATGTTTCATATACGGAGACGTTACCCACAAGCTAAAAAAAGACATCGCTAATCAATGAAAAACATTTTTCTAATTTTAATAGTCTTTACATCTTTAATTTCTATCGCTCAAGATAAAAACAATTATTATATTGGAGTTAATGGTGTTTCAACAACTAAAGGCGTATTTGCAAATCCTTTGGTCGGTGTCAATCTTAATAAAACCAAATTGCAATTAGGAATACTCGTAGGTTCAAGTTTTGTAAATAATGAGAGTACTATTGGTCTGAAAGGAGATGTTCTTTACCTGCCAAATGAACATAGAGAAAGCGAATTTAATTTTCATTTCATAAGCAGTATTAATTACTTTAAAAATTCAATTTCAGTAGGAAATGCCGAAACCCAAACAAATACCTTCCAAATTACATTTGGTTATGGATTTGACTACCAAATAATCAAAAACCTATCTTTTAGAAGTAATATTGGTTTGGGCTCTTTAGTGGAAATAAGAAAATTTAACTTCGATACAAGTTCGCCTAAAAATAAATGGGGATTTGCTGGGTTAATTACATTAGGCGTAAATTACAAACTATGAAACGCATATTAATCATTTGTCTGTTAGCTTTTATCTCGTGCGAGGACTTTTCAATTCTTGAAAAAGACCAAGAAAATGTATTTTTCTTCAAGAATGAGGGAATAGAGAATGAAGTCTTCTCTGGTCAATTATCAATAGCTACATTCAATATTAAGTTTGGCTATTGTCAAACTTGCGAACCATTTTCAGGCGAAATTGGTGGCGATTTTGAACAATTAGACCGTATTGCCGATTTAATAAATTCATTAGATTTAGACATTGTGTCATTGCAAGAAGTAGGTCTTGATTACGATGTTACTATTGTCCAAAATCAAGCAGAATATATCGCAAATAGGACAAATATGAATTTTGCTTACGGAATGGACAGAGCTTTACAAAGCGGCAATAATCTTTTTATAAATGGTTTTTGGGGAAATGCAATTTTGTCAAAATATGAAATTACCAATTTAGAAAATCCAACTATTCGTTACATTGATTATTATAATCAAAATCATTCTTTAAAAGCTACTATAAAGCTCAATGAAGAAACAGAAATAGTAGTTTTAAATTCACATTTTGCTTCGGGAAGTACGAATCAAGAAAAAATTAATCAGATAAGCGAAATTAATAATTTAGTTAATCAAGTAGATAACCCTTATATTTTTACTGGAGATTTAAACATATCATATATTGGAGAATTTGATTTCATATCTCAATTTTACGCTGAATTTGATAACAGTCTTGAACTGATTGATATAAACGAAAGAAACGAAATCTTAAATTCTGGAACTTTTATTAATGGCTCTGTCTTGGATTATATTTTTACAGATAAGACAAGTTTTAGCGTAGAATCTGGAACGTTAGCACCAAATGAAAGTTGGGAGATTTCTGACCATTATTTGTATTATGTCAAATTGAATAAAATATAGCACAAAACCTGCGGGCAACAATGATAAAAATAATAGCGGTTTAATCGCTAAAACTAAAGTAAGTAATTATAAAATGAACTATGCTAAACCGAAGAGTTAGCGTTTCAAAATTCGCTACTATTCTCATACAAAATCTTTACCTGCAAGCTAAAAACCAATCTATGAAAAACATTGTCTTAATTTTTGTTATTTTAATTTTTGTAGGTTGCAATGACAAATCCGCAAAAAATACAGAAAAAAAATCATTTAATCTTACTGGAAAAATAGATGGAAATTATTCCGACTACATCTATCTTAATTATGGAGAGATAAAAGATAGTATAAGAGTCAAGAACAACAGTTTTGAATTTAATGGAATTGTTCAAAGACCAATTCAAGGCTGGTTGAACTTAAAATCATACGCAAATGTTGCTTGGATATATATTGAAAACAGCAACATTAAAATTCAAACCGATTTTGAAATTAAAAATCAGAATGGTAAAGAATATAATTTCTTGACTATAAATAATATTGATGGTTCACACTCAGCGAAAATTCAAGAAGATTATAAAGAGTTTTATCAAACAAACCAGAACAAAGAAAACTTTAAAACTTTACTCTACGAAAAACTTAAATCATTCATTGAGAAAAATAAAAATCATCCATTTAGTGGAACAATTTTAGGAGAAATCGCGCTAATAAATCCTGTTTTAAGTAAAAACGAGCTTTTTGAACTTTATTCAAAGATTGATACAACTCAACAGAATAAAGATGATTTAGAAATGTTTAAAATGGGAATTGCAAACCTTGACGAATATGGAATAAATAAACCATTTTTTAAGTTCACTTTACCGAATACAGAAGACAAAGATATTAGCATCACATCATTTTCAGGAAAAATTACATTAGTTGACTTTTGGGCTTCTTGGTGTGCACCTTGCAGAATTAAACATCCTGAATTGATAAAACTCAAAAGCAAGTTTGAGCAAGAAAATTTCGATATTGTAAGCGTTTCGATTGATGACAACAAATTGAATTGGCTTAAAGCTGTAGAAAAAGATAATCTTACTTGGACTAATTTAATCGACATAGATAAAAAAGTAAATGACGAACTCGGAATTCAAGCAATCCCATTCAATTATTTGATAGATGAAAATGGAATTGTTTTAGGAGTAAATTTGTCTGTTATAGAAATTGAAAAAATAGTAAGTGAAAAAGCCAGCAGGCAAAACCGTATATGAAAATATGAATAAAAATAATATACCATTAAATGGTGCTACCAAATATGATTTAATTAAAAGCATATTCAAGCATGATGGTAAGGAAAAAAGAACTTGAATAATGGTCAAAAACTATGATACATAGATTTTATTGACATTTCAATGACTTTAGGAAAATATGCGAAGAACTTGGCATCGACCTTTTAAGCTTAATTAAATAGCTTAAAATGAGCAAAATAGAACCACCTTGAGTACATTAGCACTGATAAGCACTTGTTTATCAGTGCTAATGTACTCAAGGTGGAAGTCCAACCTGATTAACTTAGAGAAATCTGTTTTAATCAAAATTAACACTTAAACATTATATAAACAAAGGATTTTTTAATTTTATGATTAAATTAGATTTTTCTATATTAAAATAAATTTAGAAATTTGGGGGTTAAATCAGGGGTTTTATGGCAACAGTACAATTTAGAATTAAAGGAAAAATGAATCCAGCGAATATTAAAATTCGCTTCAAAAATGGAGATAAATTCGATTTCGAACTTGCAACTGGATTAAAAACTAAAATAGAGCATTGGAGCTCCTCGAAGCAGAAGGTTAAAAATATTGCAATAGCAAATTACAAAGATGATGTAAATAATAACTTAAACGCCCTTAGAACGTTTGTAGAAAATCAATATTTTATTTCTATAACAAACAATGAAGAAATAACTTCTAAATGGTTAAAAAATAAAATAAATATTTACTTCGAAAGACCAACCAATAAAATTGATAATAGTAAAATATATTTAGTAGATTTTATTGAAAAATGCATTTTACAATCAAGAAAATTAACGAATAGAAATAAAGCTATTTCTGAAAGCACAATTTCAAATTATGCCGTTACTAAAAATAAACTACTACAATTTGAAAGTTTTACTAATAGGAAAATTAAATTTAAAAATATAGATTTAAGCTTTCACGAAGATTTTTTAGATTATTTATATAATAAACAATCCTTATCAGATAATTCTGTAGGTCATTATATCGGTAAAATTAAAGTGTTCTGCAATAAAGCTTTGGCTGAAGGAATTAAGGTTAATCCTGACTTCAATAGCAGAAATTTTTATGCTCCTTCAAAAGAAACTGTAGATGTTTATTTGAATCAAAAAGAAATAGATACTATTTTTAATTTAGAATTAAATAGTGACGGAATGTTAGATAATGCAAGAGATTGGTTTATTATTGGTCTGTGGACGGGATTAAGAGTTTCTGATTTTCTGTTTCTTACTAAAGAAAGTGTAGTAAATGGATTAATTAGTATAAAGAATAAAAAAACGGATATAAAAGTTATAATACCTGTACATCCACAAGTTAATTCGATTCTAAAAAAACGTAATAATAATTTTCCTAGAAAAATTTCAGATGTTAAGTTTAATAAATACATTAAAGATGTTTGTCGTTTAGCTGAAATTAATAATATCACAAATGGTTTTAAGATGTCTCCAATAAAAGTTAATAATGAAATTATATATAGAAAGTTAAAAGGAAAATATCCGAAATACGAACTAATTTCTAGCCATGTTTGTAGAAGAAGTTTTGCTACAAATCTATATGGTAAATTGGATACTTTAACTATAATGAATATAACAGGACACAAAACTGAAAAAAGCTTTTTATCTTACATTAAAATAACTCCAAAAGAACATGCTCACAAACTTCGAGATTTTTGGAATAGAAATATTAGAAATTAAATTATGGAAAAAGAAAAAAACATATTTGAAGCGATTAAATACATAAGAGATCAGACAGGTTATGAGTATGAGGACTTAATAAAAACTTATTCTAATGAATTAGTTGAGTTAGACATCAACAAAGTACAAGAACTAATAAACTTAAGAAAAGTACTTATAATTCTCGAAAATAAAATTAACCTTTATAAAGAAGGAATATTATTTGTAGAATCTGTAAACTCAAAAAAATCAGCACTAAACATTAATAAATTAGGGTTAAAGGTGGAGAATTTAATAAATCAGAATTTCACTCTTGAGGATTTTATTAATGATGAATGGGTTGAAGAAACAATTTCAAAAAATGCAAATTTTATGATATTTGATGAAATAAAATTCAGATTTAATAAATTAAGAAATGAATTCCCAAAAGATTATGAGATTTCTTTGTCATCCCAAAAAAATCAAACTCAAAAGTTGAAATGGCTTGGAGGAATTAAAGAGCTAGGTTTTATAATGAGTGAGTTAGCAAGATGTGGCTACATTGAAAGACCAACATATCCTCATGGGGGTAAAAACCAGGTCGAGTTTTCCTTACAAATTCATTCAGCTTTTGAAACGGGAAAACCTGCAACTTCCATTAATGGTACTTTGAAAAATACACAATTAGAATCTATAGCAACTAAATTCGAAAATAAAATTAAAAGAGAAGTAGAAACTTTAAAAATTCCAAAAATTAATTAGAAGTGTCCCGGACACATGGGGTCAATTAAAAGTTGATTTTGATCTGACTTTTGTAGCGTAATTAAAATCAAAATTATGCTAAAAGACAACAAAAGTTATGCTTCTAATGTAAAAAGCAACTCGCAATCTGAATTCCTAAGTAGAAAAGAAGTCGCCAAGCTATTTGGGGTTTCGCTGACAACAATTTGGTCTTGGGGCAAAAAAGGTATTCTATCGCCAAAACGCATAGGCAACAGAATCTTGTTTGTAAAATCTCAAGTTTTAGACTCAGTAAAACCTGTTTACCCATCTCTAGAAAAAGATAGTTATGATGGACTATAGCAGACTTTCTTTTAAAATCAATCCGCCACTATCAGTAAGGGAGCAAGTCTTTGGAATTGTCCTCTACAAAGGAATTGAATTTAACGTGGAAATTTTATATTTTATGTTGGAAAGTACAAAAATTTAAGATTAAAAATTTTTGGAGACAATTTTACTATTGACGGGAGTTTATGCAAAACATATCATACAAGTAATCACAAAAATTTTACAATAAAAGAATTGCAATCACTAAAGCAAGAATTGGAATTCTTGTTAGATATTAATGCTGAAAATATCAAAGTAATCAAATTTGAATATGGAGTTGTAATTGATGTAACTGACAAAGATATTCTATTCAGAAACTTTGGAATGTACAAAAAGATTCGACCAGAGATGATGAGTTCTAAAGGAAGAATTTATGGAGTTCAATATACAAACTCCACACACAGAGTAAAGCTTTACGACAAGTCTTATGAGGCTAAAAGAAATGGTATTCACTTAAATAGAGATTACTTACGCATTGAAAAATGTGTTTCAACTTGGGCTCTTCGATCTAATAAATCTTTCAAACAAGTTAAATTAAATAATTTCGAAGATCTCTGCTCGATTCAAATTCAAAATTTACTATTCCAAGACCTCTACGAAACAATTGATAAAATAGAATTTACTGACTTAAAAAAGATAGGAAATTTTTCAATTAGAGAACTGCGAGTTTATTCTTATATGAATGACGAAACTATTCGGAAAATAGTTTCTAAAAATTTTAAAACTGCATATTCTAATGATTCAAAAGTTTACAATGCTTGTATCGAAAAGCTAAAAACAAACAAAAAAAAGAATTTTCTTAAATCCGTTTATCAGATAAAAGAAAACCTAAACTTTGGTACTCGTTATTTAGAGCAAAAAAAGGGTACTACAAATAAAAATTCTAACACAAAAAACATATAATTATGAAGACCAAAAAATATTTAATAAATCAAATCGTAATCTCTAAAATAGATTTAAATAAAGAAAAAATAGTCAATTCTAAATTAATAAACGTTTTCGTTTGGGGTTCTAAAAAATTAAATTTATTTGAAAAGTTAATTAAGAAAGAACTCGTATACGAATTTCATTTAGGTTGTTGTTTTCAATCTATAGAAGATTTCGCATATTATTGTGAAATAAATAGTTTAAGTAAAATGGTATTAAAACATATTGAGAATAAGGAAGAAAAAATTACCATTAATTTCTATGGTGAAAGTAAAATTAAAAAAAAATTCGATATAAGTGGACTTCTCAATTTTTTAACTGGTTTAGGTATGTCAGATGAATATCTATTAGAAGATACATTTTATTTAAAAAAACTAAAGAAATCAAAAGAAAAAATTAAGAAGATATAATTTACATTTCAACCTTTATTGAGAAGAAAAATCCAATTATTATTTTTAGTATATCTAAATAAGTTGTTAAAGCTTACTAGGTATGCTTTTTTTTTTAAAAAAATTAGATATTGAATTTTTATAGTAATCCTTAAACTCTAAATAAAATTATACTTAAAATACCTTTTTAGGAAACTACACTAAAGTAACATTTATCGAAATTTTGTAACTTAGTGGTCTAGAACTTTTGTTCTTAAAATATAATTAGCGTTAGCTATTTATCTTGTAGTTAAAAACTGGTAATTTAAAGCAGACAAGGTATAAGTAGACTATCGCTCACGTTCCGGCGTGGGCTTAGTTTATCTTGTCTGTGGGTATACCAGTACCTTAACTACAGTAGGCTACAGTTCCACGCTTTTTTATTGTATGAACTTTCATTTGGGGCTGGTGTTATAAATCTTTACATTATGAAAATAAATAAATTGTTTCTAACCCTTCTATTAACTTCATTTCTTGTTCAATCACAACAACATATAATTGATATTAATATCGGCTATAACATTAATGACGGATATATAATTAATGGGTGGGAAGAAGCTAAATGGAAAGAGGAAACTAATCTAAAATATAAAGCAAAATCTTTCTTATTTAATAATAAAAGAAAAAGAATAGGAGATGATATACAAGAGTATTTGCAATATGGAGGTAAAGATTTTACAATACTTACCTTCTTTTATGAAAACTCTG
>Ga0115558_1002692_pt1 | contig 10461 bp, 9 predicted proteins | sample COGITO_mtgs_1104_4_FD_87279 | JGI IMG/M metagenome (GOLD analysis project Ga0115558, IMG submission 87279) | Pelagic marine microbial communities from North Sea - COGITO_mtgs_110426 | ecosystem: Environmental > Aquatic > Marine > Epipelagic | place: Germany:Helgoland, sampling site Kabeltonne... | reverse complement strand
GCGGATCTCAACCTGCGAGCCGATAAAGGCATCATTGCGCCGAAGTTTGTCTTTGCCCACAGTATTCGCTACAGCCAGAATATTATTGTCGGCATTGGCGGCGAGTCAGATGAAGAAAACCCACTGGTAGCCGACTTTAAAGCCAAACTCGACAAGCTGCAGCTAGATGAGTCAGTCGAGCAGGCTCTGGTGGCTGAGCTCAATAGTGCATTGCTTATGCAGTTTGCCCCGGCCTACAGCAATTTAATTGCTGCGCTAGAGCAACTCGATCAGCGCGCTGAAGGTAACTTTGGTGCCTGGAAGTTGCCTGATGGTGCAGCTTATTACAGCAATGCGTTAAAGCGTATTACTACCACTGATCTGAGTGCCGATGAGATTCACGAACTTGGTCTCAGCGAGGTTGAGCGAATCCACAACGAAATGCGTGCGATTATGCAGCAGGTGGAGTTTGAGGGTGAACTGCAGGATTTCTTTGATTTTATGCGTACCGACCCGCAGTTTTATTTGCCTAACAGTGACGAGGGACGAGCGGCTTATATGGCCGAGGCAGATCGACTGATTGCCAATATGAAGACGCGATTAGATGAGCTGTTTTACACCAAACCTAAAGCCGATTTGATTGTTAAAGCGGTCGAGCCATTCCGTGAAAAATCTGCCGGCCGCGCCTTCTATCAGCGAGCGGCACCAGATGGTTCACGTCCTGGCACCTATTATGCCAACCTCTATCGCATGGAAGATATGCCAACCTATGATCTCGAGGCACTGGCCTACCACGAGGGGATTCCCGGGCATCATATGCAGGGGTCGATCTCTCAAGAGCAAGAGACTCTGCCGAAGTTTCGCCGCTATGGCGGTTACACGGCCTATTCAGAAGGCTGGGGCCTCTACTCGGAATTTATTCCCAAGGAAATGGGCCTCTATGCCGACCCCTATTCTGACTTTGGTCGTCTGAGCATGGAGTTGTGGCGTGCCTGCCGGCTGGTGGTGGATACAGGAGTACACCATAAGCGCTGGAGTCGCGAACAGGCGATCGCCTATTTAAATGACAATACCTCTAGCTCGGAAGAGGCCAATATCAAGGCCATTGAACGCTATATGGTGATGCCAGGTCAGGCGACCGCCTACAAGGTGGGCATGCTGAAGATATTGGCGCTGCGTGAAAAGGCGCGGGCTGAGTTGGGCGACAAATTTGATATTCGCGGCTATCACGACGTGGTTTTGGCTAATGGCGCGGTGCCGTTAAACGTTCTCGAAAATCTGGTCGATGAATGGGTGCTTAAAACAAAAGGTTAAAACCTGCTCTGGCTGAATTGGTAGTCGCTGATGGTTAGCGGTTCTCTGAAGCTGAATATCTCAAAGCGAACCTCTTATGAGGTTCGCTTTTTTTTGCGTCGTTTTATTGTCGCCCTGAAGCTGCGATCAATGAACAGGCCTAACGCCAGCGCTTGATCCAGGCATCCAAGACGCGCTCGGCATACCAGTATTGACCATAGCTTCCGTTGTAGCGGGCCAGGGCATCAGCAAGGCGTCCCTTTTCTTTGTCCAAATAGTATTTGAGAATCGTGCAGCCATAGCGCAAATTGGTTTGCGTGTGGATCAAATTATCCTCTGGCCGGCCGATCTCATGCTTCCAGAAGGGCATAACTTGCATAATGCCCTGGGCGCCGGCGGAGGAGACTGCATAAGAGTCAAAGCCGCTCTCGACTTCGATTAATGCGAGAACTATTTCGGGAGAGAGTCCCGCGCGGGACGCTTCACTGTGTATCATCTTGAGCAGTGCCATACGCTGCTGGGGGTCTTTGACCAGCGGTGCCATAGATGCCTGTTTGTGGACTAGCCAGACCTCTGCGTCATAGTGGTCGACAAAGCTATCCGCTTGCGCGGCTGCCTGTTTAAGCACTGATAACAGTGCGGGATCTGTCTCCGCGCTGTCTGTCTCCGGGCTATCGACTGCCACTGCGGCAGTGGCAACAGTAAAGAGCAGCACGGCCACAGCTAAGCGCTGGGGCCAGAACCCATTGTTACTTGTAAACGTTTTTCGCAATAAAATCGTCCAGTGCATCTAGCGTTATAGTTTGATTGTCTGGCTCGCGGCGGTTGCGGTATTCAACATTGCCCTCCGCCAGACCGCGATCGCCAATGACAATGCGATGGGGAATGCCGATCAGTTCAATATCGGCCAACATGCCACCCAGACGTGCCTTGGCCTCGTCCATAAATAATACTTCATAACCCGCATCACTGAGTTTTGTGTAAAGTTGCTCGCAGGTTTTCGCGACCAGCTCTGATTTGTGCATATTGATTGGCACAATGGCAATCTGGAATGGCGCAATGGCCTCTGGCCAGATAATGCCGTTGTCGTCGTGGTTCTGTTCGATGGCCGCTGCAACAATACGACTGACGCCGATTCCATAACAGCCCATGGACATAACTTGTTCTTTGCCGTTTTCATTGAGTACAGTGGCCTTCATGGCTTCGCTGTATTTGGTGCCGAGTTGGAAGATATGCCCGACCTCAATACCGCGCTTGATTTCGAGCACACCTTTGCCATCCGGGCTGGGATCGCCGGCCAATACGTTGCGAATGTCGGCAACCTTAAAGTCGCCGCAGTCGCGCTGCCAGTTAACGCCGGTCAGGTGATAACCATCACGGTTAGCGCCGCAGGCAAAGTCACTTAGCTGAGCCGCGCTATGATCGACAACAATCGGCAGGTCGAGATTGACTGGACCGATGGAGCCAGGAGAACAGTTAAGGGCACTTTTAATCTGCTCTTCGGAGGCAAAGCTGATCTCGCTTGTCAGACCCAGCGCGCGCTGTGCTTTAACTTCATTGAGTTCATGATCGCCGCGAACCATCAGGCCGTAGAGCTGAGTTTTGCCTTCGTCATTCTCGCCACTAACAATCAGTGCTTTGAGGGTTTTATCGGCGCTGGTGTCGATAAACTCACAGAGATCATTGATGGTGTGAACGCCGGGGGTGGCTAGTTCGGTCATTGCCAATGTAGCGGGCAGTGCGGCTTCGTTAGGAGCCAGCGCTGCGGCCTTTTCGATATTGGCGGCATAGTCGCTCTCTGTGGAAAAGACGATCGCATCTTCTCCAGAGTCTGCCAAGACATGGAATTCGTGGGAGTGACTGCCACCAATACTCCCAGTGTCTGCAAGCACGGCGCGATAAATCAGGCCGGTGCGGTCAAAAATGGTTGAATATGTTTGGTACATCAGATCATAGGTCTCTTGCAACGATGCGCCATCGACATGAAACGAATAGGCGTCCTTCATGCAAAACTCTCTGGTGCGCATAACGCCAAAACGCGGGCGGCGCTCATCGCGAAACTTGGTTTGAATCTGATAGAAGTTAGCGGGTAGCTGCTTATAACTGCGGATTTCATTGCGAACAATGTCGGTGACGACCTCTTCATGGGTGGGGCCAAGACAGAACTCACGATCGTGACGATCTTTGATGCGTAACAGCTCAGGCCCAAACTGACCCCAGCGTCCCGATTCTTCCCAGAGATCTGCCGGTTGTACCACTGGCATCATAATCTCCAGGGCCCCGGAGCGATCCATCTCTTGGCGAACAATGGCTTCGACTTTGCGAAACACTCGCAGGCCGATGGGTAGCCAGGAGTAGAGGCCAGATGCGACTTTGCGGATCATTCCGGCGCGCAGCATCAGCTTGTGGCTGATCACCTCAGCATCGGCGGGGGATTCTTTTTTTGTTGAAATCAAGTATTGGCTGGCGCGCATGGTTTCTCTTACACTGCTGGTCGATTAATTAGATAGCTATTTTACGGCGCGCAGCGGTCGCGGTACAGCCATAAGCAGAGATGAGGAAAAAATGTTTCAGTTACATGCTCAGTTGGAAGCCGATACGCAGTTGCTTGGAGCCTTTCCACTCAGTCTATTATTGCTGAGTAAAGACGCTAACTATCCCTGGTGTATTTTAGTGCCGCGGCGTGAAGGGCTGCGAGAGATTTATCAGCTCAATCAATTAGATCGGCAGCAGTTGTTAAACGAATCCTGTCTGGTGGCGGAGACCTTGGCCACTCTTTTTCGGGCCGACAAAATAAATGTTGCGACCATCGGCAATATGGTGCCGCAGCTGCATATGCACCATATTGCAAGATTTAAAACAGATGCCGCTTGGCCAGGCCCCGTCTGGGGCGCAGTGTCTGCGGCGACCTATCCTGCGGAGATTCTTGCAGAGACCGCGGAGCGCATTGCCGATGCGCTGTTGGAGTTCGGTTTGAAACCGGTTTGATATGGCGCAACTATTGCGCCATATCTTTTAGGCCTTTCAGCGCATGGACTTTGACAGCAACAGATGCTGGTCGCGCTTTAAAGGTTGTCTCTTCTCCGGTGAACGGGTTGATGCCTGTGTAAGCTTTTCGCGCTGGCCGCTTAACGGTGTGAATTTTAATCAGGCCCGCTAGCACGAACTCACCGACTGAACGTTTCTTTACATGGCGTTCGACCAATATCGCCAACTCATCAAGGACAGTATTGATTTGCTTGCGGGTTAGATCTGAGTTGGCGGCCAGTTCACTGATGATTTCGGCTTTACTAAAACGTGATCTAACAGCAGTGATCTTGCGGGCGGGCGATTTACGCTTCGTAATAGGGGCTTTTCTGGCTGGCGCTTTTTTCTTTGGGCTGTCGCCCGGTCGCGCTTTTTTTATCGTCGCATGCTTTGCCGTATGAGTCTTTTTAGCCGCAGAGAGTGTTTGTTGCGTTGTCTTAGGTTTCGCTTTGGGTTTTGTCTTTTTCGGGTTTGAGGTTGCTTTCGCAGATCCTTTTTTAACAGCCATCATAGCTTCCTTTATGAAGAGTATCGTTACACCATCCCTGTTGCGTATTGAAGAGCTGTCAACAGGGCCTCGCAGTTATTTATAGCCGCTGTTTTCCTGTTGTGCCAAGAATAGCCGGGTTTTTTGGGTTTTTTTAATCTTCAACGTGACCTGCTTATGCGCGGGCATTCTACAAGCGCTACTGCTGGGGTATAATGCGGCGCTTTTTTGTCAGCGTCAGAATAGCGTGGCGTTAACAATCTCTGGCGGCGCCGCCAGAGTTAACGTTTAGGTTTACACGGTAAGTGTTTAATAAAGGTAGTTTTTAGGATGTTAATTTATGCCCATTTATGAGTACCGCTGCCAGGCCTGTGGTCATGACCTAGAGGCGATGCAAAAAATTAGTGACGAACGGCTGGTAGACTGCCCAGCCTGTAAAAAACCAGAACTTCAGAAACAACTTTCTGCCGGCGGGTTTCGCTTGAGCGGCGGTGGCTGGTATGAGACCGATTTCAAAACCGGCAGCAAGAAAAATCTTAGCGACAGCGGAGGTGCTGGTGCGAAGTCGGCAACGACCTCCGACGTTGGCAAGGCTTAAATATCAACGTAATTCAATTAAAGTAGGGATAGACACCAGATGTATCGATCTAACTATTGTGGATTAGTCACAAGTCAACATATTGATCAAGAGGTTACGCTTTGTGGCTGGGTAGATCGTCGCCGCGACCACGGTGGAGTTATCTTTGTCGATCTACGCGATCGCGAAGGCATTGTACAGGTTGTGTTTGATCCTGATGCCGGTGAGTTCTTTGCGCAGGCGGACAAGGTTCGCTCGGAATATGTTCTCAAGGTGACCGGAGTGGTACGCGCGCGCAGTGATGCCACCGTCAACCCCAACATGGCGACTGGCGAGATCGAGGTTTACGGCACAGCTCTTGAGCTGCTCAACACTGCAGTAACGCCGCCGTTCCAGTTGGATGACCATGTCACAGTGGGTGAAGATGTCAGGCTTAAATACCGCTATATGGATTTACGTCGCACTGAAATGCAGAACAGCCTGCGCTTTCGCTCGAAGATAACCTCATCGATTCGCAATTACCTTGTAGACGATGGCTTTCTCGATATTGAAACGCCAATTATGACGAGAGCGACACCCGAGGGTGCGCGCGACTATTTGATTCCTTCGAGAACTCATCCCGGTCAGTTTTTCGCCATGCCGCAATCGCCGCAGCTGTTTAAGCAGCTGTTAATGGTGGCTGGGTTCGATCGCTATTACCAGATTGCCAAGTGTTTTCGCGATGAAGATCTGCGCGCCGACCGCCAACCCGAATTTACCCAGATTGATATAGAAGCCTCTTTTGTTGATGAAGAGGACATTATGTCGACCACAGAAACCATGATTCGCGGTATTTTCTCCGAGCATATGGGCGTTGATTTCGACTCCTTCCCGCGCATGACCTATGCCGATGCGATGGACAAATACGGCTCCGACAAACCCGATTTACGTATCCCTCTCGAGTTAGTCGAGATCAAGGATTTACTTAAAGACATTGAGTTTAAAGTGTTTGCCGGCCCAGCCAATGATCCAGCCTGTCGTGTCACGGCACTTAAAGTGCCCGGCGGCGCAGAGATTTCGCGCAAGCAGATTGATGACTACACCAAGTTTGTCAGTATTTATGGTGCCAAAGGTCTGGCTTGGATTAAGGTCAATGCCATTGAAACTGGTATAGAAGGTTTGCAGTCGCCGATTATTAAATTCCTCGGTGATGACGTCACCATGAATATAATGCAGCGACTCGATGCTCAAAACGGCGATATTGTCTTCTTTGGCGCCGACAAGTCTCAGGTTGTCTCTGAGGCGCTCGGTGCGCTGCGCTGTAAAGTGGCCGCTGATCTCAATCTCTACACCTATGAATGGGCACCTATGTGGGTGGTTGATTTCCCCATGTTTGAGACCACCGATTCTGGTGCGCTGACGCCATTGCACCATCCATTTACCGCGCCTTCCTGCACGGAAGAAGAGCTTAAATCTAATCCGGGTGCCGCGTTGTCTAGAGCTTACGATATGGTGCTCAATGGGTGTGAGTTGGGTGGTGGATCGATTCGTATTCACGATCAGCAGATGCAGCAGACAGTGTTTGATGTGCTTGGTATTAGTGAAGAAGAGCAGCGTGAAAAGTTTGGCTTCTTGCTTGATGCGCTCAAGCATGGTGCGCCGCCGCACGGCGGTCTGGCCTTTGGTCTGGATCGTCTGATTATGCTGATGGTCGGGGCCGATTCGATTCGTGATGTTATTGCCTTCCCGAAAACCCAATCTGCCGCCTGTCTGTTGACTGATGCACCAGGTGTGGTCGATAACGCGCAGCTGCGCGAACTCAGTATTCGGGTGCGCAGCAAAGAGCCAAGTGCATAATTTGCACGGAGACCTCTGGCTATGGCGGGACACAGTAAATGGGCCAATATAAAACATCGCAAAGCGGCGCAAGATGCCAAACGCGGTAAGGTCTTTACTAAATTAATTCGCGAGTTAGTGGTTGCGGCTAAAGCCGGTGGTCCCAATGTTGAGGACAATCCGCGCCTCAGGGCCGCAGTAGACAAGGCCCTCGGTGCTAATATGCGCAGGGATACGGTGGACAAAGCTATCGCCCGTGGCGCGGGTGCAGGGGATGGTGAAAACTACGACGAGATTACCTACGAAGGTTATGCTCCCGGAGGTGTCGCAGTACTGGTTGAGTGTATGACCGACAACCGCAACCGTACCGTCGGTGATGTTCGCTACAGTTTTAGTAAGCGCGGTGGTAATCTGGGCACAGATGGCTCCGTTGCTTACCTGTTCAGACGTATAGGGCAAATAAGTTTTGCGCCAGGGGTTGATGAAGAGGCCTTGCTCGATGCGGCGCTGGACGCCGGAGCGGATGATATTAACTCGCATGCCGATAACTCTGTTGATGTCGAGACCAGTTTCGAGGAGTATTTAAAGGTCAAAGACGCGCTGATTGCAGCGGGATTTGAGCCACTGCACTCGGAGATCGCCATGGTTGCGGAGGTGACAGTGCCATTGGATAAAGAGGGTGCTGAAACCCTATTGGCTTTGATTGATAGTCTTGAAGATTTAGATGATGTACAAAATGTGTACACCAATGCAGATATTCCTGATGATGTGCTGGCGCAATTAGACTAGAACATGGGATGGGGTTGGAACGTAGCAACATTGATAATAACTATAAACTCAAACGAGTAATCAGAAGAGGAAACAGCGATGAAAGTTATTAAGAAGACAAAAGAATATACCGTTTATCAAAAGGGCTCTGGTCGTTTCGCAGTTAAAAATGCCGACAAGAATTGGGTGAATGGCGACGAAAAAATAGCGATTTTACTGGCTCAAGGGCTGATTAAAACCGCCGCGCCGGCTCCGGCTCCAGCTCCAGAGCCAGTTGTTGAAGAGGTAGCCGTTGAAGAAGCGGCACCTGACGTAGAGGAAGCGCCCGCCGCTGAAGTAGTTGAAGAACCCGCCGCTGAAGTAGTTGAAGAACCCGCCGCTGAAGTAGTTGAAGAACCTGCTGCTGAAGTGGTTGAAGAAGCTGCACCTGAAGTGGTTGAAGAAGCTGCACCTGAAGTGGTTGAAGAAGCCGCTGCTGAAGTAGTTGAAGCGCCGGCTGCTGAAGCGGTTGAAGAACCCGCTGCCGAAGAAAAAGCGCCTGCCAAAAAAGCAGCACCTAAGGCAAAAGCTAAAGCGGCTCCCAAGGCCAAGGCTGCACCAAAGGCTAAAGCGGCCCCTAAAGCTAAAGCCGCTCCGAAAAAAGCCAAAACTGAAGCAAAAACTGACGAGTAAATTCGTTTGCACAGATCAGGTCCTTTGGTATTTTGCCAAAGGGCCTTTTTTTATTCCGTAAGATTGTTCTGCATCATTATTCAATCCTTGACTGTTTTCGTTGCTGCACTGCTTAGCTAGAAATCTTGCCAACCGTTCACTACATTCATTGCATCAACCGTGAAAAAGGGAGATCAATGAAGAGCAGATTAATGTGGCTTGCGGTAGTGGCGCTTTTGGTCGTGGGTATTTACTTGGTGTCGCGACCGCAGCTACCAGAGGTGACTCTGGTTGCACTGTCGGCGGGATTAGTGGAGAGCAGCGTTGCCAATACCCGTGCTGGGACGGTGAAAGCCTGCCAGCGTTCAAAGTTGTCACTGCCAATTGGTGGCCAAATCGCACAGCTCTATGTGCGCGAAGGTGAGCAAGTGGCGGAGGGCCAGCTGTTGATGTCGCTATGGAATGATGACCGCGCCGCACAGGTCGAGCAGGCCAAGGCGACCGAGATGTCTATCAGTAATGAGCGGAAAAGTATCTGTATTGCGGCGGCCTCAGATTCGCATGAGTCGCAGCGTCTGGCGTCGCTATTGGACAAGAATCTGGTTTCCTCTGAGCGCGCCGATCTTGCTCTGGCTAAATCGGCGTCCAGCGCGGCGGCCTGTGAGGCAGCCAAGGCACGGGAGGTTCAGGCCCGCGCCAGCGTAACACTTGCCGAGGCAGTATTAGCCCAAACTTATCTTCATGCTCCCTTCGCCGGCAGCGTTGCCGAAGTAACCGGTGAACTAGGCGAATTTTCAACGCCGTCACCGCCTGGCGTTCAAACACCGCCGGCGATTGATCTACTCACCGCTAACTGTCACTACATCAGCGCGCCAATCGATGAAGTTGACGCCTCTCATATAGCCATCGGTATGCCGGTCCGAGTGACCCTGGATGCATTTCGCGATCAAAGCTTTGCGGCAACGGTAAGGCGTATTTCCACTTATGTACTGGACCTGGAAAAACAGGCACGCACGGTTGAGGTTGAGGCAGAGCTTGCCGAAGATCAGCAGATGCCGCTGCTGTTGGCCGGCTATAGCGCCGATATGGAAATTGTTCTCGATGCCAAGGCACTGGCTTTACGAGTGCCTACGGAATTGTTAGTGGATGAGAAATTTGTCCTAGTGCTTGACGAAAACAATCGCGTACAGCGCCATGAACTGGTACTTGGACTGTCCAATTGGCACTTCAGCGAAATACTCAGCTGCGCTCAACAAGGCGATAAAGTGATTGCCAATATCGGCGCCCAGGGTGTCGTTGAGGGCGCCGAGGTTCGGGTTGTCGACGCGCCGTGATAAAACTACAAGAGATTAATAAAACCCATCAGGTTGGCGATAGTCCGCTGCGCGCACTGTGCGATGTTAGCTTGCAAATAGCGTCCGGTGAGTACCTCAGCGTCATGGGACCCTCCGGTTCCGGCAAGTCGACATTATTAAATATGATTGGTCTGCTTGATCGCCCTGACTCAGGACGTTACTGGTTTGACACGGTTGCCACCGAAGAGCTCAGTGAAGAGCGGCGCGCGCGCTTGCGAGGTGAAAATATTGGCTTTATTTTCCAACAATTTCATCTGATCAATAGGCTCAGCGCGTTTGAAAATATTGAGCTGCCTATGATGTTGGCGGGACATCCATTAAAACAGCGCCGCAATACTGTCGCCGATGTGCTTGCCATGGTCGGCCTCTCTGCGCGCGCCTCGCACAAACCCAATCAGTTATCCGGTGGGCAGTTGCAGCGAGTCGCTATTGCCAGGGCGATTGTGATGCGGCCGCGGCTGCTGCTGGCCGATGAACCCACCGGTAATCTCGATTCACATTCCGGGGGT
>Ga0115558_1002683_pt1 | contig 10479 bp, 10 predicted proteins | sample COGITO_mtgs_1104_4_FD_87279 | JGI IMG/M metagenome (GOLD analysis project Ga0115558, IMG submission 87279) | Pelagic marine microbial communities from North Sea - COGITO_mtgs_110426 | ecosystem: Environmental > Aquatic > Marine > Epipelagic | place: Germany:Helgoland, sampling site Kabeltonne... | reverse complement strand
ATTCGGAACTTTCCAAGAAAGGTCTGCGGACTTTGAGATTATGGGGAGATTTTCTGGGAGGCCTCTCAGGTCAGAAGTGAGCCTCTCCCCTCCCCACACTAGACTGTAAAATAAATGTAAAATAATTTGGACTGGCACCCACACCACGCAGGACCTGCCGTTGGTGCAGTGGAGAGATGGTTCTGATGAGGGGATGCCTGTGCTCTCCGCAATGGTTGAGAACAGTGCGCTCTGAGCTGACATATTTATAATTTTTCTTTGGGCGGTATATTTAAGAGTCGGGGTCGATTGCAGTCGAAACGCGTTTGGTTCCGTTCACGATCCTGGTTAGTGTAATCTCGCTGAGTGACTTGCATGGGATGTTATGCACAGACTTCAATTCTCCTGGTGTTCGTGCCCTGTAACGTACCTCGATATCAGGCACCTGCTTTATGTCCCGTATTCCAAGTTCGTACTTCGTGTATAGTGCCGCCAATAACTGAATGTAGGTGACCTGGTATGTATCCCTTGATAACACTCTGAACTTTCCGGCATCACATTTACCCTGTCCAGTGATGTGGATTGTCATTACTTCGACGTCGTCAGCATCGTCGAGCACATGGCGTAGCCACTTCACTGCCTTAACGTCGACGAATCGGTTGCCGTCTTGATCTATTGCAAGTGTGCAACGGTACCTGTGCTCTTCTATAGAAGAGTTGTAGCCTGCCACATAATCGCTGCAATCCGGTGTTATCTGGTTCGGGGGCGTCCCCCACAAAGCCAGCTCTGGGTCTTCCCAGACAGCAGCCTCCATGCTGAAGACGCGCTCCTTAATCTTGTCCTGTAGGTGCTCTTTCTCTGCGTTTTCGATTGAAGTGATATAGATCTCTTTTTCGCCAGCTGCATTAACGAGCTCCTCACCAATCTCGTAGAAGAGTGGACAACCTTTTACCGGTTCTCTGTATGAGCAATTAGAAAACGGACCGCCTTCGGAAAACTCATCTTTTGGCATCACGTTGTGGCTGACTGAAGAAGTCTCACTGAACCAGAATGCAGCCCGATCTGTGTTCCAGTTCGACTGGTCCGGTGTGTTTTCAAATGATCGGTATACGTCAGAGACGAATGGGCTTCTCGTCGGTCCTCCCACGTTTAATCGCCGACCAGTTGTCGCCGCAGCGGAGCGGGTGTAGAGCGTACATGCATCCGTGATAAGGAAACCAGTCGTATTCGACGAGGTGTCTAGAACGCATTCGTTATTGTCGGAAGAGTTTGTTAGTACTATTACCAGTGCGATGATCCCACCCAGCGAGGCCAAACAGACACACCCTACTCCAACCCACTTTAGCACATTCGATGTCACTTTAGGACCGCGAGCAGATGTTTGAGTTGGCACAGGTGCTCCGATTGACACACCTTGCAAGACAGTAATACACGCATACTGGGTACCATCACGCTGGTTCTTCATGACGCATGCAATACACTCACGCGCCGCAAGCCTTATCTGCGTCGGGCGACGACGACTCGCACAACTCCACGTGTGCTTCGCGGTGGCGCGAACGGACCTTGCGCGCTTTGGCTTTGCGGACTTTGTGATCCGGACTGCTGTTGCATAAAGGTTTCACGACACGACACGGGTCGTAGCTTGTTCGGCCGTAGGTGGCACGTTCGAACTCGGCCAGGCGTCGGACTGTTGATCTAAACTCGTTGATTGAGCTCCAATTTGATGCCACGACCGCCATCGCACCAAAGACTTTTCCGAATGCGTTTGTGATCTTCACCAACAATCCTAGGGAGATCCGATCTGCCGGTGCGTCTGCAAACATCAATGGCGCACAGAGTACGTACGGCAGAAGCACTAGTGTCTGTTGATAGGTGCCGATCCACACATTGAATGCGGCAAAGTTGGCGAACAAGCGCTTGTAATTATCCACCAGTCTGCTCAAGACTGGTTCGAAGAGCGGTAGCTGTGGAGGTTCGCAAGCCTCGTGGGTTGTGGTCGTCTCTGAGTCGGGCGTCGTCTCCATGAGTACCAGTCGCGTTCTCAAGTCAGCTTCAATGCGCTGATTGTTGACTTCGAGTCCCACAAGTCGATGCCCAACTGCAATGGAGATCGCGAGCCCCATCACAGCAGCGGTGGCTGCGATCGAGAAAAGCCAAGGGCTCCAGTTCCAGCCTGGCAGTTGCACAGTGGTTCCGATTTGGAGCAGTATCGGGGTGAAGACTATCAGTGTGAACACGCTGTCCAGGACGACGGTTAAGCAGCTGTACAGTCCCACCTCGAAGCGCGCTGTGTCTTCGTGTATTCGCTGGCTCGCACCTTCTATTGGAGGTGTCGTAGTGTCGTAGTGAGACAAGTAAGATTCCACCAGTGCCAACCTCCATCGCAATCGCCACATAGAGGCGACCCATTTGCCTAGTGGATCTACCACAACTGCCGGCGAAACGATCAGCGCGAAGTCTACGAGCAATCTCGTCACGGCCGCTCGCTCACCTTCGAGGGATGTGAGCGGACATGAAGTCTGGTTTCCCACACACGCACCGCTCGGTGCCGCCGCTTGTAATTGGTCGTAAAACAACTCGAACCACCCGTTCAGCCTGAACTTCAGGATTGCTCCGAACAGGGAATGCAATACAAAGACTAATAGCCCGAGCCATGCCCAGGTGCGTGTCTCTGTGGTGGCCGAATGGAAGAATTCGCGCAGCATCTTATTTGGGTTGATCTGTTTGTGTGTAAGAAAGAACCTCCGTTGGTTAGCGATGGCAGAACCCACTCTCCACACACCAAGAGAGATAACCCCACGCGATTTCTATTTGCTGGGCCTAACTTGCCACCACGTTCTTGCGCCACCTCCATCGCCAACGCAGACTCGTGTGGAAATGCCACCCCCTCTGCAGCTACCACCGCAACTCCTGGCGGAGATGCAGGGTAGAACCCACACGCCCCCGAGGTCCACCCGCCCGTCAGTCAACGCGGGGGTATTCAAGCACAAGCTCGTTGTCTTCGACACGGAAACGTGCGGCTTGTCACAGCCCGCCATCATACAACTCGCGTACGCCGTTGTGGAAGAGGGTGACCTTTCAGAGCGCGATGTGATACTGAGACGCCCGCCACGAATCGCAATGTCGAGGAAAGCGGTAGCTATCCATGGCATCACTGCTGCTAGAAGTGATGCCGGGAACGAGCCTATCCCAGTACTCGTCGAGTTTCATGAACTCGTCCGGTCGACCGTCGACTCGGGAGGAGAGGTGTTTGCACACAACTCTAAGTTTGACGTCCGAGCGTTTAACTTCACGGCAGAGCAGCTAGGATTAAGAATACGGCTGAATGACGCTGACATCAAGTGCACGATGCGATCTAGTTCGAACTTATCGACACTCAAAACAAAAAATGGGCGACACAAGCAATTCAAAAACAGTGAATTATACGAATACATGATGGGAACACCACCCACATGGGCTCGTCTCCACAACGCACTGGACGATATACGAGTGACACTGCTGTCACTTTGCACAGCCAGAGAGCGAGGGTTTTTCTGATGTCGTAAGCAGGTTGGATGAAGTCATCAACCTACTGCTTCGTCGCCAGGGCGTTCGCGTGCATCTTCGCCAGGGCTTTCTCGCGCAACCCCTGTGACTTAGTAATTACGCGGAGAGTGGCAGACTCCTGATATAATAACTTAAGGAGTTCAGTTTTTGTCATTCCTGTTTCCCGGTTCGTGCCAACGTACTCACAGTCTGCCCTGACAACAGGCGATGGTCCCAGCTCAACAGTGAACTTATCATCAGAAAACAACCTTTCGGGACCATAAGCGGTTATCCAATCCAATCTCTGTACCTGGTGCCGAGCTGGTTTAAATTATGTAAATATAACTTTACTCCACTTTCCAGTTGTCACAACAATATTGTCATAATACCATATGTTCTTTGGTTCCGCTGCATTGATAGTTGCCCCGGGGCATGCTGGAACTCAAGTCAGCAGCTTACATACGCTCCTGAACAGCTCACCTCACCGCTAAAGCATCCACTAACACAATATGACACTCATAAGCAACACACAGTAACAGCGCTCTAGTGCGTGGAACGAACACAGAAATCAACGAGGTATAACAATGGCCCAAGTTGCACCAGCGACGATTGGACATTCCAGAACAGACACGCTCGACAACCTCCGCTTCTTCTTTGGAGATCCGGTGGCGCCAGAGAAGTTGCGCGACTATTCCGAACATCATGCGATGACCTACCACTTCCCAGATGCTTACTATGGGCAAAACACGTCCGTTTCCGCGCACTACGAACCACACACTCCCAGCTCCGCTCCAGACTCCACTCCAGGCTCCACTCCAGATCGCTTCACCCCGCAGGAAAATCCGTGAGACCCTGAACAGTCTGATCCTGCAACAGCCGCAAGAGTGGCAGACTTCCGTCGCACTCCCCTTTGTGAAGATTGAGGGCACCACTGTCGAGTGGGATGAGCTGCGCTTCGACATGCGACTTTTGCAGCGTGTGCCGGTATGCTCCTAGACACTCACTCACTCACTTACTGACTGTCAAATAACTGTAAACTGATTTCTGCTCCACGCAGTATGAGGGCGTTTCACGGATGCAAACCTCCTTGCGGAGACGCCACCGCGACCGCGTGGTTCGTCGGGGGATCGGCCTCACAATCGAATCTGACTTTTACGCGTGACCAAATAGAGATCCGAACCTTCCCACCACATGTTGAAGAAGAGCTAAGCAACACTTACTGGACGCGTGTGGACGTCGCAGGACGGACGCTGGCCGACAACACTTCCGAGACCAACTCACCTCAATTCGGTATTGCGTCCAAGAGACCTGGTGAGCACACGACCTGAAGCCCGCCTGGTGCCTCGCTTCCCGTAACAGCCGCAGCCTCACTATGGTTCGCACCCCGACGCAGTAACTTCGATGCTCTGTTTGCGTACTTGACGTGCACCAACTACGACTTCAAATACGATATGACCAAGGGGCTGCGGCCCAAGAGAGCTATCAGGAATGCGATGGCCCATGAGATCTTGATGTATGGCGTTGTCCAGAAGGATGGACTTGGTCTTGATCGCGCGGTTGAGGAGGTCAAAGCACGAATGGGCCGTTACCAGGTCACGCCGAACATGCTAATTGTCCCTCCACAGCTGCTCCTATACATGGCCACGGCACCAGAAGAAAAGATCAAGTACATTGACGGAGGCAACCTCGCTGTAACACGATTTGAGGAAGGCACTGCGGGCTATGAGGCCCGCAACTTCCGGGGGTTGGGTATCTTCACCTCCTCGCCATACGAGGTCAACGACGATTCGGATAACGTCCAGTTGCTCCAAAGATCCTCACAGGTTGGCGAGTTCTACAAGATGCTCCCTCCGCCCGTGTGGGACTCCGAAAAGCGACTTCCGGGCGCTTACATGGACATCATGGTCTACGACGAGGAAGCGGACCAGATCAAGCACATCGAATTTGAACAGGCCTTCAATGCGGCTGTTGGTGGCCTCACAACAAGAGAGCTTTTGGAGCTTCTGGACTGGGAAAACGCAAGGCAAAACACTACCTTCACGAAATCTCTCATCAACCAGTTGATGACGTCAACTGATCAAGCTATATTCCTAGCTGCCCACCCCGATGCTAAAGCATTCGGGGCAACAGAGCAGACAGCATACACAACCCTAATGCAGACTAAAGGCGACATGATTACTGCGGGTATTGCCAAAGTGAGACAAGCCTTCCTCACTCTCGTTAAGGCAGGCGCGTGGTTGCCTATCTGCGTGACAATCGCGAGGCCGTTCATCGAGCATCAGATGATGAGCGCGATTGCCGCCGTCTCTGGTCGGGACACGGGAGCCACTCTCTTTGGGCCAGCAGACATGCAGCTCTCGGCCAACACGTCTGTCAAGACAATCGAAGGCCACTACACCTGCCACACCAAGTCTGTGATCACGAAGCCACAGAACGTCTGTGTGCTGCGTGATATTATGTGCTCTGCGTACACGGCTGGAGGGAACACAAAGTTCTTCTGTACACCCGAGGGAGGTACAGTAGACCTTGGTCCCGGTGGGCCTCTCGAAAGTCCAGAGAAGTTTGGACAAGTCGTAAGGAATGCCATTGAGAGCCGGCTCAATTTCGAGGACGAGAATGCTGATTACGCTTCGATGCTGGCGTTTGTCAGCTCGTATAAGGAGGAAAGCCGCGGAGCTCGTGACCAGGTAATGTCAATCTCCCAGAGGGTGTTGCCGTGGGATGTCAGTGCCTCTTCGGACCAGAAACATTTCCCAGGAGGCGATGCTGGATACACCATCTACAAATTGTTGTATGGACTCGATATGATCCACCACGGAGAAGACCAGCGTGCTCTCCAGTCACAGAGCTACATGTCGCAGGGGTCCGCAAACAACGCCCTGTGCTTCATTGGCCCGCACCGGCGCTACAACCCGTACGCCAGCAACTTCTTCGAGCTTATCCCAGGACAGGGCCACTTTGGACCAGATGCCATTCCGGGTGACTGCCGCTGGCGGCGAGGAGAGAGTGTCTCACTAAAGGCAGCCAGGGACTCCATGGTGTCATTAGAAGTGGCCGCTCACAGTCAGTTGGTCTTTGGAAAGGGGAAGGGTGTCTAAACACAATAAATGCGAGAACAGGGAGTGCGGGTGGAGTTGTGCTGACCCAAATCAGTTTACATTTATTTCACAGAAAACCTCTGTTGCGTTCCTTTTACAGTCTCGTACTCACACCACAGACAATGCACGCGGTGAACACCATAGCAGCGATATTCGGCTTCGCGCTCGGTATTCTTCTAGGGCTGGTTAGCAGTATGGCAAAATGGGCACGCCGCGTGTGTGCGCCTCCGTTCGAAGCGTTGGATGTTGTAGAGGATGTGGATGTCAAACCACGACGCCCGGCACGCTCTCCCGAGCGCCAAAGGCTCTTCTCGCCACCGAATTAGAATATTTAAACTGGCGTGAGGTATGTTGCGAGAAAAGTCTGCGGACTCTAAGATTATGGGGAGATTTCCTGGGAGGCACCTGGACCTAGAAGTGAGCCTCTCCCCTCCCCACACTAGACTGTAAAATAAATGTAAAATAATTTGGACTGGTGTCCACTCAACTCAAGACTCTCTATTTGCGTTGGCAAGTCGCGTTTACACAGAGCACGTGTTTCCCAGCCAACGGATGTGGCTCCCATTGCTCTTCTCCAGCAGTGCGAGAATGGCAGCACTGTTCCCGCGGTTGGAGTGGTAGAACATCGTCTCCACCTGAGGGAGCCTCTTCTCGTCCCGAATGGCGGCATCAGCAAAAAAGGAGGCAGGCGTGCTAAGGAAGGCGTTGCATCGCCTCACAAGCACATCGATGCGCTGGTCGAGAGTGAACAGACCCATATCACAAGCGTTCGGATTGAACTTGAGAAAGAGGCCAAATGGAGCCACCGCGTAGTGCCTCGCAGCTGCGCCCTTAGAGCAACCCTCCGTCTGCGCAAGTTGTGCCAGGCACTGAAACGTCTCGTCTATCTTGCCCCCTTCGCACATGGGGTCTCGGTCGCAGTGGCTGTCCTCGTCCACCTCCACAGAGAGGAAAGCCACCATTCGAGAGTCCACCGGTTCGCGGACGACGTAGAGCAGGTCGGGACGGCGTTGGTGCGCAGTGTCGCACTCACCAGGTCGCCTTCGCTTGTTCGAGCCCAGCATGTGACGATGGTCATCCCGGCTTTCGTAAGACCTCTGCATGCCGTGCTCGTCCACCACTCTCGGTATCAGAGCATCCAGAACGACATCCTCCCACCGCTTGTTGGGTGGTGGTGGTTCGCTTCCGGCATCAGCTGCCTCTGTTTTCAGCAGTACCTCGCATCCAGAGCAGAAGCCGTTTCCTCCGTTCTTAACCTTCCGCTTGGTGGAGAGGGTGGTCCCGCATTGGTTGCTGCACCCTGCCGCGGTCTGCGCGAAGTTGGGGTTGCAGTGATAGCACTCACTGCGTTGCCGCCCACAGGGACAGATGCTGGAACCTCCACAGCCAGGCTCCTTGCACTTGCTGCGCTGCCGCCCATGGTCACAGATGCTGGCACCTCCACAGCCAGGCTCCTTGCACACACTGCGAATCCGCCCATGGTCACAGATGTTGGCACCTCCACACTCCTTGCACTGGCTGCGCCGCTTACCACAGGGACAGATGCCGGCACCTCCACACTCCTTGCACTGGTTGCGCGGCTTACCACAGGGACAGACGCTGGCACCTCCACAGCCAGGCTCCTTGCAATAACACTTGCGTTTTCCATGAGGACACGGTTTCCTAACATATTTCGGCTTCTTTGCAATTTCAGACACGAACTGGAACGGGTGTGGGGCAGCTCGCCCCGGTGGTATTTCAACACATTCTTCCATCGGTTCGAAAGCGACTAGGGATGGTGTTGGTGTGGGAGCTTCATGTCAGTAACGGAGTGTCTGTGCTAGAGCACGCTGGTATACCAAGCGGACCGGTCTGTCTGAGCATGCTGATTGGAGTGAACGTCGGTCCAATTTATTTTACAATTATTTTACAATCTAGTGTGGGGAGGGGAGAGGCTCACTTCTGGGTCCAGAGGCCTCCCAGAAAATTTCCCCCCGATCTCAAATTCCGCAGACATTTCTCGGAAAGTTCCGATTGAATCCCAGTGTCTGGACAGTACATATAACGTAACTGGGATCCCGTGCGGATTTAGAGGATTCGGAACTTTCTGAGAAAGGTCTGCGGACTTTGAGATCGGGGGGAGATTTTCTGGGAGGCACTTGGACCCAGATGTGAGCCTCTCCCCTCCCCACACTAGATTGTAAAATAAATCTGCTCAACACAACGCCATCAGCACTCCCCGTTCTTGGCTATTGTGGAGAGCACAGGCGTCCATCTTTCAGAACCATCTCTTCACTCACGACCTGCCGTTGAGAACAGTGCGCTCTGATGGAGTTGTGTTAATCAAACTCTGCTCCTCCCAAACGACGCTTCAATCCCTCTCGTACGTTGAAGTATTCCTGCTTGTCCTTGATGAGAGTACACGACTGGTTACGTACCCCTCCCGCAATTAATGAGTCGAGTGCTGACTCGCATGCGGCTGTTGGCTCTGTCGAAACGATGACGCTCCGTAGCTTGTAGGTGGCAAACAACAGGTCCTCGACCATATCAAGGCGATGTTGTTTGAGAGAGGTATGCATCGCGTTTAAATTTCGCATCGACGTCTCCAAGTGTTGGATCTGTTTGATCTGGGAAGCCATCAGTCCTGATGATATAGCCTGCAGTGCAGTATTTGCTTCGCCTATATTCAAACGGCGCACGGAAAACACAAATTCTGCGTGTTTCTGCAAACCGCATACACCAATCGAAACGTCAGCTATGAGAGAACGCGTCACAACGTCCCCTGTGAGGTAGCAAGTCAGATGAGGGACGCCATCGTCGTCTACAATCCATTCATATGAAATCTTGCGAGTGCTGCCAGCGAGTCTAGTATTAGAAACAAACAGGAAGCACTCTGCCAGCTTCAGGTTCAACATACTCGTACGGATACGAGCAAATTTCACCACCTCGTGTGTTGGCACTGCTCTCCCTGCATTGTAAAATTTGCTTTCAACTGAGCAACGGACAGCCGTGCCAACGGCTGCGGGGTGCTTTGGCGGGTCGTAAACGAAACCAGAAACGACACATTCTCGCTGCTCCAATGGATATGTCGACATTATGAGGTCGTGGTAGTGTATGTTGTGTTTCCCCTGGCTTGTGTCGTAAGCGTACATCCCGTGTTCAGAGACTGCTTCCTGGATGCTCTTCTCCGCTTCGCTTCCCTTGATTGCAGGTATCGTAAGCCGTTGGACTGCTGCCTGCGACTCTACGAGGACCGTACGCAAATCTGCCACCTCTTTTGTATGCGATTCGCGAAGCCTCACGTTGTCAGCCCATGCTAGGGCAGCTGCCTGATTAGCACGATCTGCATCTACACGAGCGGTGGCAGTGGCTTCTTCGGCGCGAACTTTCTCAATCGCCATTGCAGAAACCTTCTCATCGACACGTTGATCCAATATGCCTTTCAAAGCAGAGAGAATCTCAGTACGCCCACTATCTCGACCATCGACAGGACGGTTCCGCTGAACATGCTGGACAATTAAGGCTCCAAAGTTAAGCACATCTAGTACCTCTTCTGGCGTCCATTTTGAGGGCACTGGGTTGTGGGCCCCGTCTGGAATTGTAAAAGTGACGAGCATTGGTGTGTGTGCGTGGTGTTTAAACGTGTCTTCTCACAAAGGCGTCTTACAGAGCAGGCTTAGGTCGACCCTAATTATTTTACATTTATTTTACAATCTAGTGTGGGGACCCTGGAGGCTCACATCTGGGTCCAGGTGCCTCCCAGAAAATCTCCCCCCGATCTCAAATTCCGCAGACCTTTCTCGGAAAGTTCCGATTGGATCCCAGTGTCTGGACAGTACATATAACGTAACTGGGATCCCGTATGAATTTAGAGGATTCGGAACTTTCCGAGAAAGGT
>Ga0115558_1002680_pt1 | contig 10491 bp, 13 predicted proteins | sample COGITO_mtgs_1104_4_FD_87279 | JGI IMG/M metagenome (GOLD analysis project Ga0115558, IMG submission 87279) | Pelagic marine microbial communities from North Sea - COGITO_mtgs_110426 | ecosystem: Environmental > Aquatic > Marine > Epipelagic | place: Germany:Helgoland, sampling site Kabeltonne... | reverse complement strand
GATTCTATTTCTTTTTTCGATGATAACTACATCATCTTTTTCTCAAACAAAATCAATGAAATTAATAAAACCAGATTATTTAAAAATTGGTGATACAATTGCAATTGTTGCACCTGCAGGAATTTTAAAAAATAGAGAACAAGTTATTGATAAAGCCAAAAGATTGGCTGAAAATTGGGGTTTAGTTGTTGTTTATGGAGAGAATATGTTCAATCAAAATAATCATTTTGCAGGAACAGATGCAGAAAGAATTTCTGACTTTCAAGAAGCATTAGATAATCCAAAAATAAAAGCAATTTGGTGTGCAAGAGGTGGCTATGGAAGTGTACGAATTTTAGACGAGTTAGATTTCACAAAATTTAAAACAAATCCAAAATGGATAATTGGTTATTCTGATGTTACAGCAATTCATAATCACGTTCATAATTTAGGTTTTGAAACTTTGCACGCAATTATGGGAACCAGTTTACAAGATCAAATCGAAGATATTTCTGAAAGCATTTCAACCTTTAAAGATGCGCTTTTTGGTGCAGATTTAAAGTATGAGTTGACTTCTTCAAAATACAATAAAATAGGTGAAGCAAAAGGACAAATCATTGGTGGAAACTTAACTTTATTACTGACGATGTTAGGTTCTAAAAGTCAACTTTCTACAGATGGCAAAATTTTATTTTTTGAAGAAATTGGCGAATATAAATATCATATAGACAGAATGTTGCAAAGTTTAAAACGTGCTGGTTATTTTAATAATTTGCAAGGAATTATCGTGGGTGATATGTCTCGCATCAAAAAAAACTCAACAGTTTGGGGAGAATCTATTGAGCAACTCATTTTAAATGTTGTGCCAAAAAATATTCCTGTTTTGTTTGATTTTCCTGCAGGACATGAAAAAGACAATCGTGCTTTAATTTTAGGACGAGAAATTACTTTGAAAGTTGATAAAGCAAAATCAGAAGTTATTTTTCATTAACAGCAATTTCTTCTAAAATTGTATTAGACAATTCCTTTCCATTTTCATCAATCGAAACAATCCAAACATTAGAGGTGCATTTTCTATTAAATACATCAGAGTTTGAAGTACATTTTTGCTTTGTTCCTTTAATTAAAAATCCATTTTCTTTTTTTTCTGCTGAATAGCCATATTCGTTATAAAAATCTCCATAGGTATTTTGCCATATTTTTTTTCCTTTTTTATCGGTTTTAATCACGAATATATCATAGTTTCCATTGCCAAAAGAACTGGTTGAACCAATAATTAAATATCCATCTTTAGTATTAATTATAGAATTTGCTTTATCATAACTTTTTCCGCCAAATTGTTCTGACCAAATTTCATTTCCATTTGCGTAGTTTTTAGTTAATAATATTTGTGATGAATTTCCTTTTCTAGAGCCAATTGTAGTTACATTTATGGAACCGTTTTCGGTGGCTATTTTAGGCTGAAAATTCAATTTCGTTTTCTTAATAAATCTATTATTTAGAACTCGATTTGTAGTCAGCAAAATTTCGGTAACTCTGTTAAATTGATCTCTTTGTATTTTTAAAATATAATCATAAACTAACAATTCATTTCTATTTAAAACCTCTAATTCAACTGGTTCATCCCATTTGTCTAAAGAAATTTGAAGTTTGTTTTTAGGTGTTAATTCAATGGTAAAAGACACTTCTAATTCAGGGCTAAAATAGTCGCCAGCATAACTTTCTAAATCTACCAAAGAAGGTTTTTCAAATGGAATTTTCTCGTAAACAGCTATTTTTCCAGATTCATAAAACAAGTTCAATTCATTGTTAAAGAAGCCCACTTTTAAACTTGGACTACTTTTCATTTTATAGATATTTTTATCTTCTTGAACTAGCTCTCTAGGATTATTATTTCCATTTCTCCAAAACAATTTACCTTCCTTGCTTTCAATTCTTATTAAATAATCACCTGGAGAACGATATTGACCAATTACATCACTAAAACTAGTTAAGTTATTTGTTTCATTAATTCTCTTATTATAATTATTTGTTGCTTCTTTTGAGGGTAATAATACATTTGTAATTTCGTCAGCAATAGCTCCACTCCAAAGTTTACTGTTATTACTCATCACAAAAACAGTCAATTTTTCATCTGGATATCTTGCCATTTGTGAATGATAAGAACCTGTTCCTCCTGAATGATGTACTGAAGTTCTATTCAATCTGTCTTCCAATTCTACACCAAAACCATAGGTTTTAATTTCGCTATTTTTTATGGGTTTTTGACTCTCAATTAATAATCGATTATTATTATGATTTGCATTTTGAACAGCCATTTCATAAACCATTTGGTCTTCCAAAGAAGTAAACAAAAAACCATCTCCATACAAATTGGTAATCATTGGGTATTGTTGCCAAACACCATCTCCCCAATCTGAATATGGTAAAGCTTGATTTGGGATTACATACATGTAATCTTTTAAGAATTGTGTATTTTTCATTCCTAAATTTTCAAAGAAATTTTTAGAATATTCGTGAAAATCTTTCCCAGAAGCAACAGCAATAATTTTGGTTAAAATAGTGTAACCAGAGTTGCTATAAATATATCTTGACCCTGGTTTAAATGCTAAATCTTCTTGTTTTTCTAAAAGTTCTAAAACATCATTATTATCTAAACTTTCTTTTCTCCACCAAGGATTTTGCTGAATGCTCATTAAATCATAAAAATCTCGAATTCCACTTGTGTGATTTAACAAGTGTCTAATTTTTATTTTTTCTTTTACACTCGGATAAAAAGTAGGTAGGTATTTTCTGATGTCGTCTTCTAAACTCAATTTCTCTTCAATTGACAATTGCAAAATCATTAAAGCCGTAAATTGTTTGGCTGTTGATGCAATGTTGGAAACCGAATTTTCATCAACTTTTACTTGATGTTGTAAACTAGCTAAACCTCTGTATTTTTCATAAATGATCTTTCCATCTTTTACAATTCCAACAAACAAAGCAGGGTCTTTTTCTGAAATTTTAGAGTTTACAATTGAATCAATTTTAGCGATTTTATTTTCTTGAGCGTTAAAAAATGTAGAGATAAAAAGTACTATAAACAGTAAAAATGTTTTCATGATAATAAGATTATTTTAGTACAAATATGATGCATAAATGAATCTGCATCGCTTCAAATCTTGATTTGAGACTAAGTTAAGAGCTCAATTTTTGCAAATAATCTTTTGGTGACAAACCTGTGCTTTTTTTAAAAGCTCTGTTAAAAGTTGCTTTACTATTGAAGCCACAATCAAAAGCAATACCTAATAAAGTTGATTTTTTATGTTCGCCTTTTTCTAGTTTTTCTTTTACAGCTTCAATTCTAAACTTATTGATAAAATCATTAAAATTCATCTCAAACCCTGAATTGATACTTTTAGAAATAGTTTTAGGTGTTGTTTCTAACAATTTAGATACATCAGAAAGTGTTAATTTTGGGTTTGTATATATTTTTTCTTCATCAATTAAGTGTACTATTTTCTGTTTCCAAAACTCAATTTCATTTTGATTTGTTATTTCTTGTTTTGGTTTTTCTTTGTTTTCAGAGTCAGAAAAAATGTTTATACTTTCTAAATTGATATCACCTAAAAAAGACATCTTTACTGCATTTGCATATCCGTTTATCGAGATATAAAAAACTACAATAGAGAATACAATATAATGCCAAAATTGGCTTCCAAATTCTCCCCATTCAGGATTTAATATAAATAACAAGACACGTAAAATTAATATGCTTAAAAATGCAATTAAGAAATTCTGAATCCATTGAAATAAAATAGAATCTGCAAAACTTACCTTTTCAAATACCAGTTTTTTGTAGTTGGAATAGTGTTTTAAACTCAACACTAAATAAAATGCCATAGATAAAACTCCAGCTATTTGATACCAGTTTGCTAAATCTTTATCTCTACCATCTGCATAAAAATAGAATTCATCTAAAATGAGTTTATCTGTTATAAAAACAATTAAGCTATAAAACAAATACAAAATTGCAGGAATAAAATGAAGCCAATCCTTTTTAGTGATTTTAAATTGATTGTTTAGCAGCGTTTTTGTGTAGAAATAAATTACAGGACCAATTAATAACACTTGCATAAAAGGCACAAAAAACAAAATTTCTCTGGTGGTTTTAGTTGAATACCAATTTGCATAACCTAACATATAAGGCGAAATATACATGGCGCATAAAAACAACAAAAAACTCAACCATTTGCTGGCTTTGTTATTGTATAAAAGTCCTTTTCTTAATAATAAGCAAGAGAATACAATTCCGTGGAAAAAGAAAATTAATAATAGCGAACTTTTTTGTCCAAAACCAAAAGGGAAATTCATTTAGCTATATTAAATATCAACTTTTTGATATTATAAAAATAAGAAAAAATTAATTTTTGAAACTAATCATTCAAACAAAATTGATGTTTTAAAATAGCGTTTGTAATTATCTATAAAAATAATAGAAAATATAATTGAGATAAATAGAGAAAATACAGATAGAATATTTATGAAGGATTCATAGTATAGTGTCTTTAAAATTAGGAGTAAAGAATAAATCCCTAAAGTCAATATGCCAACAAAAAAACAAAGTATAGATTTTTTTAATCTTGTAGATATTTCTTTCTTATAACTTTGATTTTTCTTAATGTTAGACATTATTTTTTTATCAAAATCTATTTTTAAAACTTTTCTATCGGTTTTTTCAATTATTGATAATAGAAATTCATCTTTAAATTCATCTACTTCGTTTTTCATTTTATACTATTTAATTTCTTTCCAAATTTGACGAATACTTTTTCTTGCTCTGTGTAATATAACTTTGGTGTTGGCTTTTGTCCAGCCAGTTATATCAGTAATTTTATTGATATTTAATTCTTGTAAGTAAAAAAGTTCTATTGCTAAAGACTCTTTAGTATCTAATAACAATAGTACTTCTTTTATTTTTTGACTATGGTTTTCTGTAACTTCTTCAAAATGTTCTTCTAAAATAGCATCACTTTGATCTTCAATAGAAATAAACAAATTACTTTTTTTTAGTCCTCTTAACTTTAAAAATGATTCGTTTACAACAATTCTATAAAACCAAGATTTGAATTTTGATGTTCTTTTGAACGATTTTAAATTTTTAAATGCTTTCATAAAAGCATCTTGCGCTACTTCTTCTGCATATTGAGTATCTTTTACAATGGCAAAAGAAATGTTGAAAGCCATGTTTTTGTACGTTTTTACAAAATAGGAAAATGCCTCAACATCACCTGAAAGAACTTTATCAATATAGATATTATCCATATTATTATTCTTTCTTTTTACTCAAAAATTGAATTATAAAAAAAGAGATACTCAAACAAATACCAATTATGGCTGTAATTAAAAACCCTTTAAAAAGTTCTTTATCATTTTCTAAATATAAAACGAGAAAAGAAATTGCAGAAAAAGCAATACTTAAACTTAAGGTTACAATTGCTAATTTAGACCAAGGAAATAAGAATATAATTCGATTTTCTTTCTGTGCTTTTAAAATATCAGAAAAGCTATCTCCTCTTTCTATGAGGTAAATACGTTCTTTATCTCTTGCTTTTTGATAAAAAAACCAAGCTAAAAACAAAGCTATTATTGTTGTTACAGCTACAATACAAAATATGATAGATTCAGTCATAGTTATTCGTTATTTTAATTAAATTGTTATTTTTTAACTTTTTTTGCGGTCATTTTCATTCCATCGCCTTTCATAAGTAAGCCAGAAACAACCCCTTTTTTATCAACCAAAAACTCTAAATCGTGTGTTTGTTCTTCATCTATGAATTTATTTTTTTCATAGCAATTTATTTTCACACCTTGTCCTTGAGATTCTCCATATAATGCACCATTTTTTATTTTGATTGTTAAAACAAACTCTGGTGAAAATTCATAATTCCCAACATATTTTTCCAAATCTGTAGTTGCTAATTTTATGTAATTATTTTTAGATGAATTTTGAAATTTATGATGGTTGTAACTTACAACTCTGGCCAATTTCCACTCTTTTTTTTCAAGCAACCAAAGATGAGAGTAGCTCGCTTTTGTGTTTCCAAAACTATGCATTCCTTTTTGCAAAGCGCCATAAAGTTTATTTTCTTTATATAAAGGGAAAACTTCAAAAGGAACATCATCTAAAGTACGATTTAATATATTTTTCCCTGAACTACAGAGATTATTATTTATAGAAGAAACAAATTTTGTTTTTGATTTAGTGATTCCATCTTTATCATGATAGAATTCTATATCATCTACTACTAATTTTTCTATTAGATTTAGTTTACATTCATTAAAACCAATTTTAAACAATAAGCTATCTTTTGCTTTTATGGTTTTAAATAATTCTGTTTTGGTTTGTGCTTTAAAGTTTGAAATTGATGAAAGTATTAAGACTACAAGTATTATTTTTAATTTGTCCATTTTTTTAGATTAGGTTATTATTATCTATAGGATACAAATAAGTATGTAAAGGTTACAAACTGTTGAAATAAACTCTAAAAAATATTAATTTGTAATTTTACAAAATGGCACAACACAATGAATTAGGGAAAAAAGGAGAACAATTAGCTATTGATTTTTTAATTAAAAACGGCTATATAATTCGCGATAAAAATTGGCGATTTCAAAAAGCAGAAGTCGATATTATTGCGCAAAAGGGAGAAACCTTAGCGGTTGTTGAAGTAAAAACTAGATCAAGTGAATTTTTTGGAAATCCGCAAGATTTTGTAAATCCAAAGAAAATTAAATTACTCGTTAAAGCAATTAATGAATATGTAATTTCTAAAGATTTAGATGTTGAAGTTCGCTTTGATATTATTGCAATTCTAAATAAAAATAATCAATTTACGATTGAGCATTTAGAAGATGCTTTTTTGTATTTTGATTAGAAGAATTACTTAAACAACTTTTGAATATCTTCAAAATAATCTGGTTTAGCAATTATTTTTTTATCAGCATCTAGAACAAAGTAAGTTGGTGTAGAATTAATGTTATAAATTCTTGCTATTTTATTTTCCCACTTATTTAATCCTAAAACATTGTGCCAGCCTTGTAAATTTTTAGTAAATTTTTTGTAGAAAAAATCATTTTCTTCCATCGCAAATGCAATTACTTTTGTGTTTGGTTTGTCTTTAAGAAAGTCATATAATTTTGGAATTTCGTCCACACAATGTGGGCAAGTGGTGCTGTAGAAAGTTAAAATATAATTTTTACCATCATTTAAACTAGACAATTTAATGTTTTTTCCATTTTCTTGCCAAGAAAAATCTGGTGCAGTTCTGCCAACTGCAGTTTTTAGTTCTGTTAATATATTTTCTTTAAACTTTAAATTCTTATTTTCTGTAGGTAATTTATCAAAATGATTTTCAAATAAATAATCAACTAAAACAGTGTTTTCTGTTTGTGTAAATTTATTGACTAAAAACTCAATTATGTCTTTCTTAAAAACAGGATTTTTTATTTTATTGATAACCTCAGAAATTGCTTCTTTATGGAGCTTATTTTGTGTATTTACATCGTCAGAATAGTTAATGTAGAAAACATAATCAGAAATTCTATCAACCAAAAAAGGGGAGTTGTAAAGCGCTTTATTTTCCAAATCAATATTGTCAAAAAAGTGCATTTTAATTCCATCTAAATAGGCGTTTGGTGTTGTTGCAATTGCTGCGGAATTATATCTATTTGTAGCTTCTACAAAAGGTTTAATTAACTTCCCTTCGCTTTCTTTGGTGTATTTTTCTTGAATAGTATTGATGTTTTTAACTGCATTTTTATAAAGTTCTGCTGTTTTTTTAGACGGGTTTTTCAAATAATCTACCTGTAAAGAATCAACTTCATATTGCACGTAAGAAATTGCTTGAATAAATTTTCCATACAATTTATTTCCATCAGAAATAGAGAATGTTTTTGTGTTTTCTGGATCTTTTGGGCTAAAAGCAAAAATTACATCTTCTCTGTTGTAGAAAAAGTCTACAAATCCTCCATTTTTTGTGTCATAAGTTACTCTATAAACACCAGGATTATCATTCTCATTCATATTAAAAATAAAGCTTCCATTTTCAATTTTAGTATTTTTTACATAATCTTGTTTTGCACCAACAATTTTATATAAAATAGCTGTTTTGTGAGTTTCTTTAGGTTGTAAAGTTCCCACTATTTTATATTGTGCTTGGGCAATTGAAGCAATAAAAACGAGTATAAAAAATAATTTTTTCATTTGATAAAATTGATATTTCTAAATAGTCAAGAAACATACCAAAAGTACATTTTCTGTAATAAAAGAAGTATATTATATTGTTAAAATTGACTAAAATGAATTTTAAAAACCAAGTAGTTTGGATTACAGGTGCTTCTTCTGGAATAGGAAAATCGTTAGCGATTGAATTGTCTAATCTCGATGCAAAATTAATTCTTTCTTCAAGAAATAAAACCGATTTAGAATTGGTGAAAAGCGAATGTAAGAATACAAAAAACGTTGAGGTTATTTCTTTAGATTTAGAGAATTACACTGATTTTGCTTCAGATGTAAAAAAAGCAATTGCTTGTTTTGGAAAGATTGATATTTTGGTAAATAATGGAGGAATTAGTCAGCGTTCTTTAGCAGAAAACACCATTATTTCTGTAGATGAGAGAATACTTAGAATTAATTATTTAGGAACTGTGGCTTTAACAAAAGCAGTTTTACCACATTTTATAGAAAACAAAAGCGGTCAATTTGTAGTTACTACAAGTATTGTAGGTAAAATTGGTACACCTTTACGTTCTACTTATGCAGCTTCAAAGCATGCATTACATGGTTTTTTTGATAGTTTACGAGCAGAAATCTTCAAATATAATATTGCTGTTACATTGGTTTGTCCTGGTTTTGTAAATACAAATGTTTCTAAAAATGCGTTGACAGGAGATGGAAATCCTCAACAGAAAATGGACAAGGCAACAAAAAATGGAATTTCTTCAGATAGATTTGCAAAGTTAATGGCGAAAGCAATTTATAAGAAAAAACAAGAAGTTTATATTGCTGGTTTTAAAGAAAAATTAGCTGTTTTTGTAAAAAGGTTTTATCCGAAGTTATTATCTAAAATGATTCGGAAATTGTCTGTTACTTAAAATAATCAAGCTCATCAAAATAAGTAACAATTGCTTCTTTCATTAATAAGGTTTGTTCTCCAGGTTTTAAATTTGGTAATTCTGTAAGTGTCTTGTAATGTGGCCAGCCATCTTCATCAAAAAAATCGAACTCATAATAACCATAAGATTCTAATAATTTGCAAATTGCAATATGCATTAAATTTACCTTTTCGTCTTTTTTAAACTTTCTATTTCCTTGACCCAATTCTTGAACGCCAATTAAATATATTATTCCGTCTAAATTTAATTCTTCTCCATCTGCAAATTGATTGGTTAGCTTTTCTACCAAAAAATTCCATTTTTCTTTTAATGTATCGTTCTTTATCATTGAAGTATTTCTCTTTGTCAAAGATACAAATGAGTTGTATATTTGAGTAAATTTTTGGGATGAATATTTTTGATATTATAATTGCTATTCTATTACTTTTTGGATTTGTAAGAGGTTTAATGAAGGGTCTTTTTGTTGAAATAGCATCTCTTTTAGCACTAATCTTAGGAGTTTATGGCGCTATCCATTTTTCTTATTTTGCTGCAGATTTTTTAAAAGAATCTGTTTCTTGGGAAGAAAAATATATTTCAATCACAGCATTTGCCATAACATTTTTGGTAATTGTAATAGTAATTTCTCTCTTAGGAAAACTACTTACTAAAGTAGCTAATTTTGTTGCATTAGGTATGATTAATAAACTTTTAGGGGGTGTTTTTGGTACCGCAAAAATTGCAATAATTTTAAGTGTAATTTTTCTTTTTTTTGAAGGTATGAACGATAAAATTACTTTTATTGAAAAAGAAACTATTGAAGAATCTATCTTGTACAAACCTATTAAAGAAATTGTACCTACAATTTTCCCATTCTTTACAAAAGAAAAAATAGAAGAAAAGATTGGCACAGAAATTGTCTAGAGAGTAATAAATTATTTGTAAATTGCATTGCCCCGCATTTAGTTATGAAAAATATCAAAATATTTATCTTATTCGCTTTTAGCGCGGTTTTATTATCTTTTACCTCAGAAAAAGATTGTTCTATTCTAAAAAACTCAAATTTTACTTACAAAAATGGTGGCAAAGAAGTTTTTGTGGTCTTTAAAAAGAACAAACATATAGAATATCATGACAAGAAAAAGTACTACATAAAATCTGATATTGAATGGATTTCTGATTGTGAATATTACCTAACAATAGAAGAAGCTACAATACCAAAATTTCCTTTTGACCCAGGAACAAAACTACATATAAAAGTAGATAAAGTTTCAGGCAAAAATGTTTATTACACATGTACTTTACGAGGTAGGTCTTGGGAAGGAAAGTTGAAAAAAACAAAAAAATCGAAATAGTTAATTCCGATTTTTTATT
>Ga0115558_1002671_pt1 | contig 10509 bp, 9 predicted proteins | sample COGITO_mtgs_1104_4_FD_87279 | JGI IMG/M metagenome (GOLD analysis project Ga0115558, IMG submission 87279) | Pelagic marine microbial communities from North Sea - COGITO_mtgs_110426 | ecosystem: Environmental > Aquatic > Marine > Epipelagic | place: Germany:Helgoland, sampling site Kabeltonne... | reverse complement strand
TATTCCGTTAGTTGTCATTTCTGCAGATAGACCAAAACATTTGATTGATATTGGTGATGGACAAACCATTCGTCAAGAGAATGTGTTTGAGAATCATATTTTATTTTCTGCAAATTTGGTAGAGAATCCAAAATTTAATCCAAGAAATAAGCAATTAATTGGTGAAGCATTACAAACAGCGGTAAATCAGCAAGGACCAGTTCATATTAATGTTCCTTTTGATGAGCCTTTATATGAAACTGTGGAAGAATTGGCTGAATTTCATTTTCCACATATTTCTATGAGTTCTGTAGATAATTCTCACGTTGATTATCGTTTTTTTTCTGAAACTTGGAATTTATCAAAGCGTAAAATGATTGTTGTTGGCGTAAATTATCCTGATGAAAAGTTGAGTGAACTCATTAACTTTTATGCGGATGATGAATCTGTTTTAATTTTAACAGAAACAACATCAAATCTACATCACAACAAGTTTGTAAATTCTATAGATCAGCTTATTTTTTCTTTGGATGAAGATGAATTTAAAGCATTGCAACCAGATGTTCTAGTTACTTTTGGAGGAATGATAGTTTCCAAAAGAATTAAAAGATTTTTAAGAGATTATCAACCAAAACATCATTGGAATATCGATGCTAAAAAAGCTACGAATACTTTTTATTGTTTGAGTGAATTTATTCAACAAGAACCAATTGATTTTTTTACTAATTTCAATCCGAAAACAAAAAAATTAACAAGCGATTACCAACCAAAATGGTTAGATTTTCGCGATAAAATGCGAGAAAGACATACTGAATATTTTAGTGATTTAGCACATTCAGACTTTAAGGTTTTTGAACAAGTTTTGCAGTCTATTCCAGATTTCTGTCAGCTTCAAATTAGTAACAGTGCAATTATTAGATATGCGCAATTATTTACAATTAATAGTACTTTAAAAGTGTTTTGCAATCGAGGAACAAGTGGAATTGATGGAAGCACATCAACTGCAATTGGAGCTGCTTTTGCATCAAAAAACCAAACAGTTTTTATCACAGGAGATTTAAGTTTTTTCTACGATAGTAATGGTTTGTGGAACAAAAACATTCCAAAGAATTTTCGAATTATATTAATTAATAATTCTGGTGGTGGAATTTTTAAAATTATTCCAGGACCAAAATCAACAAGCGCTTTAGATTATTTTACAACTCCACACTGTTTAACAGCAGAACATTTATGTAAAATGTATCAATTTGAATATAGTGTTGCATCAACCACAAAAGAAGTAGGAGAGCAATTAACAGGTTTTTATAAAGAATCTGAACAGCCAAAAATATTAGAAGTTTTTACGCCTAGTCAAACAAATGATGAAGCATTATTAAACTATTTTAAATTTATAAAAGAATGGAATTAGAAGAAGGAGAAAAAGTTGAATTAAAAATTACGCACGAAACTGCTCTAGGTTTTTCTGTAATGATAAATGATGAATTTGAGGGTTTATTATACAGAAGTGAAGTTTTTCAAGATTTGGAAGAAGGAATGGAAGTAGAGGGTTACATTAAAGAAATTCGTGAAGATGGAAAAATTGATGTTTCTCTTCGCCCACAAGGTTTTTTAAATGTTATTGATGCTGACTCTGATAAAATTTTAACCAAATTACAAAAAGATGGATTTTTATTATTAACCGATAAAAGTTCTCCAGATTCTGTAAAGTTTCATTTACAAATGAGTAAAAAAGCCTTTAAAAAAGCGATTGGAAATTTATACAGAAGAAAGTTGATAACTTTAGGTGAAGATAGAATTGAAATTATAAAAAAGTAACTTATGATAAAAGCCGATTGGAAAACTGCTAAAGTTTACGAAGATATTACCTACAAAAAATCAAACGGAGTTGCAAGAATCGCATTCAACAGACCAGATGTTAGAAATGCATTCAGACCAAAGACTACCAAAGAATTATACGACGCCTTTTACGATGCTGGCGAAGATGTAAATATTGGAGTTGTATTATTATCTGCAGAAGGACCAAGTTCTAAAGACGGAATTTATTCTTTCTGTTCTGGAGGCGATCAAAAAGCACGTGGACATCAAGGTTATGTTGGCGAAGATGGGTATCATCGTTTAAATATTTTAGAAGTGCAACGATTAATCCGTTTTATGCCAAAAGCAGTAATTTGTGTAGTTCCAGGTTGGGCTGTTGGTGGTGGACATTCTCTACATGTTGTTTGCGATTTGACTTTAGCATCTAAAGAACATGCTATTTTTAAACAAACAGATGCAGATGTTACTTCTTTTGATGGCGGTTATGGTTCTGCCTATTTGGCAAAAATGGTTGGGCAAAAACGAGCACGTGAAATTTTCTTTTTAGGAAGAAATTATTCCGCACAAGAAGCTTATGAAATGGGAATGGTGAATGCTGTAATTCCGCATAACGAATTAGAAGATACTGCTTTTCAATGGGCGCAAGAAATTTTAGAGAAATCGCCAACTTCTATAAAAATGTTAAAGTTTGCCATGAATTTAACAGATGACGGAATGGTTGGTCAACAAGTTTTTGCAGGAGAAGCAACTCGTTTGGCGTATATGACAGACGAAGCAAAAGAGGGGAGAGACGCTTTCTTGGAGAAGAGAAAGCCGAATTTTCCTAAAAAATGGATACCATAATTGTTGAAAAAATGAAAATAATTTGTATTGGGCGCAATTACGCAAAACATATTGAAGAATTAGCAAATGAAAAACCAGAAAATCCTGTGGTTTTTATGAAGCCAGATTCTGCTGTTTTACAGGGTAATAACCCGTTTGTGATTCCCGCGTTTTCGAATGATGTGCATTATGAAGTTGAGGTTTTGGTTAAAATTAATAAAGTAGGAAAACACATTTCTACAAAATTTGCACATAAATATTATGATGAAATCGGATTAGGAATTGATTTTACGGCTAGAGATGTACAACAAGATTGTAAAGAAAAAGGTTTGCCTTGGGAAAAAGCAAAAGCATTTGATGGAAGTGCAGTAATTGGAGAATTTTATCCGAAAGAAATTTTCGACTTAGAAAATTTAAATTTTCAGCTATTAAAAAATCAAAAGATTGTTCAAGATGGAAATACAAATTCAATGCTTTGGAAAGTTGATGAATTAATTTCTTATGTTTCGCAATACTTTACCTTAAAAAAAGGAGATATTATTTTTACGGGAACTCCAGCAGGAGTTGGGAAAGTTGTTGAAAATGATGTTTTAGTTGGAGTTTTAGAAGGGAAAGAAGCGTTTTCTATTAAAGTGAAATAATGTTTTTAGGTTCAACTGTCATTTCAACCTTGTGGAGAAATCTCAATTTTAAAAGAGATTTTTCGACTTCGTTTCACTTCACTCAAAATGACAATTTAATAATTAAATGACAATTTTAGGTTATATATTACTATTTTATGTAGGCTTTTATTATTACAGGTTAGCAGAAAATCATAAAAGAAACAAATGGTTGTATGGATTTTTAGGTATCGTATTATTTATTTTAGGTACAATTTTTTATCCTCTCTTTCTTCGCTTTTTTTTACAAACTGAAATCAATGAATTTGATCTTACTTTAATTTCTTTCAAATCAATTTTTATTGGAATTTTTACAGTTTTCTTTTGCTTTCATTTCTTAGATTTTGTTTGGAAAAGAAATGATAAACTGAATTAGGATTTCAAGGGGCACATAAAATTTAATTATTTTCATTTAGATTATTTTTAAACCTTTAATGTTAATTAGAAGACATTAAAAAAATGACTAAAATATAGTTTAGCCATAAAAATGGTTACTATGTAATCATAATTAAATTCCCTTGTTAATTATGAAGAAAAAAATACTTTTTAAATCACTACTACTTTTACTTTTTACAATAAGTTTAAACGCTCAACAAGCCGTTTATTACGTTAATCAAAAGTCGGGTTTAGACACTAATGATGGGTTAACATCAACAACACCGTTAAAAACTATCGATAACATTCCAAAAACAGTAGCTGATAATGGAAATACGGCTTTTCAAATTATTTTAATGGGTGAATTCGCCAATAATAGTTATGATGCTTCCTATTCTTACTCAGCTAGCGATGATACTATTTTGTGGAATGCAGAAAACACAATAAGTTTCAACAATTTTAAAGGAGAAGTTGGGAAATATATTACTATTAAATCTCATGATAGTAATACTATTTTAAAAGGAAATGGAAATAATATTTTTAGAGTTCAAAACTCAGAATATTTAATTATACAAGATTTAGAAATTAAAGGAGAAGTTAGTAATATTCCTCTTGCTACAGCAAATGCGTTACAATTTGCATATTTAAATCGTACAACAGACCCTAGTATAGATCCTCTTAACCCAACATTAGCACAAATTCGTCAGAGAGATGAAGACGATTGTGTGGTTGCAAATTGTGCAAATGGTACAGATTCAGATGGTGATTTAACAGATATTGATGATGATACCACTGTAAGACCATCTTATATTGACACGCGAGGTTTATATTTAACAGATGTAAATAACATTATTATTAAAAATAATAAAATTCACGATATGCCAGGTGGAGGTTTACGAGTTTCTGATTGTGAAGATATAGAAATCTTAGATAATGAAGTTACGCAATGTTCTCTAAGATCTTATTCTGGAACTCATGGATTAGTTGTTACGAAAGCCACAAGTTCTAGAACTTCTACTGTTGGAAAAACAGCTGATAATGATTATAGAATTCAAATAGTAAGAAACAAAATTCATAACAATTATAACGAACAATATTCGTGGTCGCCAGACAAAACAAAAATCACACCTCATATAGATGAAGGAAAAGGAATTTCATTACAAAGAAATAAAACAACCTATGAAGCAGATGGAACAACTATAAAAGTAAATTGGGAAAATGGTAGAATTTTAGTAGCCAATAATCTTGCTTATTATAATGGTTTTAGTGGAATACATTCTAATGATGGTGATAGAATTGACTTTATAAATAATACTTCTTATTTTAATTCTTACACAAAATCGATTACAGAAGATGATGATGGAGATCCAAATACGTTTCCAACAGATAATAATGGAGGAAATATTGGAATAAGTATGAGTGATGGTTTTGATTGTAAAATAATTAATAATATTTCTGTTATAGATTCTAGATTATCTAAATCTGCGGTTTCTGTTAAGAACGGAACAATTTCTACAAGTGATGCAACTTCTGCTACACGAAATGCAGGAACTCCAGATGCAGAAATAAGCAATAATCTTATTTATGGAACAACGTTACAAGGCGTAACTTCCTCTATTAATGAAAATGTAACAACATCAGGAATTCAAGAAAATTCAATAAAATTAGATCCGCTTTTTGTAGATCCATTAAATGGAGATTTCAGATTAAAGATTACTTCTCCAGCAATAAATAGTGCAGATAATGATGAAGCACCATCAACAGATTATAGTGAAAATTCAAGATTTGGAACTGCAGATAGAGGTGCATTAGAATTTGATGCCAACGTAACTTTGTGGGAGGGAAACACAAGTAAAACATGGACAGATGCTTCAAATTGGAGTGCAGGAGTTCCAGTTGATAATACGTATGCAATTAATATTCCAACAGGATTACCTAATTATCCAGGAATCACAACTGCAAATGTGGCTTTAAAAGATGTTTATATTAATTCTGGTGGAACTTTAGCTATAAATCCAACAGGTTCGTTAACCATAGAAAGAGATTTAACACAAGATGGAACTTTTACCATAAAATCTGATGCTACAAATAGTGGTTCTTTAGTACTAAAAGGAGAAAATAAAGGAACAGCAAATACAGATTATGAAAGGTATGTAACTACTAATTGGACGCTTATTTCATCACCAGTAAAAAATCATGCTATCAATTCTTTTAAAAATGATGTTATTAAAAAGGATGAAAAATATGCTTTAGCTCCTTATCAAAATAATTTAGACGACGAATTGCGCTATAATTATTACACAGATAATACAGGATTAAATGATATAGATTTGGTTGGAAATTTTAATGTAGCAAAAGGATATTCCATTAAAAAAACAACAACAGGAATTTTATCTTTTTCAGGAAAAATTCAAACAAAAGACACTCCAATAGTATTAGCAGAAGGAGTTTCTGGAGCAGTTGGTAATAAATGGAATTTAATTGGTAATCCATCAACAGCTTACATCGCTTTAAATAATACTGCTGATGCATTAAATAATATATTAACTATAAATGCATCAAAATTAGATCCTTCAAGAGTTGCCATTTATATGTGGAATGGTACTTCTTATGATATTTTAAATCATTCAAGTGGTGTTGCAAAATATGCTGCACCTGGACAAGGGTTTTTTGTGGAATCTATTAATGGTGGGGAAACCTTATCAATTACAGAAGCGATGCAAAGTAATCAAACAGGGCAATCATTCTTTAAAACCCAAAATACAATTCCAGAAATTACTTTATCCATAAGTTCAGATAATGTAACAAAAAACACTCAGATAAAGTATTTTGAAAATACAACAACGGGTCTAGATTTGGGTTATGATGCAGGAACTTTTTCAGCAAATTCAACTAATTTTAATGTGTTTACACATTTGGTTTCAGATAGTGAAGGCGTAGATTTTGCCTTACAATGTTTACCGAATTCAGATTATGAAAATATGATAATTCCTGTGGGAATTACTGCAGAAAAAGATTCAGAAATTAAATTTTCTGCAGAAACTTTAAATCTTCCAAACGGAATTTTAGTGTATTTAGAAGACAAAGAAAATAATAAATTTACAGAATTAAGTACTATAAATAAAGAATACAGAGTAAAGTTAAATGATGTTGAAAATGGAATTGGACGTTTTTATTTACACACCTCTTCTAGGTCTTTATCTGTTGATGATGCTCAACTCCAAAATGTAAATATTTATACGTTAGATAATTCTATTTTAAGAATTACTGGTTTTGATTCAGAAAAAGCAACTCTAAAAGTTTATGATGTTTTAGGAAAGAAAGTTTTAAATAAAATATTGGAGCAGAAAACAATTAATGATATTGAGTTGCCAAATTTAAAAACCGGAATTTATATCGTAAATGTAAAATCTAATTCTAGAAATACTTCAAAGAAAATTATTTTAAATTAAACCATTGTATAGCATCAGCAATTCCATCCCCTATAGGATTTTGTTGGTGCTTTAATTCTTTTTTGGCTTTTTGATTGGTGTAAAAATTAGAAATGCAAAGTGTTTTTAAATTGGTTGCAGAAATATCTGTTTTTGTACCAAAAATTCTAGCAAAACTTCCTAAGTAACCAACTCCTATTAATAAAGCTTTCGGAATTTTAATAAAACTACTTTTTTGATTCAATGCTTTTGTAACTTTTTTATAGAATTGTAAATAGCTTAAATTTTCTCCAGACAATAAATAAGCTTAACCATGTTTTCCAAAGTTTATAGCTTTTGTAATTGTTTGTGCAGCATCTTTTACGTTGATAAAACTTTTTCCTCCAGCAGGATAAAAAATTATTTTCTTTTCATAGGCAGATAAAATAATACGTCCAGAACTTGGTTTGGTATCATATTCTCCAATCATAAAAGTTGGGTTTACAGTTATTACTTTTGTTTTTTGTTGAGAATTTCCTAGCTTAAAAACTTCATTTTGGGCTTCTAATTTACTTTGTGCGTATAAAGATTTATCAAAGGGAGCTTTTATTGGCTTTGTTTCATCACCAGGGTTTTGTAAACTTCCATAACCAAATGCATTCGCAGAACTAACATTAATAAAGGTCTCAATAGTATTCTCAATAGATTTTTCTAATAAGGTTTTAGAAGCATCAATATTTACTTTTTTATAAATTGAATAATCTGTAATATTTTGATCTGTAATTGCAGCAATATGAATAACAATATTTGAGTTTTTAATTGCTTCAAGATAAGTTTCTGGTTTGGTAATATCACCAATAATAATTTGTAAATTTTTATGATTTTCTAAAGGAAATTTACTTTTATCACGTAATAAGCCAATTACATTATAATTATTCAGCAATAAATCTTCAATTACGTTTATAGCTAATAATCCGCTTGCGCCAGTTATAAAAGCTGTTTTATTTTGTTGCATCAATCTCTTTTTTTACTGCCTTACTTAATAAGGCAACTTTTGTTTTTAATGGCAGAATTGCCAAAATATAACGACTAAATTTATTCAGCTTTCCAGGAATAATTCTTGTCTTTCCTTTAAATAATCCGTTTAAAGAAATTTTTGCAACATCTTCTAATTCTACAACTCCAGCATTTACAAACTTACTTTGTTCTGCAATTCGTTTAGAAACATCGGCATTTGTTTTCATGGGTCCAGGATAAACCACAGAAACAGTAACGTTTTTTGATTTTAATTCTTCTTGTAAACCTTGAGAAAAATATTCGATAAATTTTTTGGAAGCAGGATAAACCGTTTTAAACCCTATTGGACTAAAAGCAGCCATACTAGAAATATTTAAAATATAACTTTTAGATTGTTTTGTTAAATTCGGAATTAACAACTTGGTAATTAGTGAAGTTGCACGTATATTTAATTGAATAATAGTATCTATATAATCGAAACTTGCCTCATTAATATATTTAGAACCACCACAACCAGCATTGTTAATTAAAACTTCTATTGAAAATGTGTTTGCCCAACTTGCTAATGCTAAGATGTTTTCTTTTTTGGTTAAATCGGTTTCTAAAAATTCAACTTTAACGTTTAGTTTTTTAATTTCTGAAGCTAAATCAGCTAGATTTTCATTCGGTAAAGCAACTAACAAAATATTATAGTTTCTTTTGGCTAAATCTAATGCCAAATATTTTCCTAAACCTTGACTTGCACCAGTTATTAAAGCGTAATTAGTATTCATTGGTTGATAATTTTTTGCTTTCAAAACTACATACTTTCTAATTAAAATATCCTTTTTGATAATAAATTATGAAAATTTTCACATCAGAAAAGAAATTCAAACAATGTATCTTTGTCAACTAACTTAGAAAATATTCTTTTGAAAGCAGAAATTATAACGATTGGCGATGAGATTTTAATCGGTCAAATTATTGATACAAATTCACAGTGGATTGGAACAGAATTAAATAAAATAGGTGTTTCTGTTTATCAGATTTCTTCCATTCAAGATGATAAGCTACACATTCTAAATGCGTTAAAAGAGGCCGAAGAAAGAGTAGATATTGTAATAATTACTGGAGGTTTAGGACCAACAAAAGATGATATTACAAAACATACCATTGCTGATTACTTTGATGATTCTTTAGTGCTGAATGAAGATGTAGTAACTCACATTAAACAGTTGTTTACACAATATAATATTCCGTTTGGTGAATTGAATCGTCTTCAAGGAATGCTACCAACAAAAGCAACCTATTTAAAAAACGAATTAGGAACTGCGCCAGGCATGTGGTTTTTTGAAAATAATACGGTGTTTGTTTCTATCCCAGGAGTTCCGTATGAAATGAAAGGTTTGATGCGAAATTCTGTTTTACCAAAAATAAAAGCGAAATTTAAATTACCGTTTATCATTCATCAAACAATTATGACCTATGGACAAGGTGAAAGTGTAATTGCAGAACGCATTGAAGATTGGGAAAATAACTTACCAACCTTTATAAAACTAGCATATTTACCCTCTTATGGAAGAGTTCGTTTACGATTATCCGCCAAAGGCGAAAACAAAGAAATTTTAGAAAAAGGTTTAGCTATAGAAATCGAAAAGTTAAACAAACTAATTCCAGATATTATTACAGGTTTTGTTGATGGAGAAACAATTGAAAAATCAGTAGGAATTTTATTAAAAGATCAACATAAAACGATTTGCACTGCAGAAAGTGTTACTGGTGGAAAAATCGCATCGACTTTGGTTTCAGTTGAAGGAGCATCTGCCTATTTTAAAGGTAGCGTTGTTGCTTATTCATCTGCATTAAAACAACAACTATTACATATTGATGAAAAGATTATCGAAAAACATTCTGTAGTTAGTGAAGAAGTAGCAAAAGCGATGGCAAAAAATGCAAGAGAAATTTTAAATACAGATTATTCAATTGCAGTTACTGGAAATGCTGGGCCGACCACAGATCATAATAACAAAGATGTTGGTTTGGTTTATATAGCTATAGCATCAAAAAACGAAACTATTTGTCATGAATTTAACTTTGGGCAACCTAGAGAAAAAGTAATTTTAAGAACTGTAAATAAATCATTAGAAATTCTACAAAAAGAATTGCTAAAAAAATAATAAAATAGTTTTGTTGGAAATGAATAAAAAATGTAAATTTGCACCTCGTTTAGAGATAATACTATAAAACTGTCCAGAAGATGTCTAGAGTTTGTGAATTAACAGGGAAAAAAGCAATGGTTGGGAACAATGTTTCTAAAGCATTGAACAGAACAAAAAGAAAGTTTGACGCTAATTTAATGACCAAGCGTTTCTTTATACCAGAAGAAGATAAGTGGATTACTTTAAAAGTGTCTGCATCTGCTTTAAAAAATATTAATAAGAAAGGAATTTCTG
>Ga0115558_1002663_pt1 | contig 10522 bp, 14 predicted proteins | sample COGITO_mtgs_1104_4_FD_87279 | JGI IMG/M metagenome (GOLD analysis project Ga0115558, IMG submission 87279) | Pelagic marine microbial communities from North Sea - COGITO_mtgs_110426 | ecosystem: Environmental > Aquatic > Marine > Epipelagic | place: Germany:Helgoland, sampling site Kabeltonne... | reverse complement strand
TACTCAAAATACAGTTGCCGTTTTTGATAAAGGAGATTACAAATTGGGTGATTTTGTGATGGTAAAAATAGAAGATTGTACTTCTGCAACCTTAAAGGGAACTGCAGTTGGATATTCAGAAAATAATTAGAAAATGGAAAGTATTCAAGCCATAAAACAACGTTTTGGAATTATTGGAAACGATAATCACTTAAACAGAGCAATAGAAAAATCTATGCGAGTTGCACCTACAGATATTTCTGTTTTGGTCACTGGAGAAAGTGGTGTTGGTAAAGAAAATATTCCAAAAATTGTACATTCATTATCACACAGAAAACATGCAAAATATATTGCAGTAAACTGTGGTGCAATTCCTGAAGGAACAATTGATAGTGAACTTTTTGGGCATGAAAAAGGTTCTTTTACAGGTGCAACTCAAGATAGAAAAGGATATTTTGAAGTTGCAGATGGTGGAACCATTTTTCTAGACGAAGTTGGTGAGTTACCCTTAACCACTCAAGTTCGATTGTTACGTGTTTTAGAAAATGGAGAATTTATAAAAGTTGGCTCTTCTAAAACAATGAAAACAAATGTTAGAATTGTTGCAGCAACAAATGTAAATATGCAAGAAGCGATTTCTAAAGAACGTTTTCGTGAAGATTTATATTATAGATTAAGTACGGTTGAAATTCATTTGCCTGCATTAAGAAATCGTGATGAAGATATTTTATTATTATTTAGAAAATTTGCGGCAGATTTTGCACAGAAATATAGAATGCCAACAATTCGTTTAGATGAAAATGCCTCTAACCTATTACTCAATTATCGTTTTCCTGGAAATATTCGTCAGTTAAAAAACTTAGCAGAACAAATTTCTGTAATTGAAGAAGAAAGAACAGTTTCCGGACAGAAATTACAGCAATATTTGCCAGATAATAAAGGAAATTTACCAGCAGTTGTTGGAGGAGGCTCTTCAAAAAACGATTTTTCTTCAGAACGAGATATTATGTACAAAATCTTGTTTGACATGCGAAATGATATCAACGATTTAAAAAAATTGACATTAGATTTAATGAAATCTGGAGATATTGAAGAAGTTGAAGAAAAAAATCATCAACTTATTGAAAAGATTTACAACGAGCAAAACGATTACGAAAACAAAATTGAAGTTTTAAAAATTCCGCAGAAATCATCAAAAGAGGAAGACTACGATTTTATTGAAACTATAGAAGAAGACGAGAATTTGTCACTGCAAGAGAAAGAAGTAGAAATGATAAAAAAATCGTTAGAAAAAAATAACAATAAAAGAAAATTAGCCGCAAAAGAACTCGGAATTTCCGAAAGAACTTTGTATCGAAAAATTAAACAATACGATTTGTAATTTTTTTGAGTTACTTTTAAAACTTATTATCAATATCGATGAAAAAATATATTAAAATAATTACAGTGCTTTCCAGTTTGCTATTAATTATTTCTTGTGGCGCATATTCTTTTACTGGAGGAAACACTGGTGATGCAAAAACTATTCAGGTGAATTATTTCCCTAATCAAGCACCTTTAGTAGAACCAAGTTTGAGTAATCGTTTTACGCAAGCATTGCAAGATTTATTTGTACAACAAACTAATTTAGAATTATCTCAAAGAAATGCAGATTTAATTTTTGAAGGAGAAATTACAGACTACAGAGTAAATCCTATGAGTGCAACAGCGCAACAAACTGCTGCACAAAACAGATTAACGGTTTCTGTGAATGTAAGATTTACAAATCGTTTAATTGAGGAAGATAATTTTGAAAAACAATTTTCTTTTTATTCAGATTTTCCTGCAAATTCACAGTTAACTGGTGGTGTTTTAGATGCAGCACTAGAAGAAATTTTAGAACGTATTACACAAGATATCTTTAATGAATCTGTTGCAAAATGGTAAAAGCAGATTATGTATCGTTGTTAGGAAATATTGTTGATATAGATCAGCAAAAAACAAGCGAATTAAAAATCATCACAGAAAAATACCCCTACTTTCAATCTGCAAAAGCATTGTATTTAAAAGGATTGCAACATCAAGGAAGTTTTAAATACAATAACGAATTAAAAATTACAGCTGCATATACTACAGACAGAACTATGCTGTTCGATTATATAACTTCAAACGCTTTTAATGAAGTCGAAAACACAGAAATTCATAATCAAATCATAGAAAAAATTGAGGATGAAAAATTGCCAGAAATTCATCAACAAGTAGAAACCAGTTTAGAAATTGGCAAACCATTATCTTTTTCTACCAAAGAAACCTATTCTTTTAGTGAATGGTTACAATTATCTTCAAAAAAACCAATTGTAAGAACATTCGAAAAAATTGAAGAAAAAGTAAACGAAAATGAAGTTATTATTGAACGTTTTATTACAAATAATCCAAAGATAATTCCTGTAGAAAAAGGGAAAGATATTTCGATTTCTGTTTCAAAAAACAAGCAAGAATCTTCCTTAATGACAGAAACTCTGGCGAAAGTTTATTTAGAACAAAAAAAATATGAGAATGCAATTCAAGCGTATAAAATTTTAAGTTTGAAATATCCAGAAAAAAGTGGTTTCTTTGCAGACCAAATTAAAAAAATACAAATTTTACAAAAATAAATCTCATGAGTTATACAGCATTTTTAATCTTAATTCTGATTGTAGCTTTAGCTTTAATCTTAATTGTTATGGTTCAGAATCCTAAAGGTGGAGGATTATCTTCTTCTTTTGGAGGTGGTGGCGCACAATCTTTAGGTGGCGTTCAAAACACAAATAATTTTTTAGACAAAACAACTTGGACGTTGGCAATTTCTTTATTTGCTTTAATTTTATTAGCAAATTTTGCAATTCCAAGACAAGGAGATGACAATTTTAATTTAGACAATCAGTTGAATAATCAAGAAATTACTGTTCCTACAGAAAATACAGATTTACCAACAACAAACGATAGTATTTAAATTTACTCATCAATAATTTATTAAAAATGCCAACGTAATGACACGTTGGCATTTTTTTTATTTCAAATTTTGATATTATTACTCACATCCTACCAAAGTAATCAAGCCCAATTTGCAAGATTGTCAGTTTTTAGCAATTGGCATAATTTCTGACTTATACAATGAGTAAAAATTTAATTAATTAACTAAAAATATTAAAAATGGGATTAAACATTAAACCTTTAGCAGACCGAGTTTTGGTAGAACCAGCTCCTGCAGAAACAAAAACAGCATCAGGATTAATTATTCCAGATAATGCAAAAGAAAAGCCACAAAAAGGAACTATTGTTGCAGTTGGTTCTGGAAAAGTTGATGAACCATTAACAGTAAAAGTTGGTGATGAAGTTTTATATGGAAAATATGCTGGAACTGAATTAAAGTTAGAAGGTACAGACTATTTAATAATGCGCGAAAGTGATATTTTGGCAATAATATAAGTACCCTTTTTTCAGTTGCAATTTTCAGTTTGCAACATTTAAACAAATAAACATTTAAACAAATACACAAAATTTAAGAAAATGGCAAAAGATATAAAATTTGATATAGATGCACGTGATGGGTTAAAACGTGGAGTTGATGCTTTAGCAAATGCAGTAAAAGTAACTTTAGGTCCAAAAGGAAGAAATGTAATAATTTCTAAATCTTTTGGAGCACCAACTGTTACTAAAGATGGTGTTTCTGTAGCAAAAGAAATTGAATTAGCAGATGAGCTTGAAAATATGGGAGCTCAAATGGTAAAAGAAGTTGCTTCTAAAACCAATGATTTAGCTGGTGATGGAACTACAACTGCAACTGTTCTTGCACAAGCAATTGTAAAAGAAGGATTAAAAAATGTTGCTGCTGGTGCAAACCCAATGGATTTAAAACGCGGAATTGACAAAGCTGTTTCTGCAATTGTTGCAGATTTAGAAAAGCAAACAAAACAAGTTGGTAATTCATCAGAAAAAATAAAACAAGTTGCAGCAATTTCTGCAAACAACGATGATACAATTGGTGAGTTAATTGCTAAAGCTTTTGGAAAAGTTGGAAAAGAAGGTGTAATTACTGTAGAAGAAGCAAAAGGTATGGAAACATATGTTGATGTTGTTGAAGGAATGCAGTTTGATAGAGGTTATTTATCGCCTTATTTTGTTACAGATGCAGATAAAATGATTGCAGATTTAGAAAATCCATACATTTTATTATTCGACAAAAAGATTTCTAATTTACAGGAAATTCTTCCAATTTTAGAACCAGTTGCTCAATCTAGCAGACCTTTGGTAATTATTGCTGAAGATGTTGATGGACAAGCGTTAGCAACTTTAGTCGTTAACAAATTACGTGGTGGATTAAAAATTGCAGCAGTAAAAGCTCCAGGTTTTGGAGATAGAAGAAAAGCAATGTTAGAAGACATCGCAATTTTAACTGGTGGAACAGTAATCTCTGAAGAAAGAGGATTTTCTTTAGAAAACGCAACGTTAGATTTATTAGGAACTGCAGAAACAGTAACTATCGATAAAGACAATACTACAATTGTAAACGGCGCTGGAAATGCTGCTGATATTAAAGCAAGAGTTAGTCAAATTAAATCTCAAATAGAAACTACAACATCAGATTACGATAAAGAAAAGCTACAAGAGCGTTTGGCAAAATTAGCTGGAGGTGTTGCAGTTTTATATGTTGGTGCTGCCTCTGAAGTAGAAATGAAAGAGAAAAAAGATAGAGTTGACGATGCTTTACATGCAACTAGAGCTGCTGTTGAAGAAGGAATTGTTGCTGGTGGTGGAGTTGCGTTAGTAAGAGCTAAAAAAGTTTTAGAAAAAATTACTACAGACAACTTAGATGAAACTACTGGAGTTCAGATTATTAATAAAGCAATCGAAGCTCCTTTAAGAATCATCATCGAAAATGCTGGTGGCGAAGGTTCTGTGGTTTTAAACAAAGTTTTAGAAGGTAAAAAAGACTTTGGTTATAATGCAAAAACAGATGAATATGTAGATATGTTAAAAGCCGGAATCATTGATCCTAAAAAAGTAACTCGTGTCGCTTTAGAAAATGCAGCTTCTGTAGCTGGAATGATTTTAACTACAGAATGTGCTTTAGTAGATATTAAAGAAGATTCTCCTGCAATGCCTCCAATGGGTGGTGGTGGAATGCCAGGAATGATGTAATGGCGAATCGCCATTAATAATTTCTTTTCCATGAATTTCATTTCGACTTTATGGAGAAATCTCAAAACATAAAATCCGTTAGCGAAATTTTGCTAACGGATTTTTTATTTATTTAGTTTAATTATATTTGTAAATAAACAATATGGATTACATAGAAAAAATTCTATCTTTTTTAACTAATAATTTTCCATTTGCTGCAGCCTCATCTTTATTCATTTTTTACTTTCAAAGATATCTTAGGCTTAAAGAAAATTTAAAATCAGAAAAAAATAAATTTTATGCCGAAAATTTTGTCAACTGTTGTGACACTTTATTTAATGAAGTAAGTAATGTAAGAAATAAATTCAATATAACTCAAGGAGAATACGTATCTCACTCTAACAATATTTTAAAGTTAGTTCAAGAGAATTATTTATATTTACCTGATGGCATTATCAAAATTTGTAAAGATTTTTCCGATTATTTACTTGAAATCTCTACTAATAGTATAAGTAGAAACAAAAAATTAGAAGATACATTAATGAAAAAGTTCAAGAAAGAATTTAGTAAATGACAAAATCTATTTTATTAAATAAAAATTACACTGAAAACAATATTTCTGAAATAATATCAAAAACAAATTTTATATTTAAATACATAAATAAAAATTTGAATGGTTATGATTTTAAAGTATCCATAGATCAAGATAAGCTAACTTCTATAACTGCATTAGTAATTTACAAGGTATTAGCTTTTGCTATTGATAACTCTTGTTTAAAGAACCCAAGTGCAAATATTGATAATATCACCAAACTTTTTACAAAATTTCATCTACATGACCTTATAAAAGCATATTACAATCAAAAAGATATTGATAGAATTTTTTCAAAAATACAGCCTGTGAGAAAAAGTGATTTTTTTGTTGCTCCACATCCTATTAATAGAGAAAGCATAATTGATAAAAACGAATTACAAAAAAAATATTATAAAACTATTCATAATTACTATAGTGGCATTAATTTTGAAATAATAGATTATATCAAAACTTGTTTAGTTGAAATATCATCTAATTTTTTATACCATGCTGAAAATGATGAAAAGTCAATTTTGATGGCTGAAGGAAATAATCAAAATGTTGAAATAGTTTCTGTTGATACTTCAAATGGTATCATATCTACAATGGAAAAAAAATACAAGGGCAATAAAGATTCTTTATTAAAAAAAGCTTTTGAAAGAAAAGTATCTTCTAAAATTGAGAATGGTCATTGTGGAACAGGATTATATTTAGTTAATGAAATTGTAAATAATCTAAATGGTAAGTTAGTTTTATATACAGAAGGTTATCTTTACAGAAATATTCAAGGGAGAATATTTGTATCAAAAACTGCGTATTGGAAAGGAACTATTATTTATGTCAAATTACCTATCAAATCGGTAATTGATATTAATGATTTTTTTAATAATTTAACTAACACGAAAAAATATGTTTAATATGGATTTATTATTATCAAAATATGGCGATGTTATAGCCACAGACGAAAAAAGTTCAAAAATCTATGAATTTTTAAAAACAAATATTTCTGGAAATGATAAAATAATAATCGATGCCTCAAACGTAACTATTTCTACAAAGAGCTCAAGATTAATTTTCGGAAAATTATATAAAGAGTTAAAGTCAAAAGTTTTTCTTGAAAAAATTAGCTTTAAAAATGCATCAGCATTATTTATGTTTTCCGTAAATGAAGGAATTGCAACAGAATTAGAAAACTAACTTATATCATTTTTTTAATAACTTTAAATCCGTTAGAAATTTTTCTAACGGATTTTTTATGCTTCAAGAATGATTCTAAACAAACTCAAAAATCATAAAAATTGCCATAACAATCATAATAGTATTTTCAATAAAAGTGGCTTTAGTCATTGGTAAATTTAAAACCGAGCCTAAACAAGCACATTTTATTGCCTTTTTATCTACTAAAGATTTTGTTACTCCAATTGTTGTAATTCCCAAAATGATTAACGTAATAATTAACGCTGATAAAATTTGAAAACGCATTAAAAAGAAAATACCTAAAGTCAATTCTATAAACGGATACACCAATCCATAATTCGGAATTGCTTTTGCTAAAGGATCATACATTTGAAAACTTGAAGCAAATCCCTTTACATCTAGTAGCTTGAAAAAGCTAAAGACCACATAAAATAAACCCATAAATGTGAGCATAAATTCGGACGTATTCCAAGGTTTTACATTCATTAAGGTTGAAGCAACTAGTATGTAGCCAAAAATTAAAAACAACGGAAAAAGTTGCTGAATTTCTGTTTTTTCTTCTTTAAAATCTACAGATGAAACTTCTACTTTTTCTTCTTTTTCTGAAATAGTGAATTTATCTGGTAAAGCGCTTTGTAATTCATCAACAGAAATATGAGAAGTCATTTTAATTACAGCTTCTTTATTTTCTAAATTAATAGTAACGTTTTCAACATTTTCATGAGACGATATAGCTTTTTCAACAGAATTTTTACATCCATTACAAGTCATCCCTAAAACAGTATATGTGTGTTTCATAATTATTTGTTTTTTTGTAAACGTTCAATCATTACTTTCATTTCTTCAATTTCTCTTTTCTGAGCTTTAATAATATCTTCTGCTAATTTTTTAACTTCTGGATCTTTTATACCTGCTCTTTCACTCGTTAAAATTGCAATTGAATGATGAGGAATCATTGCTTTCATCCATAAAACGTCTCCAACAATTGGTTTTTGAACTCTAACCAAAGTTAAAGCGCTTGCAAAAAGAACAATGCTACCCAAAACAATAGCAATATTTTTCTTTTTATTTTGATACATTTTACGCATTGCAACAAACATAATAATTGCCATTGTTGCAATACCTAAACAACTCATATAGAAACGTGTTAAACTAAAATAGACATGATCTATTTCATACGTATTTAAGTACATTGTAATATACATCGCAACAAAAGAAGCGACCAACATTAAAATGAATTTTGTATAATTATTTGATTTCATTTTTCGTGTTTTTAAATTTTAGTTTATTTCATTCGTAAACATTAATACTGCTTTTTCTATAATTTAGAATATACAACACGTTTTTTTCTACTAAAATATCTGTTGGTTTCTCAATTTTCTCTGATATTTCTTGCTGTAAATTTCCTTCAAAATCAAAAACTAAAATTCTATCATTTTCAAAATCTGTGACGAAAATAGATTTATCTGATACAAAAATTCCTGTTGCAGCATTCATCTTTTGATCTTCACCAATAACTTGTAAAAATTTTCCTTGTTTATCAAAAACCTGAATTCTATTATTATAAGCATCTGCAACAAATATTTTATTTTCTGTAACTTGAACATCTGTTGGATAATAAAAATCTCCATTTGCTTTACCCTCTTTTCCAAAAGAAATCCAATCTTCACCATTAAAAAACAAAATTCTATGACTATAAAAGTCTGCTATCGCTTTTTCGTTTTTAAATACTGAAATTCCTGCTGGCGCATCTAAAGAATCTTTTAATTGTAAATCTGAAACTAAATCACCTTTTAAAACTGCAACTTTATCATTTCCATATTGTGGAATAAAAATTTCAATTTCATTTGCATCAATATGCATTGGTCTATCTAAAGAATCGATAGATTTTGTGACTTTTCCATCAGCATCTATTTTTACAATTCTATTGTGATCTCCATCACTAATCCACAAATTATTTTGAAAACTTGTAATTCCGATTGGATTTACATCTTCCATTTTAATTTCCTTTTGAAACTTCCAGTTTTGATATGTTGTCTTTTCTTCTTTACAAGAAAAACTAATCATCAAAACAGCCAAAAAAACTATTTTTAAACTTCTCATGTTATTGAACTCTTTCATAATGACAACATCCAGGTAAATCGTTATAAGTATCTTTTTTTGCTGAATGATTTTTAGTATCATGCCCAGCTTTAGCTACTGCTTTTTCAATATCATTCTGAGAAACAGTTTTTGTATTAAATTCTAAGACTAGCTGCTTAGAATCTTTGTCCCAAGTTGCAGAAGAAACACCATTAATTTTTGCAGCTTTTTCTATTCTTGCTTTACACATTCCGCAATTTCCGGCTACAAAAACAGAGGTTGTAATCATTTCTTTTTCTTTTGAAGAAACTTCATTTTTAACTTCATCTGTTTCTATTTTTCCATCTGCACGTTCTATTTTCACAGACATTGGTGTATAACCTGCTTTCTCTACTTGTTTGGTAACATCTACTAAAGAAAGATTTTTATCTGTTGGATAATTAAAGGTAAAAACTCCTGTTTCAATTTCAATTTTTACATCTTTTATTCCTTTAAATTCTTTGAACTTTTTTTCTAATCCGAAGGCACAAAAAGGACATCCCAATCCATCTACTTGAAGAGTAAACGCATCCATCTTTTTTGATTGTGCATTAATTTCTGTTGCTGAAAATGCTATAAAAAGCATTACGAATACTATTGTTAATTTTTTCATTTTTATTTGTTTTTAAAATACATATCTAGTTCCAAGAAAAACGCTATAATTAATTTTTCTTGCATCTGGCATATTATTTTGGATTAATGGTAATTGCACAGCAACTTCCCATGTGAATTGTTTTTTTGCATACTGAATTCCTTGTGCATAAAACAAAGAATATTCATCTAAAACTGGTTTATAATAATTGGTATATTCAAAATATAAATTCAGTTGATCTACAGGATAAGTTGGTTTTAATAAAGGCAAGCCAAAACCCACTTTATATCGAAATTCATCAAAATCACCATCAGCAACAATATTGTAACCAAATTCATTTGAAATTCCGTATTTCAAAGATTCATAACCAGCAACAACTCCAAAATAACTTTGGTATTTATTGGTGCTCATTCCTTCTATAAACAACTCTTTTCCTGTTGGTAAAGTTTGAATGGTTTTTGCTACCATTCTAAACGTTTTACCTGTTCCATCATTTCTGTAAAACTGATACTTACCCACTATATTTATATCTCCAAAAGTGCTTCCTGAAACATTTGTATCAGTAAAATCGTAATTTACATAAGGCAAATGAACTGCAATTAAAGAGTTAGATGTTGGTAAATAATGAGCCATAAAAGGTATATATACAAATGTACCTTCATTGGTATTTCTTATTTCTGTAAGTGTTTTTAAAATTGTGCTTTTTCCACCTAACATTATTGGTTTATCTGATGTTATTGGCGGTCCTTGAGCCAACAATTGTTGAGATAAAATAATGAGTAGAAAAAACAAATTAATATTGTTTTTTATCATTGTAAAGTATTGAAATTATAGTATTATTTATTTTGATTTTCTTTATGAAAAACACAATTAACTATAAAATCATATGATAAAAACCTCTTGTAGTACGTGTATGTCTG
>Ga0115558_1002655_pt1 | contig 10530 bp, 9 predicted proteins | sample COGITO_mtgs_1104_4_FD_87279 | JGI IMG/M metagenome (GOLD analysis project Ga0115558, IMG submission 87279) | Pelagic marine microbial communities from North Sea - COGITO_mtgs_110426 | ecosystem: Environmental > Aquatic > Marine > Epipelagic | place: Germany:Helgoland, sampling site Kabeltonne... | reverse complement strand
TCACCGCCATGTGATTCGAGCATTGGATTTATTTCGTTATATATAACGTAATTTATTCTATCTTCAGGAGGGCTATCAGGAGAAATATTGGGTAACCTTGCGTTTGGAGCTTTGATTGTTAGCTGCCCACCAAAAGTATCATTATCATAGTTAACTTCTGCATCTACTAAAAATGGAATGCTTCTTTTTTCAATATGCACTTTAAGTGAGTTGAGGTTTAAAATCTCATCGTCCTTCATTGCTTCTTCTGGTTTACAATAAGCTAAACATGTCTCAGCTTTTGGTGTTCCAGGGTCAGATATAAAAATTCTGACAGCAAGATTGGGTTCATTTTTATCTTGAAGAAGTTTTGCTAAATACTCTTCGGCTGATTCTGTAATATTTACAATTTTTTCCATAAATATATGTGGTTTAAAAGAATAATTGATTCATTATTGGGTATCAGAACAAAGCAAGACTTTGAAAAAGATATTAAACAATTCTCAATAATAAAAATAATTATCTTATTTATTCTTATCAATATAACATTTATAGGGCTAATATTTTTTATAACAAGATTCTTTATCAATTAAATGAATAAATTTCAGAAAGCAACATCATTAATAGACGAACATTATAAAAATAATATTACAATTAATTTAAGTCCTTCTCATGGCTATAGATCAAGATGTGAATTTGGCTATAAGAATAATTTTTATACTATGTATTACCCTTCGGGAGACATAATTTATTTAGATACTTTTAGAGTTGCTAGGCCATCTATTCAAACCTTAATGCCAAAACTCTTAAATCATATTAATAAATCGAATGTTCTTAAAACTAAATTATTTCAAATTAACTTTAGATCAAATAGAAAAAACAGAGTTTTAGTGTCGCTGATTTATCACAAATTATTAGATGATGAGGTTAAGGGCTTAGCAAATAAAGTTGCAAATATTTTAAATACTAGCATTAATCTCAGGTCTAAAAATGATTTATATTCAACTCACAGTGACCTGCTAGAAGATGATATAGAACATCTAGAAACAATACTTTATCAAACTGATCAATCATTCTATCAACCAAACCATTTTCACATGCCTGAAATGGTTACAAAGGCAATGAGTTTTGTAAAAGATCCAAAAGATCTTCTAGAACTGTACTGTGGATCTGGTACATTTTCTCTCCCAATGAGAAAATTATTTAATAAGATATTTGCAACTGAGAATAACCGTCAGTCAATAAGGTGCCTAAATAAATCAATTGATGAGCAAAATATTAAAAATATTTTTCATGCAAGACTTTCAGCTGAAGATGTTTCTGAATTATTTGCAGGCAGAGTTTTTAAAAGAATGAACGGAATAAACATCTCAGATTTTAACTTTACACATGTACTAGTTGACCCGCCCAGAGCTGGATTAGATAAAGATGTGATAAGTCTGATTAGTAAATTTAAAAATATAATTTACGTTTCATGTAATTATGAAACATATGAAAGAGACGTAAAAAATTTAAAAGGTTTCACTATTAAAAATATAGAAATTTTTGATCAATTTCCTAATACTAAACATCTTGAAATAGTATCTTTATTATCAAGAGAATAAAGAAAATATATTTAATTAATATACATGAAAAGTCTGCAGAAACTTGAATATAAACATATTTTGGATGTATAAATAAATATTCATCAAATACCTTGGGAGGGGAATTATGGATTTATTTACAAGTGTTTCTTATGAGATTGAATTATGGAACCTTTTTGCAAGTTCAAGAGGAGCAAATGCAACTATTTTTCTTGCTACAGTAATAGCTGTTTGGGTTGCTGCAAGATTCAGCAGCGTTATGGTTGATAAAGGTGCAAATACTGTCGCAAAATTAATTGGCACAGCTTTTGCTATATCTGTATTTTTAATAGGATTAAATCTAGGTGGATTAATCACAGGGACCTATGAAGGACATGCAATGGCTTTAAATGCACTTGATGTTGCAAATGGTGATATTGATCTTGGAGCTGGTTCACAGGGTTGGCTAGCAGCACAAGCTGAAGGAAGTATGATTAGCACATTAGGTGGCTGGATGTTTTATATCACAGGTTTATTAATTGCTGTTTTACCACTCTGGTTAAATCCTAGCGATTAATCCTTTTTTTATATCTTAAGGCACTTTAATTAGTGCCTTTTTTTACTTTACTTTGTATTAGCATAGTAATACACTAGCACGCATGAAAAACTTGAATGAAATATTTTTATTACTTAAAAATAAAAATGAAGTAGATGATTTCTTAAAAGATCTTTGTACTCCAGCAGAATTAAAAGCTTTAGAAGAGCGCTGGGCTGTTGCACAACTTTTATATGAAGATACTTTATCTTATAGAGAGATTGCAGCTAAATTAAAAACTAGCACAACAACTGTAACCAGAGTAGCAAGATTTTTATCAAGTGAGCCGTATCAAGGTTATAAACGAATTCTTAAAAGGATAAATAAATGAAAAATAGATTAACTATTGCTGTTCAAAAAAAAGGTCGTCTGTTTGATCAAAGTATTGATTTGATTAAAAAGTCCGGTATTAATTTCTCAACAAAAGGAGATAATTTATTAGCAAAATCAAATAATTTACCCATTGATATTCTTTTTGTAAGAAGTGATGACATACCCTCTCTTGTTTCAAATGGAGATGCTGATTTAGCTATAGTCGGTGAAAACGTATTACTAGAAAAATCATTATTTAAAAGAACTTATATTGATAAAGTCCTTTATTTGGGATTTTCAAGATGCAGGCTATCTTTTGCATGCCCAGAAAATATAAATATTAGATCATTTAAAGGTAAGAAAATTGCTACCTCATATCCAAATACAGTTAAAAAATACTTAAAAGATAAAAATATTAATGCCTCTGTTGTTAATATTCATGGGTCAGTTGAACTTACGCCATATATTGGAATGTCTGATTTAATATGTGATCTTGTTTCGTCTGGTGCAACTTTAGAAGCTAATAATTTAAAAGAAATTGAAACCATCCTAGAATCGCAAGCTATTCTTATAAAAAATAAAAACCTATCAACTGCTAAAACAAAAATTGCTGAAAAAGTTATTAGTAGAATGCAAGGCGTAGTGAATGCAATTGAGAGTAAGTATGTAATGCTCAATGCTGATTCTTCAAAAGTTCAAGAAATTTGTAAGATATTGCCAGGATCAGAATCTCCAACGGTTATACCTCTTGAGAATGAGAATAAAGTGGCTATTCATGCTTTATGTCAAGAACCAATATTTTGGGAAACTATGGAAAAACTGAAAGCTAAGGGAGCTTCCTCTATTTTAGTTATGCCTGTTGAAAAAGTCTTAAATTAATATGAAAGAATTAATATTAAATAAAAAATCTAAGATCTTAGAATTTAGTGAGTCAAAAATTTCATCAAAAGACATCACAACTATTAATAAATTTAAAAAGCTTGTTATCGAGAAAGGTGACAATGGTTTAAGAAATATATCTAAAATCTTAAAAGAAAAAGAAATTAAATCCTTTAAAGTCAGTAATTCTGAATTTAAAAAAGCTGAACAATTAGTTGATGATCAATTAAAGAATGCCATTCTTACAGCATATTCAAATATTAAAATGTATCATGAAAAACAATTAGATGGCTTGTCAGTTAATAAAGTAGAAACCACAAAAGGTGTTTCCTTATGGTCTGAGTTTAAGCCTATAGATAGTGTTGGGTTGTATATACCTGGGGGTACTGCCCCACTGTTCAGCTCACTTCTAATGCAAGCAATACCAGCAATTATTGCTGATTGTCCAAATATTGTCATTTGTACACCTCCTGATACCAATGGAAAAATAAATCCAACTATATTGTGGGTTGCTGACTTACTAAATATTAAAAATGTATACAAAGTTGGAGGTTCTCAAGCTATTTTTGCAATGGCATATGGAACAGAGTCTATTCCAAAATGTTATAAGATATTTGGACCTGGTAATAAATATGTTACAGAAGCAAAATTACAGGTTAGTAAAGATATCTCAATTGATATGCCAGCTGGGCCAAGTGAAGTATATGTCGTTTCAAACGATATAGAAAAAGCAGACATCATAGCGTCTGACTTGCTTTCACAACTTGAGCACAGTATCGACGCCAAAGCAGTTTTAATTTCAAAAAATAAAAAGTTGCTTAAAGATATAAAAACAACTATCAGCAATCAAAAAGAATCTTTGAGCAGACAATCTATACTCAACGAAAGTATAAAGAATACATATTTAGTTAAAGCCAAAAATGACAAAGAAATAATAAATTTTATTAATGATAATGCGCCTGAGCACTTAATATTAATCGATGATGATTTTGTAAAAATTGCACCATACGTTAACAATGCAGGTTCTGTATTTTGTGGTAAATATTCACCCGAATCATTTGGAGACTATGCGTCTGGTTCAAATCACACACTTCCAACTGGACAAGCTGCTAAAACATATTCTGGACTATCTGTTAAAGACTTTGGTAAGACTATTACCTTCCAAACTGCTACTCCTGAGGGGTTTCTTGCTCTTGCTCCAACAGTCAAGACCCTTGCAGAAGCCGAAAGCTTAGATGCTCATACAAATGCAGTACAAGTTAGAGAAATTTATGCTATCAATGATTCAGGCTTATTACCTAGAACTTCTTTTATAAAACGAACTACTAAAGAGACTAGTATATTTATAAATTTAAATATTGATGGTACTGGTAACTACAATGTGGATACCGGTCTTAAATTTTTTGATCATATGCTTGAGCAATTCGCAAAACATGGTCAATTTGATATCACTATAAAATCTTTTGGTGATTTGGAAATTGATCAACATCACACCATAGAAGATGTTGCTATAGCATTGGGTGAGGCATTTAAATCCGCTCTAGGAGATAGAAAAAATATCGACAGATATTCATCTAATGAATCACTAGTTATGGATGAAACTATTTCGAATGTAAGTATTGATATGGCATCCAGGACGCTTCTAAAAATGAAAACATCTAAATTAAGAGAATATGTTGGTGATTTTCCAACTGAAATGTTGGAACATTTTTTTATATCTTTTATAAATGCTCTTAATTTTACTTGCCATATAGAAACTAAAGGAGAAAATAGCCATCACATTGTTGAAGCAACTTTTAAAAGCTTTACAAGGGCACTAAATAAGGCTTTACAAAGAAATAATACAAATATTGCATCAACAAAAGGAAGTCTATGAAAATTGGAATTGTTGATTGCGGAGGTGCAAATCTTAATTCAATCTATTATTCCTTTAAAAGATTGAATATAGATGCATTTATTTCTAATTCCATAGATGAACTCTCACAAATGGATGCATTGGTACTACCCGGTGTCGGTTCTGCAGGAAAAGTGATGGAAACATTATCAAAAAAAAATTTAGCTAGCTTTATTAGGGAAACCAATAAACCACTACTTGGAATTTGTATAGGAATGCAAATTTTATTTGATTATTCTGAAGAAGATAATACTGAGTGCTTGGGTTTAATTAAAGGAAATGTAACTAAATTTAATAAAAAAGATGTTATTGCTGTCCCTCAGATGGGTTGGAATAAAGTCGAATGTAAGTTTGACAATACTCTGAATGGTTACTATTACTTCGCTAATAGTTACTTCAATAAAGACAGTGATTGCACAGTTGGGTATACCTCATATGGTAATCAATTCTCATCAATTATAAAAAAAGACAATCTTTTAGGATGTCAATTCCATCCAGAAAAATCTTCTACTGCAGGCGAAATGTTTTTAAAAAATTTTATTAATTCAATATGAAAATAATTCCTGCTATTGATATCTTAAATGGTAAATGTGTTAGGTTGCTAAAAGGAGACTACTCCAAGGTTACTGAGTATAATAATGATCCTTTAACACAGGTCTATCTTTTTAAAAAAGCAGGCTTTAAAACTATACATATAGTTGATTTAAATGCTGCTAAAACTGGTGGCAGTGAAAACCTAGAAATTATTAAAGATATTGCAAATATTGAAGATATAGAAATTCAAGTTGGTGGTGGTATCAGAACGATTGATAAAGCGAAAGATCTTATATCTAACAATGTAAAAAGAATTATCGTAGGTACAGCAGCAATTAAAGATATTAAATTTAGAAATGATCTAAAAGAAAATATTAGTGTTGAAAATATTATATTTGGTTTGGACTTTAATATTATTAAAAACTCCCCTCTTCTTTCAGTAGATGGATGGACAAATAATACAAATATAAATCTATTTGATTATATTGATGAAAACCCATGGATTAAAAATATATTAGCTACTGATATTTCTGTTGATGGAACACTTCAAGGTCCAAATCTTAATATATATAAAAATCTATTAAATTATAAAAATATAAACTTAATTGCATCTGGTGGCATTGGATCTATCAAAGATATTTACAACCTAAAATCAATATCATGTAATGAATGTGTTGTAGGTAAGGCTATATATGAAAATAAAATATTGCTTGGAGATTTGCTAAATGTTAACTAAAAGAATTATTCCATGTTTAGATGTTAAAAATGGACATGTAGTTAAAGGTATAAAATTTAAAAATCATGAGATTGTTGGATCGATTTTAGATTTGGCAAGTAAATATAATGAAGAAGGTGCTGATGAGTTAGTTTTTTATGACATTGGTGCAAGTACATATGATGGTATTGTTTCTAAAGAATGGGTAAAACAGATTGCTGAACTTATTAATATTCCTTTTTGTGTTGCAGGTGGAATAAAAAATCTTAAAGATGCCAAAGATATTCTTAATAATGGTGCAGATAAAATTTCAATAAATTCTCCAGCTCTAGTAAACCCTAATTTAATACAAGAGCTAGCAAATGAGTTTGGAAGTCAGTGCGTTGTTGTAGGTATTGATTCACGATATATAAATAACAAATATATTGTCTATTCAAATACTGGAGATGAAAAAACAATAAAAAACACAGAAATAGAAACTAAGGCATGGATAGATCAAGTTCAAAATCTTGGCGCAGGGGAAATCGTTTTAAATTGCATGAACAAAGATGGTGTTAGAGATGGGTACGACATCACTCAGCTAAATATTATGTTAAAAAATTGTGATGTTCCATTGATAGCATCTGGAGGAGCCGGAACTAAAGATCATTTTAAAGATGTGCTTACTAAGACTAAATCTAGTGGAGCTCTTGCTGCAAGTGTATTTCATAAAGACTTAATTAAAATTAATGAACTGAAAGATTTTTTAAGAAAAAAATCAATAAACATAAGGTACTAAAAATGGATATAGAAAATTTAAACTATGATGACAGGGGTTTAATTCCAGCAATAATTCAAGATTCCATATCTTTTAACGTTTTAATGCTTGGATATATGAATAAAGATTCGCTACAAAAAACACTTAATACTGGAGAAGTTACATTTTTTAGCAGGTCAAAACAAAGGCTTTGGACTAAAGGAGAAACATCCGGTAATAAATTATTTCTAAAATTAATTGAATTTGATTGTGATAAAGATGCTTTGCTGATTAAAGCAGAGCAACTAGGGCCAACATGCCATCTAGAAAATTATTCATGTTTTAAATCAGAGAAAAAAAATTCTTTTTCAATAATCACAGAACTGGAAGCTGTAATTGATAAAAGGAAGGATCAACCTATAGAAAAATCATATGTCGCATCTTTATTAGATAGGGGTGTTAAAGAAATAGCTAAAAAAGTCACAGAAGAAGCAGGTGAAACATCGATAGCAGCAGTAACTAATGATGGAAGGTTGGTTGATGAATCTGCAGACTTGCTATTCCATCTTTTAGTTCTTTTAAAAAATCAGAATTACTCTTTTGAAGATGTGCTCAAAGAATTAAATAACAGGTCTTCTAATTGATAGACTTTACTTCAATATAGTCAATTAATAATCTGCCTTTATCTGGTTCTGATAAATTTGAACATTCGATATCTTGACAATATGCATTAATGTTAATGTCACCACCGTTTGTCCCACCAACTGCAAGATTCATTATTAAATAGAAAGATTCGTTAAAAGGCCAGTATGCACCATTTAGAAAATCTTGATTAGTTGAGCGATCAATAGAATGGAAAGGTTCGTTATGTGTGTCAAGATAAAATTCAAGTTTATCTTCAATCCATTTAAATGTTATAGAATGAAATTTATCTACAAAATTAACATTTTGTGGAATTGTTTCTATTCCCCATTTATAAGAATGAACAGAATTATTATTAGAATAGTGGACGGTTGATTGTATCTGATTATCTTGATTAGAAGACATATGCTCCATGATATCTATCTCACCGTCTCTTGGCCAAGATTTAGTATTTTCGTCAGAACTTTGTGGCATCATCCAGAATGCAGGCCAATGTCCACTGCCCTCAGGAACTTTAAAACATACAGTTACTTCATTACCAGGGGTAACTGTAAATTTATCTCTAGTAATTAATTTACCGGAAGTATAATCAAATGTTCCTCCCCACGAACTACAATCATTGGTTTCACAATAGGGGTCATCAAATGGAGTTTGACCATAATCAGGATTCCAATAAATTGGTTGTATTTTTAGATATCCATTTTCTATAAATGTATTTTCTGTTGCTTTTGTAGATTCATTACAAAATTTAGAATAGCCTTCATCACAACTAGTGTAGTACTGAGATTCTTCATTACCCCAACCTCCAATCCATTGACCATTGCTAAAGAAACCATTTCCAACTTCATATGAAAAAAATTCTTCATTCAAAACCTCAGAACTAAATTCTTCAATCCAGTAGTTAGAAGTATTATTTTCTGGAACCTTACAATAAGAACTTTTATCTTCAGCATATATATCAGAACCTGAACCGCTAGAGTCAGAAACCTCAACCGTAACAGATTTAGCTACAGTATTTTGAGGGTCCTCACCTCTACAAGTTAATGTAAAAGTATAGGACCTTACATCCGATAAGGTTAGTGTTTCAGAACCAGAACCGGTTGCTTTATTACCTTCCCAGTCTACTGAGCCAGAACATTCAATAGCATTTGTAGTTGTCCATGATAAATCAACAGAACTACCCGCAACAATTGATGTTGCAGAGGCTGTGAAAGTATTTATAACAGGGTTAAAAATTGATGGTGACTCAGGATCAGAAGAGCCGCCACCACCACCTCCGCCACAAGATACAAGGGGTACTATTAACAATAGCGTAAGATAATTTTTTGGGTTCATTTTTAAAATGAGATTTTTTTAAAATTAAATTATATTAGTTTTCTTTTATAAATTCATTAGTTAAATCTTTCATCTCATTTCTTAAAACAAATAAAGCAATTAAGTTAGGTATTGAAACTAATGCAACTACAACATAAGCAATATTCCAAACAATTGTTGTATCGATTACAGCAGCTAATATAAAACATAAGACATAAAAGTTCCTATACCAAAATACCCCTCTTTCACCAAAGATATATGCGGTTGATCTATCACCGTAATAACACCAGGTTATTGCAGTTGAAAAAGCAAACAAAAGTAGTGCTATCGCAACCAATTTTCCACCATATTCTCCAAGGATACCTTGAGAGAAGGCTTTTGCAGTTAATTCAGCGGAGCTTACCAATGATTTTCCTTCTAATACAACTGATTCTAATATTTTTCCATCAACTATATTTAAAGTTCCTGTATATAAGTTTTTATCATTTTTTATAACCTTTATGTCTTCAGCTATTGATCTGGAATGAAGAACTGTTATATCAGAATCAATTATGGTTCCATCTTCAATATAAATGGTTCCAGAATATTCTTTTACATCTGAATCTAGTGATTGAACGTAGTTTGTTAATTCATTTATGTGACCCGGGTGAACATATGTTCCATCAGAATTTTTTTCATCAGAATAAATACCATCAAGAATAACCATATCTGTTTTGGCAAATGTTGTATCAAATTTCTGTGTCCAAACTCCACTTGATAAGATAACTAAAGCCGTAACACTACACACAACTATGGTATCTATAAATGGCTCTAGTATAGATACAACTCCTTGATCGATAGATTTATTTTTTGATGATGCATGAGCAATTGGTGATGAGCCCTGGCCTGCTTCATTTGAATACAATCCTCTAGCAACACCATATTTCAAGCTCATAGCAAAACTAGCACCAAGAAAACCACCAACTGCGGCAGATCCTGTAAATACTTGAGAGAAAATAGCATTAAATGATGGAATAATATTCTGATAATTTTCTATAAGGATTATTAAGGCTCCTCCAAAATAAATCAGTCCCATTATTGGAATGATCTTACTAGCAACAGAAGCTATTCTTTTTATACCTCCAATTATAATTACCCATAATAAGGCACCCAGAAATAATCCAGTAAATAGTTTTGGTACTGAAAACTCTGTATTCATTACTAGCGCTATGTTATTGATTTGCGGCATATTTCCTGAGCCAATTGCAGTAATCATCATTAAAAATGCAAAAAGGATTCCAGCCCATTTCATATTTAATGCATGTTCAATATAATACATAGGTCCACCAGATATAGAGCCATCATCAAGTTTTGTTCTATATTTATGGC
>Ga0115558_1002654_pt1 | contig 10533 bp, 7 predicted proteins | sample COGITO_mtgs_1104_4_FD_87279 | JGI IMG/M metagenome (GOLD analysis project Ga0115558, IMG submission 87279) | Pelagic marine microbial communities from North Sea - COGITO_mtgs_110426 | ecosystem: Environmental > Aquatic > Marine > Epipelagic | place: Germany:Helgoland, sampling site Kabeltonne... | reverse complement strand
TTAATTGAAAGAGGAATTGTAAAGACAGTTAAATCTGCAAAAAAGATTATAGATAGAAAAGAGCCAGTAGTTTGGGATATTTTAGAAAATGTAATTAAAGGTCACCCAGTTTTATTAAACCGTGCCCCTACATTACACCGTCTAGGTATTCAAGCTTTTCAACCAAAATTAATCGAAGGAAAAGCAATACAGTTACACCCTTTAGTGTGTACAGCTTTTAATGCCGATTTTGATGGAGATCAAATGGCTGTTCATTTACCTTTAGGACCTGAAGCTATTTTAGAAGCTCAGCTATTAATGTTAGCTTCTCATAATATATTGAACCCAGCAAATGGTGCACCAGTAACTGTTCCTTCTCAGGATATGGTTCTTGGACTGTATTATATGACTAAAGAAAGAAAATCAACTAAAGAAGTTCCTGTAAAAGGTGAAGGATTAACTTTCTACTCACCAGAAGAAGTAACAATAGCTTTTAATGAGGAACAAGTTGAATTAAATGCTGGAATTAAAGTAAGAACAAACGATTTAGACGAAGATGGAAATTCTGTGAAGAAAATCATAGAAACTACTGTTGGTAGAGTCTTGTTTAATGAGGTAGTTCCTGAAGCTGCAGGTTATATTAATGAAGTACTAACTAAGAAATCACTTCGTGGTATCATTGGAGGTATTTTAAAAGCTACAGACATTCCATCTACAGGAAAGTTCTTAGATGAAATCAAAAACATGGGATACAAGTTTGCATTCCAAGGAGGATTATCTTTTAGTTTGGGAGACATTATTATTCCAGAAGAAAAAGAATCTATGATTTCTGAGGCCAACAAAGAGGTTGATGGAATTGTCATGAATTATAACATGGGAATGTTAACACAAAAAGAACGTTACAATCAAGTAATTGATATTTGGGGTAGAACCAATAATCAATTAACTGAATTATCAATGAAACGTTTACGTGAAGACCAACAAGGGTTTAATTCAGTATACATGATGTTAGATTCTGGAGCTAGGGGATCAAAAGAACAGATTCGTCAGCTAACAGGAATGCGTGGATTAATGGCAAAACCAAAAAAATCTACAGCAGGAGGTGGAGAAATTATTGAAAATCCAATTCTTTCTAACTTTAAGGAAGGTCTATCAATTTTAGAATACTTTATTTCTACTCACGGTGCTCGTAAGGGGTTAGCAGATACAGCCCTAAAAACAGCTGATGCCGGGTATTTAACTCGTCGTCTGGTAGATGTATCCCAAGATGTTATTATTAATGAACAAGATTGTGGTACATTAAGAGGACTAGATGTAACTCCATTAAAGAAAAACGACGAGATTGTAGAATCTTTAAGTGACAGAATAGAAGGAAGAGTAGCATTACAAGATGTATATCATCCGCTAAATGATGAACTATTAGTAGGAGCTGGAGAAGTAATTACTTCTTTAAATGCAAAAGCAATAGAGTCCTCAGGATTAGATGTGGTTCAAGTAAGATCTGCATTAACATGTGAGTCTCAAAGAGGAATTTGTGCTAAATGTTATGGGCAAAGTTTATCTACTCTTAACAATGTTCAGATTGGTGAAGCTGTAGGAGTTATAGCAGCTCAATCTATTGGAGAACCTGGAACTCAGTTAACATTAAGAACATTCCACGTTGGTGGGGTAGCTGGAAATATTTCAGAAGAAAATAAATTAATAGCTAAGTTTGATGGAAAGGTAGTCATAGAAGACCTTAGAACTGTAGAAGGTAAAGATGCAGAAGGTAAAGTGATAGATATAGTAATATCTAGAACTGCAGAGATGAAAGTTATTGATAAAAAGACAGATATAACTCTTAGTACAAACATAATTCCTTATGGTTCTATTATTTTCAATAAGAAGATAAAATCTATCAAAAAAGGCGATGTAATTTGTCAATGGGATCCATTTAACGGTGTTATTGTATCAGAATTTGCTGGAAAAGTTAAGTTTGATAATCTTGAACAAGGTGTAAATTACCAAGTTGAAGTTGATGAACAAACTGGTTTCCAAGAAAAAGTAATTACTGATTCTAAGAACAAGAAAATTATTGCCTCTTTAATTATTGAAGATAAAGATGGAAATGCATTACGTTCATACTCACTTCCAGTAGGTGCACACCTAATGGTAGATAATGGAGATAGTGTTGAAAGTGGAAAAACTTTAGTGAAAATTCCAAGAAAATCTGGAAAAGCAGGTGATATTACAGGAGGTCTTCCAAGAGTTACAGAATTATTTGAAGCTCGTAACCCTTCTAATCCTGCAGTTGTATCTGAGGTAGATGGTGTTGTATCTTTTGGTAAAATCAAAAGAGGAAATAGAGAAATTATTGTTGAATCTAAAACTGGAGATACCAGAAAGTATTTAATCAAGCTTTCTAACCAAATCTTAGTTCAAGAAAATGACTTTATAAAAGCTGGGATGCCATTATCTGATGGAGCAGTAACTCCTATTGATATTCTAAGAATTCAAGGGCCATCAGCTGTACAACAGTACTTAGTGAATGAGATCCAAGATGTATACCGTTTACAAGGTGTAAAAATTAATGATAAACACTTTGAAGTAGTAGTTCGTCAAATGATGCGTAAAGTTAGAATTATAGATTCTGGTGATACGTTATTCTTAGAAAATCAATTGATTCATAAGAATGACTTTATTCAAGAAAACGATGCAACTTATGGAATGAAAGTTATCGAAGATGCTGGAGAATCTGAAAATGTAAAAGCAGGTCAAATTATTTCAGCTCGTCAATTAAGAGATGAAAATTCTTTGTTAAGAAGAAATGATCAAGCACTAGTTGTTGCTCGTGATGCACAACCAGCTACAGCTGAACAAGTATTACAAGGTATTACTAGAGCTTCTCTTCAAACAAAATCATTTATCTCTGCTGCTTCTTTCCAGGAAACTACGAAAGTATTGAATGAAGCTGCTGTTAATGGTAAAGTAGATCATCTAGAAGGATTAAAAGAAAATGTTATTGTAGGTAAGAAAATTCCAGCAGGAACTGGTATGAGAACTTACGACCATTTGATTGTTGGTCCTAAAGAAGAAATCGAAGAAAGCTTTAATTTATAAAAAAGATGAGCGAAGATCAAAATAAAAAAGGTCAAATTAATATTGAGTTAGACGAAACTGTTGCAGGGGGTACTTACTCTAATTTAGCCATTATCAATCACTCAGTATCTGAGTTTATTGTAGACTTTATTAGAATAATGCCAGGAGTACCTAAAGCAAAGGTAAAGTCTAGAATTATTTTGACTCCTCAACATGCTAAAAGATTAACAAAAGCGTTGGCTGATAATATTTTGAAATTTGAGAAAGCTCATGGTGAAATCAAAGATTACGAGCAACCACCAATTCCAATGAATTTTGGACCTACAGGTGAAGCATAAAGTGTAAATTTTACACGATATTATGAAACTTGAGTTGCTCGAAATGTAACACATTTCAACCACCAATTCCAATGAATTTTGGACCTACAGGTGAAGCATAAATTGTAAAAACCCAAAACATTTGTTTTGGGTTTTTTTATGATGTAGTATTAATTTTTTAAAAAGATTATATTTTTCTAGTTTTATTCAATAACCAAAAGTCTGCTAAAACTAAAGCTGTTAATGCTTCAATTACAGGAACAGCTCTAGGAACAACACAAGGATCGTGACGTCCTTTTCCCATAATTTCTGTTTTATCTCCTTTAGAATTTATAGTAGGTTGGTTTTGCATGATAGTAGCTACAGGTTTAAAAGCTACTCTAAAGTATATATCCATTCCATTAGAAATACCGCCCTGAATACCACCAGACAGATTTGTTTGGGTGGTTCCGTCTGCATTAAAAATATCGTTATGCGAACTTCCTTGCATTTTGGTTCCTTCAAAACCGCTCCCAAACTCAAAACCTTTTACGGCATTTAAAGACAACATTGCTTTGCCTAGTTGAGCATGTAATTTGTGAAATATAGGTTCCCCTAGTCCAACAGGGATATTTTTGGCTACACAAGAAATAGTTCCTCCTATAGTATCACCTTGCTTTCTAATTTCTTTGATTTTATCTATCATTCTTTCAGCCATCTTCTCATCTGGACAACGAACAATATTAGATTCAGTTTTTGAGAAATCTAATTGACTATATTCTTTATTCATTTCTATGTCACCAACTGAAGAGGTATAGGCATTAATAGTAATATTTGAAATTAATTGTTTGGCTAAAGCTCCAGCAACTACCCAATTAGCTGTTTCTCTAGCAGAGGAACGACCACCACCACGATAATCTCTAATTCCAAACTTTTTATCATAGGTGTAATCTGCATGGGAAGGCCTATATACATCTGTATTATGTGAATAATCATGAGATTTTTGATTGGTGTTTTTAATAATAAATCCAATCGATGTTCCTGTGGTTTTTCCTTCAAAAATTCCTGAAAGAAATTCTACAGTATCTGGTTCTTTGCGTTGGGTAACAATTTTAGATTGCCCAGGTTTTCTCCTATCTAATTCATCTTGGATAGCTTCAAAATTTATAGTTACTCCAGCAGGAAAACCATCTATAACACCACCGATAGCTAAACCATGAGATTCTCCAAAAGTTGTTAGTTTTAATAAGTTTCCAAATGAATTAAAAGCCATGTATAATTTCTAAAAGATGAGAGGCTAAGATACTATAAAAATCAGGAAACCATAGTTTAATTGCCATTGCTAATACCATAATAATTAAGACTTTTTTTATGAATTTGTCACCTTTGTCAACAGACCATCTACTCATGATCCATCCTCCAGATGCGTTCCCAAATGAGAGAATTAGACCGTACTTCCAATTAATACTATCATTGTAGGCAAAAACACCAACAGCTGCTAACGTATAAACTAGTGCCACAAAAACTTTGATTGCGTTACTTTTTACCAATGATATATGATTTATACTAGATAAAGCTAATAGTATTATAAAACCAACACCAGCCTGTATAAAACCACCATACAGACCTATCATAAAAAAAATAACTATACTTAACCAAAAATGTTTACCTGTAATTCTTTCAAGTGTTTGTTTGCTGTTTTTTTGTGGTTTAAAAACCATATAGGCAACCACCAACACCATAACAACTCCTAGTATTTTATTAAAAAGTTCTCCTTCTATTTTTACACCAGCTAATGAACCTAATATTGCACCCATAGTTGCAGGAATTGCCAAATAAATACTAAAAGTGTAGGAAGAGATTCCTTTGCTTTGAAAACCTTTGATAGCAAAGATGTTTTGGATAATTATAGCTATTCTGTTGGTGCCATTGGCAATATTTGGAGGTAATCCTAAAAAAATTAATATGGGTAAAGTAAGAAGAGAACCACCACCAGCTACAACATTAATTATTCCAGCTATAAATCCTACAAGAATTAATAATAGATAGTTTTCCATATTTTAAGACATTTAAGTCATATAAATATACTATAATAATGAATAAATAGACTCTAAAATTATTCTATTAAAAAAAGTAGAAATGCTTTTACAAAATGAAAACCTTTTCTATATTTGCACCCGCTATACTTTATAGTAAAGCACGACCGGAGAAATGGCAGAGTGGTCGAATGCGGCAGTCTTGAAAACTGTTGACTGTAACAGGTCCGGGGGTTCGAATCCCTCTTTCTCCGCAAAAAGAAACTCACAACGAATGTTGTGAGTTTTTTTGTTTTCAGAAATGTCGATTTTTTTTAAAATAAGAGATGGATTTTAATATTTTAAATATGAAAAAGTTATTTTTTATAGTAGTTTTAATAATGTCTATTGCAAACTTCTTGTATACGTTTGGATATCAAGGAGAACCAATGATTCAATTCGAGTTTTTATTTCGGATTTTAGTAAGTGTATTTTTTGGTGGAATTTCAATAGTACAACTAATAAGAATCAAGAATCCTTAGTTATTATTTAATAATTTCAGCTTTTTAATTTTTTTTAACAAAAACCATACAATGTTGCCATGGAAGGTTACTTATATTTTTTTTGAGTTTAAAGCCAGCAGCTTCCATTTCTTTGACAGCTTGTTTTTCAGACATTTTGTGTATTTTTTTAATAGGAACACTAGAGTCTTCACTTCTATATTCGATTAAGAACAATTCTCCATTTGGTTTTAAGGCTTTTTTTATTGAAATAATTATTTCTGCTGGAAAATTGAATTCATGATATACATCTACCATTAAAATTTTGTCAACTGAATTAGATGGTAAAAGAATACTTTTTTCAGTTCCAAGAATAGTTTCAATATTTTTAATTTTACCAGTTTCTTTTGTTTCTTCTATCACCATTAACATTTCTGGTTGAATGTCTACGGCATATACAAAGCCATTCTTAGTTAAAGAGGCTATTTTAAATGTGTGGTATCCAGATCCAGCACCTATATCTGCAATAACGTCATTGGATTTAATTCTCATGTTTTTAATTAATTTAGAAACATTTTCCTCTTTTTCTCTTTCAGATCTTTCTAGCCAACTAATTCCTTCGTAACCCATTACATAAGCAATTTCTCTACCCATATACCATTTTCCAATTCCGTTATAATCTCCTCTTTTAAATGTGTAGATATTAGATTCATTGGAAATTTGACTTAAACATTCATTGAAAGATATAAATGAAATAGATAATAAAAAGATGATACTAATTTTTTTCATAAAAAATTACTTATATCGATTAAAAAAACGGCTTATATAAGAATTAAAATTATTCTTTAGAGCTCTAGCCATATTAAATGGTTCAGGCATATTTGTTCTGTACTTCTTTAGAAGAGGATAAGCTCTTCTGTCAGAATCCTTAGTTGCTAAAAAAAAATTCTCGTTATGTTCTACCAAGATATTTATTTTTTCGGTATCTAATATATCTCCATTATTGTCTAGGATTTCAACAACAAGATCTACATAACCAGTAGCTGTTAGTTCATATTTATACCCTTCACAATACCATTTTTTAACCGAACCATCCTTATTCTTTTTTTCTTTTGTATTTGAGTAAAATTCTTTACTTTTTATAATAGTAGGACCAGCGTAATATCTAGAGAATTTAAACCTAACTAATTCATCAATATTTTTAAGAGCAGCCTTTCCTTTGCTTTTAAGTATCCCTAAATTTCTTAATTGTATTTTATTGCTAATTTCTGAATAATTAGCAAAAGTATAATTATTAAAAAAACGAGTTGTATTGCTAACTAGGTCCTCCATAGCAATTTTATTACTTCTTTTGTCACTCAAATTTCTTACGGGAAAATAACCAACATTTAAGATAGCTAAGTTCAGAGTTTTATCTAAATATAAGTTTACATCTTTAAAGTCATCTAAATAGCTTTTAGATCTTTTAAATGATTTAAAAGCCTCTCTAAACTCGTATTTATTTGTAGCACTTTTAAAATTGTTTATTCCTTTAATATAAAATTCATTAGCAGCATTTTTATTGTAAATGTCTAATGAATTTTCAGATTCTTTCATTTTTCTCTCATAATCGATTGTATGTTGCAAAACAAACTTTTTCTGTTTTGAAGAAAGGCTATTTGAAACTTCTACTAATTTCTTTTGAACGTTGTCTAGTTTATTGTAAGTGATAAAAATTTTTTTCATCGATTCTACTGAACGATAATCTTTATATGGGATTGCTTTGTCTTCCAACAACTTAATATAATTTGCACCCCAGGAGTTTACTTCAGATAGTGCCTTTTTAAAAATATCATTAGATTTTTTAAAATTATTTTTTGCTTTTAGAGATTCTGCTGATTTTAGAGTTGCAGTTATATAATCTTTTTTTTTGAGCGCTCTTTTTGCTTCTCTGTAAGGTTTTCTGAAATTTTGAGCACTAACTAATTGAATGCATAAACACACCAGTAAAAATAAATTTATTTTTTTCATTTTATTAATTGAATTTTGAAGCTATAATTATATTACTAGAAATAAATTTGGGGATAAAAAAAGTAGTTAACTTTCACCATATAAGTAAAAGTATCACTTTACTTTTTAATAACATTAAAAGTAAAGTATTTATAGACTTTATTCATTTTTTTATTTTTTAGTAATTAAAAAGTATATTTGAGTTAACTGCAGAATTTTAATATTGTTATTTTCTTATTAACATACCATCTAATGATTTATAAGATTTAATTTCAAAATTTTAAAAAACACACAAATGAAAAAAATAATTTCTCTTATAGCTTTTTTGATCCTATTTTCTTGTGAAAATAAAAAAGATTCAAAATTTTTTAAAGTATATGATGAATCTGAACTAATACAAAAACAACAAGAGCACAAAAATTCTAGAATGAAATTTAAACTACTTCAATCTAAGGTGTTGGATATGAATGAAGTTTTTAAACCATTTAATAATGAGTTAGCTACCAATTTTTCAGAAGAGGAATACAATACATTAAAACCTTTAATTTTAGAGCAAAATATTCCATCTATTCAACAAAGTATCTCTAAAGGACTTTTATCTTATGAGAAATTAACTTTATTTTATCTATATAGAATTAGAAAGTTTGAAAGTAACTCAAATACATCATTACATGCTATTATTTCATTAAATCCCCTTGCTGTAGAGGAAGCAAGATTAAGAGATAAAAATAGAGATGATAATAAATTTTTAATTGATATATCTATGTATGGAATGCCAGTATTAATTAAGGATAATATTAATACAGCTGGAATACCAACTACCGCTGGTGCTATAGCTCTTCTCAATAATAAGAATACCGAAGATGCTTTTATTGTAAAAAGGTTGAAAGAAGAAGGTGCAATTATTTTAGGAAAGTCAAATTTAAGTGAGTGGGCTTATTATTTTTGTGGTACTTGTCCTGTAGGTTATAGTGCCACTGGTGGACAAACTCTAAACCCATATGGGAGAGCTGTTTTTGAATCTGGAGGATCTAGTTCAGGAAGTGGTGCAGTTGTAGCTGCAAATTATGCCGTAGCAGCTGTGGGTACAGAAACTTCTGGATCTATAACTTCTCCATCTAGTAAAAACTCTGTTGTGGGTTTAAAACCCACAGTTGGTTTGTTAAGTAGAACTGGAATTGTTCCTATATCAAGTACATTGGATACACCTGGACCTATGACTAAAAACGTTACAGATAATTTTATTTTATTATCATCAATGATAGGATATGACCCCTCTGATCCAAAATCAGTTGAAGCTATAGATGAAGATTTTGGTGATTTAGAAGGTTCTTTTAAAGGTAAAAAATTTGGAGTTTTTAAAGATATTTTTAAAGATTCAATATTTAAGAAGAATATAGATATAATAAAAGAAGCAGGAGGAGAAATTGTTTTAATTGCTCCAAGAAAGGTTGAACTTCCAGGTTTTTTATCAATCTTAAATCTCGAAATGAGAGATGAATTGCCAAAATATTTAAAAAATCATGCTGATAAAAAGGTGAAAATTTCAAATGTTAAAGAGATTATTTCATTTAACAACTTAGAACCTAATTTAAGAGCCCCTTATGGTCAACTAAGATTTGTTAATATTGGAAAAGATTTAACAAAACAAACCACCTTAGAAATTATTAAAACTAAGCTAAAGACTAAGGCAATAACTTTTTTTAATGCTTTAGAGACAGAAAGTTTAGATGCAATTTTATCCGTCAATAATTTTCATTCTGCTTATTCTGCAGTAGCTGAATATCCGAATCTGTCTATACCAATGGGGTATAAAAAATCTGGAGAACCAACTAGTTTAACTTTTATAGGAAAGCCAAATGAAGAAGGTAAATTATTATTACTAGGTTATACTTTTGAGCAGTTAACTAAGCATAGAAAAATGCCAGAAATATTCAAGTAAAATTAATGTTAATAAACGTATTTTTGCCATTCTAAAAATAGAGAATGAGAACGAAGTCGGTAAAGAGAAATAAGATCAACGTAATAACTTTAGGGTGCTCCAAAAATATTTATGACTCAGAAGTTTTAATGGGTCAATTAAAAGCCAATGGAAAAGATGTTGTTCATGAAGATAAAAATGATGAAGGGAATATTGTAGTAATCAATACCTGTGGCTTTATTGGAAAAGCAAAAGAAGAATCTGTAGATACTATTTTACATTATGTAGAAAAAAAAGAATTAGGAGATGTAGATAAGGTTTTTGTAACAGGTTGCTTAAGTGAGCGCTACAAACCCGATTTAGAAAAAGAAATTACTGATGTAGATCAGTACTTTGGGACTCACGATTTACCAAATCTTTTAAAAGTTTTAGAAGCAGATTATAAACATGAGCTCATAGGTGAGCGCTTAACTACTACTCCAAAACATTATGCTTATTTAAAAATAGCGGAAGGTTGTGATCGTCCATGTTCTTTTTGTGCTATTCCTTTGATGCGTGGAAAACACAAATCTACTCCAATTGAAGAACTCGTTATTGAAGCAGAGAAATTAGCTGAGAAAGGCATCAAAGAAATTATGCTTATTGCCCAAGATTTAACCTATTATGGTTTAGATATCTATAAAAAAAGAGCTCTAGCGTCACTTTTAGAAGCTTTGGCTAAAGTAGATGGAATAGAATGGATTCGTATGCATTAT
>Ga0115558_1002631_pt1 | contig 10588 bp, 9 predicted proteins | sample COGITO_mtgs_1104_4_FD_87279 | JGI IMG/M metagenome (GOLD analysis project Ga0115558, IMG submission 87279) | Pelagic marine microbial communities from North Sea - COGITO_mtgs_110426 | ecosystem: Environmental > Aquatic > Marine > Epipelagic | place: Germany:Helgoland, sampling site Kabeltonne... | reverse complement strand
TTTTGCGGTCTGGACGGGACTCGAACCCGCGACCTCCTGCGTGACAGGCAGGCATTCTAACCAGCTGAACTACCAAACCGTTGCTTAAAGCGGTTGCAAATATAAGTCAGTTTTTTATATATCCAAACAGAAAGGGTGAAAATTACATCATTTTTTGCCTACTTAAAAAATAGCTAGTTAATACTTGATGAACACCTTGTTGGATATCTACTGGCACATATGATATCTTATATTGCAAACATTTGTTTTTCAATTCTTTAAAATAAGAATCAACTAATTTGGTATAGTTTTCTTTTATATTGTCTGCAAATAAATTCACCGTTTCTCCTGTTTCAACATCAACAAATTTTTTTGGAGAGTTTTCAAAATCAAAATTTAATTCGGTTTTCATATCAAAGGTGTGAAAAAGAACAACTTCGTGTTTGTTATATTTTAAATGCCTTAACGCTTCAAACATTTTCTCTTCATCTATATTCGTTTGAAACATATCTGTGAATAGAAAAATTAACGAACGCCTGTGAATTTTTTCAGCTATCTCATGTAAATATTGATAGGTTTCAGTGGCAGCATCTGAATTACCTGTTACTAATTTTTCAAGTTGATGAAGAATCATTTTTCTGTGACGGTCACTTCCTTTTTCAGGAGCATAATATTGATAGGAATCAGCAAAAATACTAAGACCAACTGCATCACGTTGTCTTTTTAAAACCTCCATCAAACAAGCAGATGCAACTGCTGAAAACCCTACTTTGTTAAATTGATTTATTCGTTGTTCTTTTACTATTGGATAATGCATAGAAGCAGAATTATCTATAATAATATGACATCTCAAATTGGTTTCTTCCTCGTATTTTTTTGTATATAACTTTTCTGTTTTAGCAAAAAGTTTCCAATCTATATGGCGCGTGCTCTCTCCCTTATTATACAACTTATGTTCAGAAAACTCTACAGAAAAACCATGAAAAGGACTTTTATGAATTCCTGTTATAAATCCCTCCACTATTTGATGGGCTAGTAACTCTAGGTTTTTAATTTCTGAATTTTGTATGTTAGAAAGGTCTATCATTGTTCCCTAAAATAGAAAAAGGTCTGGCAAATGCCAAACCTTTTAACTCTGATTTTTTAGACAATCTTTATAAGTTGGCTTCAATTTTATCTGTGTATACATTTTTTTGAGCTACACCAACCTGTTTATCTACAACTTCTCCATTTTTAAATAATAGAACTGTTGGAATATTTCTTACACCGTATTTAGCAGCAAATTCTTGATTTGAATCAACATCTACTTTACCTACAACCGCTTTTCCGTCGTACTCTCCGTGAATTTCATCGATAATAGGCCCTACCATTCTACAAGGTCCGCACCAAGCAGCCCAAAAATCAACTAATACTGGCTTATCTGACTTTAATACTACTTCTTCAAAATTTGCATCTGTAATTTCTAATGCCATGTTTTTATATTTTAAAAATTTTACTACCACAAAAGTAATTAAATAATTCTCTTTACTAGGGTCTTAAAATTACTTTTTGCTATGAGTCTATCAAATATGTTTATCCTTACATAAATCAATGAACAATGATCATTGTTCATCTAAAACACTCGTGAAGCTATTTCTTTAATGTTCGATGATTTTCCCATCGAATAGTAATGTAAAAAAGGAACTCCCGCTTTAATTAATTCTTTGCTTTGCTCTACACACCATTCTACACCTACTTGTTTTACCGCAGCATTGTCTTTGCATTTAACAACCGACATGATTAAATCGTCAGGAAGATCTACGTGGAATCTATGCGGAATTAAATTCAACTGTTTCTTTGTAGCAATAGGTTTTAATCCAGGAATAATAGGAACTGTAATTCCTTCGAATCTACATTTTTCTACAAAATCAAAAAACTTCTGATTGTCAAAAAACATTTGAGTTACAATATAACTAGCTCCATTTTTAATTTTTTGTTTTAAGAAATGGATGTCAGAATCAATGCTAGGAGCCTCCATATGTTTTTCTGGATAGCCAGCTACTCCAATACAAAAATCTGTTTTGGATGTATTTTGCAATTCCTCATCAAGATACTTTCCTTGATTTAACTCTGTAATTTGAGAAACGAGCTCACTGGCATACTTATGGCCTTCTATTTCAGGCTGAAAATAGGTTTCGCTCTTTACAGCATCTCCACGTAAAGCCATCACATTGTCAATTCCTAAAAACCCTAGATCGATTAAAAAATTCTCAGTATCTTCTTTCGTAAATCCTCCACACAAAATATGTGGGATGGCATCTACTTGGTATTTATTCTGAACTGCTGCACAAATTCCAACAGTACCCGGTCTTTTCTTAACTACCTGTTTTTTTAGCAACCCATTTTCTATTTCTTTAAAAACATATTCTTCCCGATGATAGGTCACATCTATAAATGGGGGTTTGAATTCCATCAGAGGATCTATATTATCAAAAATCGATTGAATATCCTGACCTTTTAGTGGTGGTAGAATTTCAAAAGAAAATTGTGTTTTATCTTTGGCGTTATTTATATGATCTAATACGTTCATAAATTTAGTTTTTTAGAATAGGATTTAACCATTTTGTAGCTTCTACTTCCGTGATATTTTTTCTATTTGCATAATCTGTAAGTTGATCTTTTGTGATCTTTCCCAAACCAAAATACCGTGCTTCTTGATTTGCAAAATAATAACCACTAACACTTGCTGCTGGCCACATAGCTAGACTTTCCGTTAGTTTAACTCCAATTTTCTCTTCTACTTTAAGTAATTCCCATATGGTTTCTTTTTCTAAATGATCTGGACATGCTGGATACCCTGGTGCTGGACGAATTCCTTTATAATTTTCTTCAATCAACTCTTCATTTGTTAAATTTTCGTTTGATGTATACCCCCAATGACTTGTTCTTACCTTAAAGTGTAAATATTCTGCAAAAGCCTCCGCTAAACGATCTGCTAATGCTTGTGCCATAATTGCATTGTAATCGTCTTCTTGTTTTTTATAAATTTCAGTTAATTCATGAGCACCAAAAATTGTTGTACAAAATGCACCCATATAATCCTGTTTCCCAGAATCTAACGGAGCAATAAAATCTGCTAAAGCAAAACTTGATTTTCCTTCTCGCTTTTTCAATTGTTGTCGTAAAGTTCTAAATGTGGCAACTTCTTTCCTTTTTTTTGAGATTAAAATATCGTCATGATTTACTGAGTTTGCCTCAAATAATCCAAAAATTGCTTTTGGTTTTAGAGATTGTTTACTAATAATTTCTTTCAACATTTTTTTTGCATCATCGAACAAGATTGTAGCTTGTTCTCCTACTACCTCATCAGTTAGAATATTTGGAAACTTCCCATGTAAATCCCAACTTCTAAAAAATGGACTCCAATCTATATATGGGACTAATTCTTTTAAACTGAGTTGTTCTAAAGTTTGAATACCCATTTCTTTTGGCATTGAAATAGTACTCTCTTGCCAATCAATCTTAAACTTTTTTTCTCGAGCATCATTCAAAGAAATGTATGCCTTAGTCTTGCCTCGTTTTAAAAACTTCTTGCGAAAATTTTTATAATTCTCTTTTTGTTTAGCTATATATTCTACTTTAGAATTTTCATTAAGTAAATCACCGACTACTGTTACTGCTCTTGAGGCATCATTAACATGAACTACAGCATTATTATATTGTGTATCTATTTTAACTGCGGTGTGTGCTCTTGATGTAGTTGCTCCTCCAATTAATAATGGGATTTCAAAGTTCTGACGTTCCATTTCTTTTGCGAGGTAAACCATTTCATCTAATGATGGAGTAATTAACCCACTCAAACCAATTGCATCAACATCTTCTCTTTTAGCAGCTTCAATAATTTTTTCTGGAGGAACCATTACTCCTAAATCAATTATTTTATAGTTATTACAACCAAGTACTACAGACACTATGTTTTTCCCAATATCATGAACATCTCCTTTTACAGTTGCCATTAATACTTTTCCTAATGCTTTTTGTTCCTCTCCTTTTTCCGCTTGGATGAATGGATTTAAATGTGATACTGCTTTTTTCATCACACGTGCAGATTTAACTACTTGAGGTAGAAACATTTTTCCAGTTCCAAATAAATCTCCAACAACATTCATACCTGTCATCAAATGTCCTTCAATAACATGCAATGGTCTTTCTACGCTTAGCCTCGCTTCTTCTGCATCCTCTATTATAAAAGCATCTATTCCTTTAACTAAGCTATGTGTAATTCTCTCCTGTAATGGAAGATTTCGCCATTCTAATGCTTTTTCATCATTTTCTTTTTTGACTCCTTTTACAGTTTCAGCAAAATCTAATAATCGTTCTGTAGCATCATCTCTTCTGTCTAAAATTACATCTTCAATATATTCTAATAAGTCTTTAGGTATATCATCGTAAATTTCTAACATGGTAGGGTTTACAATCCCTATGTTCATTCCTGCCTGTATTGCATAATAGAGAAAAACAGAATGCATGGCTTCACGAACTGTATTATTCCCTCTAAATGAAAATGAGACATTACTTACTCCTCCACTGACACTAGCATGAGGTAAATTTTGTCGAACCCAACGTGTTGCTTCAATAAAATCTATTGCATTTTGCCTATGCTCCTCCATTCCTGTTGCCACTGGAAAAATATTTAAATCAAAGATGATATCTTCAGGTGTAAAACCAACTTTATTGACCAGAACTTTGTACGATCTTTCTGCTATTTCAATTCTTCGCTGGTAGTTGTCTGCTTGACCCTCTTCATCAAATGCCATAATAATAACAGCAGCTCCGTAACGTTTTATTTGTGTAGCTTCCCAAATAAATTTTTCTTCTCCTTCTTTCAAGGAAATTGAGTTAACTACACATTTACCTTGTACTACTTACAACCCTGCTTCGATGATTTCCCATTTTGAGCTATCAATCATCAATGGAATTCTACAGATATCTGGTTCAGCAGCAATAAGGTTAAGGAAACGAACCATGGCTTCTTTTCCATCTATCAGACCATCATCCATATTGATATCTAGAATTTGTGCACCTCCATCTACTTGATGTCTAGCAATGGCTAATGCTTCATCAAATTTCTCTTCTTTAATAAGCCGCAGGAATTTCCGTGAACCAGCAACATTGGTTCTTTCTCCAACGTTAATAAAATTACTTTCAGGAGTAATAATTAGTGGTTCTAGACCTGAAAGTCTCATGTATCTTTCAGAATTTTTGGTCATTATACAACTATCTTTATTTGTCTTGGTTGATATTTCTTAGCTAGCTCTGCTATTGCAGTAATATGATTTGGAGTTGTTCCGCAACAGCCTCCAATAATATTGATAAGATCTTTCTTTAAGTATTCTTCAATTTGTGAAGCCATTTCCTCTGGAGTTTCATCATATTCTCCAAAAGCATTTGGTAACCCCGCATTGGGATGTGCAGATATTGCAAAGACAGTTTTTGATGCAATAGCCTCTAGATGTGGTTGTAATAAATTGGCTCCTAAAGCACAATTAAAACCAACACTTAACAAAGGAATATGTGATATTGAAATTAAAAATGCTTCTGCTGTTTGTCCAGATAAAGTTCTTCCCGAAGCATCAGTAATAGTTCCTGAAACCATTACAGGGACATCAATTAATCTCTCTGATTTTACTTCTTCAATTGCAAATAATGCTGCTTTTGCATTTAATGTATCAAAAACTGTCTCTACTAATAGAAGATCTACTCCACCATCCAATAGAGCTTCAGTTTGTTCTTTGTATGCAATTCGTAATTCGTCAAAAGTGACTGCTCTGTAGCCAGGATCGTTTACATCTGGTGACATACTAGCTGTTCTATTTGTGGGGCCTATAGATCCAGCAACAAATCTTGGCTTATAAGGCTCTTTTCGAGTTACTTCTTGCGCAACTTCCTTAGCAATTTTTGCAGATTGATAATTTAGCTCATAAACCAAATTTTCCATTTTATAATCGGCCATGGCTATCCTTGTTCCAGAAAAAGTATTGGTTTCAACAATATCTGCACCAGCATAAAAATACTTTCTATGAACTTCTTTTACTGCTTCTGGCTGTGTAATAGACAACAAATCATTATTTCCTTTTAAAGGAGATGTATAATCTTTAAATCGATCTCCACGAAAATCTTCTTCGCTAAACTTATGTTGTTGAAGCATCGTTCCCATAGCTCCATCTAGAACTAAAATTCGCTTTTGTATTTCTTTATAAATATTACTCATCTCCAAAGGCCTGTGTTAAATCATAAATAATATCGTCGCTGTTTTCCAAACCAACTGAAACTCTAATCAATCCTTCAGTTATTCCTACTTTCAATAAATCTTCTATAGATAACTTGCTGTGAGTTGAGGAAGCTGGATGAGTAACTATAGTTCTTGTATCTCCAAGATTGGCAGACAATGAACACATTTTAAGATTATTCAAAAATTTTTGGGCATATTTTATCCCTCCTTTAACTTCAAAAACTAAAATATTACCCCCTAACTTCATTTGCTTTTTAGCAATCTCATAGTTTGGATGTGATTTTAAAAAAGGGTATTTAACAAAGTTTACTTTTTCATTATTCTCTAAAGAATGGGCTAGATTTAACGCATTTTCACAATGTTTTTCTACCCGAACAGACAAGGTTTCTAAACTTTTTGACAATATCCAAGCATTGAATGGTGACATCGCTGGGCCAGTGTTTCTTGAAAATAAATAAATGTCTCTCATTAATTCTTTTTTCCCTACTGTTACACCCCCTAGGACTCGTCCTTGCCCATCTATTAACTTAGTTGCTGAGTGAACCACTAAATCTGCCCCATATTGTATTGGATTTTGTAAATAAGGTGTCGCAAAACAGTTGTCAACTATAAACAATAGATTATATTTCTTTGCAATTGATCCTATTATTTCCAAGTCTAACACATCAACTCCTGGATTTGTTGGAGTTTCAACATATAATATCTTGGTGTGATCAGTTATTAAAGATTCAATTAAATTAGTTTCATCTGCATTGAAATAACTCGTAGAAATATTCCATTTTGGCAGGTATTTAGTAAATAAACTATGGGTAGATCCAAATACAGAACGACAAGAAATTATATGATCTCCTGAAGATAATAAAGCAGCAAATGTTGAAAAAATTGCTGACATCCCTGTCGCAAAAGCGTAACCTGCCTCTGCACCCTCTAGGGAAACAATTTTATTGACAAACTCAGCTGTATTTGGATTTGAAAAACGACTATATAAATTCCGTTCTTTTTCTTCTGCAAAAGAACTTCTCATATCTTCTGCGTCTTCAAATACAAAACTTGATGTCAGATACAAGGGTGTTGAATGCTCTTGAAATTGTGACCGATCTGTTTGCAGCCGAATTGCTTTTGTTTCAAAATTCATATACTATTTTTCTTAACGATTTTATACTACTTAAAAATTGGCCTTAAAATCTTATCTAATTGATCGAATTCTATTAAAAAAGCATCGTGCCCATGAATAGATTTTATTTCATTATAAAATACTTCAACAGATGTTTTTGATAATTCCTTATAGGTTTCTTTATTTTCCGCCGCTAAAAAGAATAAGTCAGAATCTATGGCTACAATATGAATATGTGCCCTTATTTTACTTAAATTTTCTAAGTAATTTTCAGAATTAGTTGCTTCAATTGTTCGTAACAAATGATTCATCATTTTGTATGCACTTAACTGAAATCTTTTCTGTAGTTTTTTCCCATGATGAAATAACCAACTTTCTATATTAAAAATCTTCAATTCTTCATGGATAGATCTATTGAATTTAGCTTTATAAGATGCTGGTGTTCTGTAACACATCATGGCATGCATTCTAGCATCATGAACTGGATTGCTAGAGTTTAATAAAAACTGTTCTTGAATACAGCAATTGGCAATTAACCAATCTGTAGATCTCCAATCTGCAGCTATCGGAATAATGTGTGTAGCAATAACTGGATTTAATACCGCCATTTCCCAAGCAATACCTCCACCCAAAGAACCACCAATAATGGCGTGTAGTTTACATATGCTCATTTTTTTTAAAGCTAACAAGAACATGTTCGCTATATCTTTAGCAACAAAATCTCTGTAATTGTCTATCAATAATCCATCATATCCATTTCCCGGTATATTAAAAGCTATAATAGTAAAGTTGTTGGTATCTATGGTTTTATTTTTTCCAATCACCTGGTTCCACCACCCATACTCACCTGCCACTAAACTGTTTGCAGTTAAGGCATGATTTACCAAAACTACTGGAGCGGTTCCCAATTCTAAACCAAACAATTGATAACTTAATTGAAGGGTAGAGATGTGAAAACCACTCTGAGTAGTAAAATCTTTAACGTGTATATATGACAGTTCTTGATTCAAATTTTTAAACTAAAACTTCTTTAGGAATTTTAGAAAATGCTTCTTTTAAATCAAGTTTGAGATCGTCAATATTTTCTAATCCAACAGATAGTCTTATCAAATCACTTGAAACACCTGCTGCAAGTTGTTGCTCTTCAGTTAATTGTTGATGAGTAGTACTAGCTGGGTGAATTATTAAAGATTTTGTATCTCCTATATTAGCTAAAAGAGAAAATATTTTAGCATTATCTACAATAGTTTTTGCAGCTTCATACCCACCTTTTGCTCCAAAAGTAACCAGTCCACTTTGTCCTTTTGGCAAGTATTTATCAGCTATCTCCTTATAGGTACTCGACTCTAAACCTGGATAATTTACCCAAGCAACTTCCTCCTGTGCTTCTAACCAAGTGGCTAAAGCTAATGCATTTTTTGAATGTTGTTTAATCCTAAGTTCTAAGGTTTCTAAACCTTGAAGAATTTGAAAAGCATTTGTTGGGCTCAAGGCTCCACCAAAGTCTCTTAACCCCTCTAGAATAAGCTTAAAAGTAAACGATGCTGCACCCAAAACATCATGATAGACTAAACCGTGATATCCTGCAGATGGCTCTGTAAATTCAGGAAACTTTCCACTAGACCAATCAAAAGTACCCGCATCTATAATAGCTCCTCCAAGAGATGTACCATGACCTCCAATATACTTTGTAAGCGAATGAATTACAATGTTTGCTCCATGCTTAATAGGATTTAACAATGCTGGTGTTGCCACTGTATTGTCTACAATAAATGGGACTCTGGCTTCTTTAGCATGTTCAGAAATAGCTTCTAAGTCTAAAACATCTAATTTTGGATTTCCAAGAGATTCTACAAAGAATGCTCTCGTGTTTTCTTGGGCGGCATCGGCAAAGCTGTCTGGATCAGAGGCATCTACAAAAGTTGTTGTAATACCTAATCTAGGTAAAGTTACATTTAATAAATTGAAGGTTCCACCATATAAACTACTTGAAGCTACGATATGGTCACCAGATTTTAGTAAAGTTAATAAACCTGTAGCAATTGCTGCAGAACCTGAAGCAAAAACAACAGCTCCTGTACCTCCCTCTAATGTAGCCAAACGTTCCTGTAAAATTTGGTTGGTTGGATTGTTTAAACGGGTATAAATAAACCCTAATTCTTTTAATGAAAAAAGATTAGCTGCATGCTCAGAATTGTTAAAAACATACGATGATGTTTGATAAATAGGAACGGCTCTAGTTCCTGAGGTTTGTGTTACGTCATGCCCTGCATGTAATGCGTTTGTTGAAAATTTTTGTGTACTCATTTTTCTAGTTTGAATGATTAAATAATTATATTTAAAAGACAAAAAAACCAACCCTAAAAGAGTTGCTTATAAGAAAAATGTTAAAAAGAAATCATAGAAAATTACACATGTAATTTTGCTTGAGTTATCTATCTTGTATACCTTTTTACTAAAATAGTAAGTGGCATGAAGTAGAATTTAGCACCTTCTTTATTATTTATTTTGTTCTAAAAAACAAAGGGTTGCTAAGGCGTCAATGGGTCTAATCCCTCAACCTTTCTTGATAACAATATTCAGTAAGTATTTGAACTTTTGATACGCAAATATTCAGTCAGAAAAATTTAATTTCCAACTATTACCTTGTTTTTTTTTAATTTTTATGCATTTCATAATTATAGTGCTGTTAAATTAAATTATCTATAAAAGAGATCGCAATTTAAATGAGTTATCTGTGAAATAAATTTATAATTAAGTGCACATTTTATATTTAAAGTGTAAATTTGTCACTTAATTAGAGGAAAAATTTGACTGATTGCAACCTCTTTGTACTGAAAATTCAGGAAACAAAAAATGCTAAAGCAGTAATTCACTACTACTTTCAACGACCAATCAGACCAAATTTCTCTATAATTTAAAAGAGAAACTATGTCATATTTATTTACTTCAGAGTCTGTATCTGAGGGGCACCCTGATAAAGTAGCAGATCAAATTTCTGATGCTTTAATTGATAATTTTTTAGCCTTTGACCCTGAATCTAAAGTTGCTTGTGAAACTATGGTTACTACAGGTCAAGTTATTTTGGCTGGTGAAGTGAAATCTAAAACCTATTTAGATGTTCAGAAGATTGCTAGAGATGTTATTAATAAGATTGGCTATACTAAAAGTGAATACATGTTTGACGGAAGTTCTTGCGGGGTGCTTTCAGCTATTCATGAACA
>Ga0115558_1002628_pt1 | contig 10593 bp, 11 predicted proteins | sample COGITO_mtgs_1104_4_FD_87279 | JGI IMG/M metagenome (GOLD analysis project Ga0115558, IMG submission 87279) | Pelagic marine microbial communities from North Sea - COGITO_mtgs_110426 | ecosystem: Environmental > Aquatic > Marine > Epipelagic | place: Germany:Helgoland, sampling site Kabeltonne... | reverse complement strand
TTCAAGGAAAGTCTGATTGGTGGCTATGACATAACGACTAATTTCAGCTTGAATAAGAGGTTTGCTCCAAAGACTTAATAAAAGCCACCACAGCAAAGCAAAGCCAGTTGCCGCTCCCAACAAGGGTGATAGAGCTATAGATCCACTGCCAACAACGCTCCCTGTCACGATAATGCTAGGACCAATAAATTTTAAGCGCTGAATAAATGAGTTTGGAGCTTTAATCATAATTTTTCTGCAAGAGGACAACATCTTTTGATTGGATTTCGCATTTCCAATTCCTTTGAGAGGCTATCACCTGAAAAGTCTTTTCACAATAAAAAGTTACATGGGTTGGATCTCTTCGATAGTACCAATTCTCAAACTTATTATCTGAGGTTAAAAAGGAGGTCATAACCCCAAGCCAGGCTCCTGGTTTAAGCAAACTATCTAGAGTGTTGAACTCTTTATATGGATCATGAAAGTGCTCTGCTGTTTCTGTGCAGGTTATGAAATCATATTGCTTAGATAGCGCGCCCTTATCTGGATAAAAAAATGGATCATATAATGAAACCTTAAAGCCCTCTTTGATGAGAATATCTGCCAGTGCAGGTCCTGTCCCACAACCAAAGTCTAATCCATGAGCGCCAAGAGGGATTTTTTCTTTTAGTGGATTAGATAGCTTTGACAAAAATGCTCTGTATTCTGCATTATTAACATCATTGTTGTGCTCTAAGTATCTTTTCTCTTCTTCTTGAGCATCAACAAAATAAGACTTATCTAAATATTTACATCCACAAATACCGCAACTCCAATAAGTCTTATTATCGATAGTATCAAAGCATGAAGCAGCATCAGATCTGCATAGATTACAGATCATTTTTAAATAACCGACTTAATACCTTCTATTGAAATAAGCATCCCTTGTTGAATGCCGTCAGCAAAAATATCTGGAGATATTTCGGTTGTCCACTTCAACAAGCATTCTCCCTCATTAAGAGATGATATTTGCATTGTTGCCAAATGATGCTCAATAGGTGCAGGGGTCTTGATAGCTGAATACTGAAGGGTCATGCTAACATCGTCTTGTTTTAGTATTTTTTCAGTGATCTGGCCCATGCCATCCATTTCAAAATGCCTGCAATCACCATCTAATGTAATCTTATTAATTGTTGGAACCCAGTCACATCTTCCAACATCAGACAAAATATCCCAAAGCTGATTTGCAGAGCAAGAGAGCTTGATCTCTTCTTTAAGTATTCTCATTAATTATTAAGTGTTTTTTAGTACTCTTTGAAATTTTTCTCTCTAACATAACCAACTCTGGTTGTTTTAAAATGCTTCAAGGGAACTCCAAGGCGATTAATAGTTTCGATCACTTTTTGCGAAACATTACCATAAATTTCAATAGTAAAGCCATCTGCCAACTCTGCATGTTTGACAACATATTCTTGCACTGGTGGATTTGCATCATGCCTTATAAATGCTTCGCTATTTGAATATACCTCTGTCCAGGTAAAGGCCAGAAGGTCATCTGGGTCAGCATCAAAATTATGAAATAGCATGCCAGGCTCGCTTAATTCGACAGCATTATCCACTTCGTTAGCGATATCAAGATACTCTTCAACCATGCCCTCTTTAACATGAATTCTTGCAATCAGAATAAATGGATTATTTCCGTCAGCAGATTGATTCCCGTGATGAGCTGCCTCTATAAAAGGAATTATTATTATCGATATAAATAAAGCCAAATAAAGTTTCATATTTTATCTCCGATTAAAATTTTTATTCTACAGCAAAGCGTTACAAGTTAGAGTCTTCCTCAGCTTGAATCATTACCTCAATTGGTATCTCAAAGGCTCCCCGATTTAGATGCCATATCCTGGTAACAAGATTAACATTCAAATCTCCATAATAATGGGGAAATGAACTGATCCTGTCTCCGGGTGGAATAGGTGCCTCAAATTTTAATTTGTCATGTGTATTGGTATGATCCAATTGAAGCAGAATGACTGACTCCTCTTTGGCAAAATACAAAGATAGTGTTGCATTGAGTTGAGTTGATGTGGATAGATGGATAAAGCCATCATTTACATCTAGTTCTGTTGTTATGAATCCAGACTCCTGAGCCTGCTCCCACTCATTTAGGGTAAGAACCTTGTAAATATTATTTTGCATATTAAGCCCCTTCTTTGCTTTAGAATTTATTTTATCTTCTGCTGTTAAAGGGCTGGTGAAGATAAACAAGCTTATCAATATCCATTTCACAAATTTTCTGGGAAATTGATTGTTTCTACTGATTGTTTGATTTTTGCCAGCTAAAATATGGGGAATCTTTAAAATCATCTCCTTTAAGCTGCACGGTTGAGTTCATAAAGACCCCATCAAAAAAAACTTTATTAGTTAAGTTAATTAGCTCATCTTTGGTTGCGCCTTCAATGTAACCTGCTATTTTATCTGCGGTATCGAAGGAATAGTTACCATCTCCCCAATCACTTAGATATGGACTGGCTTCAACAAAAATATTTTCTGGCTTCTTAATCATCTCTTCTAATAAAGCCATTTGAAGACCTTGTACAGTTTTTTTGTCTATCTGCTCAAAGGCAGCTGAAAACCCGTATTGAAAGTTAATAATTTTTTCTTTCAGCTCTTGAAGATTTGTATTATCGCTGACTATCATCATTGATAAAGTTGGGAAGTCGTGAACTGTTTCGTTATAGCTTGTAACAATATAGCCAAGCTGCTGGTTTGTTCGTAAATCATTAAAAAAGGAGGTTCTAAATATTTTATTGATTATCATAAATTGAGCTCTCACCTTTAGTGATTCCTCAGGATAAATATAACTATCAATAATTCCTACTCCATCTTTTGGCATTCTTAGTTTCTTCACAAGGCCCCGACCAACTTTTACTTCAAACTCACTTTCATAGTGCCAAGGCGTTTGTTGAGAGGTTACTCCCACTTTCTCTCTGGCTGATTTTGCAAATTCTATGATCTGATCTGAGCTATAGTTTCCATGAGCATATATATCAATAAAGCTTGATTCCAATATTTTCTTGTGAATCTCTTTTACATCATCGATAGTTACTGAATTCAATGCGCTCAAAAATTGTTTCTGTGAATAAAGGTATGGAGCCTGTTTTGTAGTAGTTAAAGCGTGATATTCAAGTTGATCAGCAACAGCCAGTTCACTAATGCTTTCATATGAGTCAACATATAATTTTTTTAAATCCTTTAATGATCGCTCGGTTATTTCAAAATCTATGAACTTATCGATTAAATCATTAGCATATTGAGTATGTCTTTTAGTCCTGCCAGACATGCTTATAAGCGGATTTCCAACCCCATCTATTGCCGGAATGACGAAAGCCCCTCTTTGACCGGCTCTTTGAATAATTCGAAGATTCTTTTTTTGGAAGGCTGCTATTAATAGATTAGCGCTAACTAAATTATTCACATTTTCAGAAGTAGAAGATGTTCTAAAAACAAGATTCATAATTCCTTCTTTTCCTTGATGGTCTTGGCTGCTAGATAGATAAACTTGAGCTCCATCTTCATGGTAAATCTTGGTAGGCTTTTTAAAATTTTTAGACTGAGCGATTCGAATATCTTGTTCATCTTCAATGGCCTCTGGCTCTGGAAGACTTAGCGCGATATCTAAGCCCGAAAACTTGCTAAGTTTTTCTTCTGATAAAGATTCAACCCTGTATGCACCATCTGCATATTGAAGATCAATATCTGAAATTTCATCTGGGCCTATATGATATATCCTGGCTCTTTCTGGCGTGAGCTGGGACAGAGTGCTCATTATTGCATTTGGATCATACTCAGAGGTGACATAAGCAAAATCAATTAGGTTTTCAGCTTGCCAATCAAAAACTCTTTGACCAAATCCAACAGCTAAACCTAATGCAGAGGGTGATTGATAGTCATCAAATTGAATTTTGTTTATTGACGCTAGCTCATCAAAATATGCTTTATCAACTCCAGTAGATTTTATTAGATCAATAAACTGATATGTAAGAAATAAAATTGTGTCCTTGTTACTCTCCCCTTTTTCAGTAAGTGAATACTCTATAAATGCTGAGCCATCTTTCCCCCAAACTGAAGGCATGAAAACTGCTTGCCCATTTTGAATTAATCCCTCATCTTGCAATTTAACCATAAGAGATCCATCTTCCTGAGAATTAATGAGCTTAGAAATATATTGATTGGGTTTTGATTTCCATGACTTGCGATTATCTTTAATGGGAAACTCAATTAGAAAAATGGGGGATTTAACCTTGCTTTTTATAAAAATTTCTTTCGAGAGATCTTCTGCTCTATATGCAGGAATATTAGTTACAGGTCGCTCAACTTTTTTATTATCTATTTTAGAGAAGTATTTTCTTGCGAGCTTTGCTAACTCTTTGCTAGATTGATTTCCAACCAATACTAGTTTCATTAAGTTGGCTGAGTAAAATTTACTATGAAAATCTCTTAAAGAACTTAGTAACTGTTCTTCATTGGTTCCTAGAGTCTCTTTATTTCCAACACCTAGCTTTACCCTTGGGTGAGAAGGGTTACCAGTCAAAGCAAGGGCACGCTGCTGAATAAAAGTATCAGTTTGTCTATTTTTGAGCCACTCAGAATTAACTGCATTTATTTCCTTTTCTACCATTGTTCCATCAAAAAGAGGCTCCTTGATAGCAGAACTAAGTCTATCTAGGGCAGGTGCAAATTGTTTGCTATTAATAGAAAAAAGGTAAGTGGTTTGCTCTGCTGCGGTGAAAGCATTTGTTGAGCCGCCATTTTGCGAAATAAATTCCATATATTCATTGGGTGATTTATATTTTTTTGAGCCCATAAAAATCATATGTTCTAAGAAATGAGCTGCCCCTTGAGCCTCCTTAGGATCTTGAAAAGCTCCAACACCAACACTCAATGTTGCAGCAGAAGTTGCTAACTCAGGATCGCTAACTGTAATTACCTCCATACCATTTTTAAGAAGAAAAGTGTTGTATTCCCTTGGATCAGCTGAACTTTTGTTAACTGTTCCTGCCTCAAGCTGAATAGAGAAAATAATAATAAGTGCTTTTGAGATTAGGTTATTTTTCATATGTATGAATATATACTTTCATAAATGCTTACAATTTTTACATATATACTATGTAAAGTAAACTTTACACATATGAAGAAGATTTATTTCAATTTAACAGACGTTTTTTTACCATTAAGTATGTGCTGATTAAGTTTTCTTTGTTAAAAGTTTGATCAATCCGAGCAAAAACCAAATTACAACAAGACCCCACCATAGAGCAAAAAACCAATCATTTTTATTTGTTCCATTCCAGCTTAACCATTCAAAAATAAAGGCCTCAACAAATAAATCGAATGATAAAAGCAGAAAAAAACCAAAAATCCATAAGAGAAAGAAATTTGAAGTCCTCATTAATATTTATATCGTTGCTAGATCCATCGTCTGGTAACTTTCTTGTACTGATCATAGTCCTGACCAAATAATTCTCTCATTGCTTTTTCTTCTGGAATAATTTGAAACTTTGTTATGTATAAGCAAAATAAAGCAATGAAGATAATTCCGCCAATGATATTAAATAACACAGTCATTGAAGCTAATACAAATGCCATTCCAAGATACATTGGATTTCGAGAGAATTTAAAAATTCCTCCCGTGACCAATTTTGTTGCTTGTTCTGGGCTTAATGGATTTACAGTTGTCTTATCTTTTTTAAATAATTGAACAGCAGATATTAAAATTAACAAACCGAGTAAAAGTAAAAATATTCCAAGGTAAAAAGAATTCAGAATTTCAATTTTTGGGAAAATTCTTCTAGAAAAATAAATGAATAATCCAAACATCAAAGTAACTAATGGAGGTGGAATTTTTGTATCCATTTCTTTTGCCTGAGATGATTTAACTTAATCTATAAAATATAAATATAAATATAAATATACCTCATCAAAAGTCAAAAACTTTGAAATAATCCAGTCTTTGTTTTTATGAAATATTTAGCACATCAATAATCTAAACTTCATGCACAATCATGTTGGTCAAAATATTGCTTGCATAAAAAATGGCTTAATATAATTTTTGCGTCTTAGCTCATTTTTTAGATGAAGACCTAGGCATTATCTCCATAATCTTGCATATGCTTAGCAGTCCTTTCGTTGGTGCCATACATGAAATGATTTTCCATTTTTTCTCTATATTTGCTAGCTGGGACCGTTAAGCCTGCAGATTCTGCAACTTCTCTAATATGCATGGGCGTTGCTCCACAACAAACACCAAGATAGTTAATGCCTAGTGCAGCAGCTTCTTTGCCAAACTCTCTTATCTCATATCTATTACAATACAAGGGATCAAGGGCGGTTGGAAAAGTTCTGCCATGGGGTGCTGGGCATGTGCATCCATTTTCATCAGGCAGATTAAAAAAAGTAGGATGTTCATCTGTGGTTCTAAATGGAATCGGTAATGCCGCCATGTGACACTTAAGAACCTCTCTTGCTTCTCTAAGATAAGGCATCATGGTATCAGGGCCTCTGAAACAGTTCATACCAACAACATCTGCCCCTCTTTGCTCTAATTCTTTCATAGTATCGAGAATGGAAACTCCATCTCTCATGATATTTTCTGCCATAGGAGCTATTGTGATAACGGATGGAAGTCCGGCTTTTTGAATGATCTCTAAGGCTGTATAGGCTTCTTCAGCATAGTAAAAAGTTTCACCAACAAGCATGTCAGCGCCTTCATCAACAGCCCAATCAACCATTTCGCTAAACATCCTATAGACCTCTTTTTGGGCATCTTTATCATCTTCAGCCCAAATATTCGAATTTGAAATATTGCCAGCCATTAAGTTTGGCTCGCCGCCATCAATTGGATTATCAGCAACTTTTTTTGCTATTTTTAGTGCGGCCCTATTTAAAGGCTCCAATAATTCTTCTTTTCCAATAACTCTCATTTTTTCTCTGTGGCCGTTGTATGTAAAAGCCTCAACCACATCTGAGCCTGCATGCTGGAAATCTTTATGCAGATTCTCGAGCGCCTCTGGATGCTCTAATGCAACCATGGGAACAAATTCACCTGAAGCCAAATAACCTCTTTTTTCTACTTCAAATAAAAAACCTTCTGCGCAAATTACAGGGCCTTCGTTTAATCTTTCTATTAATTGTCTTTTCATGTTTATCTCCCTCACAAACAGACTTAAAAATTGCTGATTCATAACAGACATTAAGTCTTAGTTAAATCTTGGGAACGAATTCCGTTTTAGCGCTTTATTTTAAAATCGCGGCAATAAGATCAAATCACGATAAATAGATTTTATTATTATAAAATAATTTTGCAATGGTTTTTATTAATACTAGCTTAAGTCCTCTCTGGGTCTAAATTCGAGCACAGTGGCATTGATGCAGTATCTTGGCATGCCATTTGGCCCATCCGGAAAAACATGGCCCAAATGAATGTCTGATGTAACTGATCTTATTTCTGTTCGTCTCATCCCATAACTATTATCAGGTTTTGTATAAACAGAGCCCTTAATTGGCGCAGTGAATGAGAGCCATCCAGTAGAGGAATTAAACCTATCTTTTGTATCAAATAACGGAGCTCCGCTTAATTTATCTACAAAAACACCATCTGGTGTGTTTTTAAAAATTTCATATTCTTTGCAAAATCTTGCGTCAGTTCCTTGCTGAAAAGCAACTTTATAGGCCTCTGAATCTCCCAGCTTAAAGTAGCCAAGAGCTTGATAAAATTCCTTGGGGCTTAGATAGCCTTGATAGCCAACAACCTCTTCTCCATCCTCTATAAATAAGATAGTTGGAGTTGCCCATGTGGGTGATTTAATCTCTAAGTCTTGCAGTTGAGATGCAAGCCTAAATACAAGTGGAATATTCCCAAAATAATTTTTAACAACCTCGGCTTTAAATTTTTCACAATAAGGGCAATAGCCCTCGGCTTCGATAACAATAATGTGCTTTCCAGAAAGCAACATAGAATTATCCAACGTTTCTAGTGTCTTTTTTTTGGTAAATCTAACCCCGGTTGAATGATCCGGGCAATATCCATTTGGGTTTTTTGCTATATAGTCTTGATGATATTTTTCAGCCTTATAAAAATTCTTAATAGGTTTGACTGCAGTAACAATAGACCCATAACCTGCAGCTGATAAAAGCCTTTGATAGGTTTGCATAAGGCTATCAATTGACTGTTTTTGTTCTTGGGTTGAGTAAAGAATAATAGATCTATATTGGGTGCCTATATCATTTCCTTGTCTATTTAATTGAGTTGGATCATGAGATTCAAAGTAATGCATTAGCAGCTCTTCAGTAGAAATAAGATTCTTGTTATAAGTGACCTCTACCACCTCAGCATGATTGTTAACATTAAACTTATTTTTAAGTTTGGTTATCTCTCTATAAGAAGCTCGGACACCTTTGCCATCGGCATAACCAGAAACTGCGTCAATGACCCCTGGCAGGGATTCATAGCCTTTTTCAGCTCCCCAAAAACAACCCGAACCTAGAATAATTTTTTCGGAGTGAATAGTGGCCTCGCTAATATTTGAGGCTGCAAGTAAGCCCCCAAAAAATGAAGATGTGCATATGCAGAGTGAAAGAATTATTTTTTTCATAGAGTACATAAAAATTATAATGCAACTAATCTAGATGCTCTATTAAAAGTGTTGGGACACTGTGGTTATGAGATTTAACCGTAGCAACCAATGTTTTTTCTTTAATGCCTTTTTGAATGGGTGTTACGTCAACGCCTGCATCTAAAAGCCTTTGATGAGCCTTTTCTATATTTCTTACATCCCAAGCCAAGCCCCACATCTTGTCATTGGAAGGCAAGTCATCTTCTTGCTCAACAACTTCAATAGTGGTTTGGTTTAATCTAAAAAAAAGCATTCGTTTTTGCCAATGCTCAATGGTTTTATCCAGGGCGAGGCGTAAATTAAAAACATCTTTATATATTTCTATAAACCCATCAGCGTCATTGGTGTTAATAACTACATGATCTAATTTATAAGGCTCTGATTCTTTCTGATCTTCTGGTTGCGGTAAATATCCATGAGTATGCTCAATGACAAATGAAAAGATGCCCCTCGTTAAATCTGGAGGTAAAAATAGATTTTTCCATTTTCTTATTTTTTGATCGGCCGAGTTTACCCCCTCACCATCTGTTGGCTCTCCGATAAGAAAGCCGTGATTTTGAAGAGATTGATGAACGTCTTTAATGTTATTTGTCGCAAATACCATTCCTATCAAGCCTTCTCCAGTATCCTTTAAATAATAATTTATAAGATCAGCACCTAAACCTTCGCCGGTTGCAGATAAGAGCTCAAGATAAGTATTTTGAAAATTAAATAACGTGTTGCTGGTTCCCAGACTTTTGTGCTCACCACTCCAAACTGGTGGTACGCCCATGATAAGTTGATAGTTTTGTGTGGCCTTGTCTAAATCTTCAACGGCAATGATTAGGTGATCAAGGCTATTAAACATTTTAAAAAATTATAAGTCTTATTCGCTTAGACTAGTAAACACACGATTGATAAAACCAAGCGAGCCAGTTTCAGGACCATAGATCTTATCAAAGTCCTCGGTTGGTTTGGCGTCTTTGATTTCTTGTAACGTTTTTCCATCTGCAATTAATGCGGCAACTCTTGAGCGAACCGTTTTTAACATAGAAATATATTCCTTTAGAGTTGCTGTATTTGTAACTGGCCCATGTCCAGGAATCACTATAGTATTATCATTGGCAAGTTTAAGAGTATCTTCACAAAACTTAATCATTCCATCGATGCTGCCTCCGCTTCCAACATCAATAAATGGATAGCCGGCATTATTAAAAACGTCTCCCAAATGAACTGCATTTTGTTTTTTAAAAAAAACTGCTGTATCTCCATTGGTGTGGGCTGATGCAAAGTTTTTTAAATCAATCTCACCACCATTAAAATAAATCTGCATTCCGTGATCATATGTCAATACAGGCAAAGCTTTATCTGGATAAGGTTGCTGTTTATATTTGGCAATTACCATATTGATCACTCCTCCTTTTGCCATATCTGCTCGCGCATTTGCATGAGCTACGATCTTAGTCCCTTGCGGGCCTAATGCATTATTGCCCTCAGCATGGTCAAAATGCCAGTGAGTATTAACAGCATAGTCAACTTCTCCGCCTCCAACTTTTAAAATTGCTGCTTGAACTTTATCCATGACCTGAGGAAATTGATCGTCAACAATCAAAACTCCATCTTCACCAATAGAAGCCGCAATGTTGCCGCCTACTCCAAAGAGCACATAAAGGCCTTCTGCAACCTTTTGTGTTTGAATTTCAGCCTCTTCAAAATTCCACCCAAAAGCATGCGCTACTTGATCTAAATTCATAGCATCATCATGATCAGAAGACTTAAGGTCGTTGGATACAAAGATCAAAAAAGTTATTACAAAAACTGACAGAGATATTTTCATTAGCGTCTCCTAAAAACTAAAGGTTAATTATTGCATTTGTTAAAAGTTGTTGAAAAAGTTTAATTCTTTTTCCCTGTTAATACTAAGGTCCCAGCCCAATCTTGGGTCTGATTTGCGCGCCAGCCCTCCACATCGGAAAAACCT
>Ga0115558_1002625_pt1 | contig 10596 bp, 12 predicted proteins | sample COGITO_mtgs_1104_4_FD_87279 | JGI IMG/M metagenome (GOLD analysis project Ga0115558, IMG submission 87279) | Pelagic marine microbial communities from North Sea - COGITO_mtgs_110426 | ecosystem: Environmental > Aquatic > Marine > Epipelagic | place: Germany:Helgoland, sampling site Kabeltonne... | reverse complement strand
CCCATGCCAAAAGCTTTGAGTTCGTGCAGATGCACCTCGACCAAGCCTTTTTGTTGGGCACGCTTTAAAATACTCGCCTCAAATGGACTGCGTATGAGTTCGGGGAGAACGGAGATGATGTCGATTCGCATGCTTACGCCAAACCAATTTCGACCAATCGCTCGTGCAAGTAGGCACCAGCCGTGATGTCGTCATAGGCTTTGGGGTTCTCCGTGGTGACACAAAAGTCCAAGCAATTCAGCGGCATGTCCTCTGCGGGATGTACGAAGAAGGGCATCGAAAAGCGAGGCAAGTGACACCTGTCAGCCGGTGGATTTACAACGCGGTGGGTCGTGCTACGAAGTAAGTTGTTGGTCAAGCGCTGAAGCATGTCTCCCACGTTGATAACCAGGACCTCCGACGTGACGTGAATGGGCACCCACTGGTCCTCTTTGTTCAATAATTCCAAACCTTCCGCGGAGGCGCCCATCAACAAGGTGATGAGGTTGATGTCCTCGTGGGCGGCGGCTCGGATACCTTCGACGATGGGCGTCTTCTGGCCGGGGTAGTGGATGGCCCGGAAGATGGAATGGCCTTGATCCAAGTGAGTGTCAAAAAAGGATTCAGGTAGGTTTAGATGCAACGCAATGGCCCGCATCAAGTTTTGTCCGACCGATTCGAGTTTTTCATAGGCGCTCTTGACCGTGGCATCCAGGCCGTCAATATGAGGAACGAGAATATTGGAAGCAAGTCCGCGCTCCGACGCATTCATCGGACCCCACTGGAAGAACTCCTTCAAATCCGGGCGCGATTCACCCTTGGCATGCTCCACGCCAAAGGGAGTGTAACCACGTTGTCCTTTGGCTGCGGGATCGTGGGAGCGCATTTTGTCCTCCGTGGACTGATGGAAAAAATGTTGGATCACCGTTTGCAAAGCTTCACGCTCTGCGTTCGTAAAACCATGCCCTTCGATGGCCGCAAAGCCAATGCTTTCAAAGGCGTTTCCGAGGGAAGCCACGAAGTTTTTTCGACTCTCCGCATCTCCGTGCGCGAAGGCCTGTAAGTTGAGCGTCTGAAGTTTCATACAACAAATGTACTTCCTGCCCCACCTTTGTGGGTGTACAACTCATGTCAATTTCCATGGAATTTTCCTCCAAAAACGCCGCCAACGCTTATAAAACCCTGTTTTTGCCTCGTGCCGTGGAAGAACGAATGCTCATTGCGCTAAGGCAGGGTCGAATCTCAAAATGGTTTTCTTCCTACGGGCAAGAAGCCGTTTCCGTAGGGACGGCTTTAGCTATGGAGGAGGACGAGTGGATTTGTACGATGCACCGTAACCTGGGCGTGTTCACCTCTAGAAATGTGCCCTTGAAGAAACTTTTTGCCCAATTCCAAGGCAAGGCCACGGGCTACACCAAGGGCCGCGACCGCTCGTTCCATTTCGGAACACGCGAGCATAAAATTTTTGGCATGATCAGCCATTTGGGCCCACAGTTGGGCGTGGCGGATGGCTTGGCCTTGGCGCGAAAGCTGCGGAACGAAAAGAAATGCGTTTTGGTCTACACGGGGGACGGGGGCGCCTCAGAAGGGGACTTTCATGAAGCACTCAATGTGGCGGCCGTTTGGCAGCTTCCCGTCTTAATCGTGGTTGAAAACAATCAATGGGGTTTATCAACTCCGTCCAAGGAACAGTTTGTTTTCGATTCCTTCACCGTGAAAGGTCCCGCTTATGGGATGGAGGCCCATTCGGTCGATGGCAATGATTTTGAAGCGGTCCATGCTCTGACTGCGCAATTGACTCAGTCTATCCGTGAAAATCCACGGCCCATATTACTCGAATGTGTCACGTTCCGAGTGCGGGGTCATGAGGAAGCCTCGGGGACCAAATATTATCCAGAGGGGTTAATTGATTCGTGGAAAGCCAAGGATCCCATTGACCAGTTTCGATCGCGCATAGTGAAGCAGGGATGGATGACGGAGGCCGACGTGGCTACCTTGGAAGAGGGCTGCCATAAAGAAGTGCTTGAAGCGCTGAATGCGGCCTTGGAGGAGCCTAATCCCGCATTTGATCTGGAGGTGGAACTCACGGATGTCTATGCGACGGAACCAGAGCGGACACTCCCTATCCAACCGACAGGAACCCTGCAAACCCTCCGCATGATTGACGCTATCCGAGAGGCCTTATGGCAGGCCATGGAGCGGCATTCATCCTTGGTGCTGATGGGTCAGGATATTGCGGATTATGGAGGCGTATTCAAAGCCACAGAAGGCTTTGTTGAGGGCTTTGGAAAGGATCGCGTGCGGAATACGCCCCTCTGTGAGTCGGCCATCGTCGGAGCCGCCGTTGGCTTGGCGGTGGAGGGCCATAAATCCATGGTCGAAATGCAGTTTTCGGACTTTGTCACGGAAGCGATGACCCAAATTTGTAACCAAGCCGCCAAATTGCACTACCGTTGGGGTCAGTCCGTTGATATGGTCATCCGTATGCCAACCGGCGCGGGCGTGGCGGCGGGTCCTTTTCACTCTCAAAGTACCGAAGCTTGGTTCGCACGCGTTCCTGGACTCAAAGTGGTCTACCCTTCGAATGCGTATGACGCCAAGGGACTACTTCTTCAAGCCTTTGAAGATCCCAATCCCGTCTTGTTTTTTGAGCACAAGGCCTTGTATCGCTCTCAAGAAAGTGAAGTGCCCAAGGAAGCCTACGCCATTCCATTTGGTCAAGCCGTGTGTGTTCAGGAAGGATCAGACATCACTATTATCGCCTACGGCTTATCCGTTCATTGGGTCCAAAAATGGCAAGAGAGCCAGTCAGAAATACGCGCGGAGTTGATTGATATGCGAACCTTGGTTCCATGGGACGTGGAAACAGTAAAAAAATCTGTTCAAAAAACGGGTCGATGTCTTGTGCTTCAGGAGGATACTTTCCGGGGTTCCTTCGGTGCTGACATTTCGCATGTGATTCAGCATGAGTGCTTTGAATATTTAGACGCGCCCGTAGAAGTACTTTCGTCTGCCGATATACCCATCCCTTTTTCTGCGGAATTAGAGCGTGGATTTTTAGCGAATTATCGCCTGGATGAGGTTATAAAATCGGTCGTGAGATATTGAGTGGTCGTTCGTAAATGATTAAAAATGAATATTTTTTTTGCTCCTCGAAAATTTTCATCTATTTTTGAGTAGTAATTATAAAATTTTCGGATTATGACTCCAAGTCAATTAGTAGCGCACTTTCGCGAAAACCAGAACAACAACAAAACCTTAAAAAGCCTTTTTGCTTCACAGTTTTTGGGCAAATTTTCTGCTGAAGAATTAGAAGGAATGACAAAGAGCATTTCTAAGGAGCTGGCTCGTCGTGAGGCAGCGGTTGTTCAGGACCGTATTGATTACTTGACGAGCTTAGGATACAACGTCTCCAAGTAATTGTCGAACACCAAACCGACCTCTTCAAGGGTGCCCCTCTGGCACCCTTTTTTTATGGATTTTCTTTGGGAATTTCGCTCCAAAGAATCCAAACCTTTCCAGCGCAGCCAAAACTCTCGCCTCTGTGTACTCCGGCTACGAAGATCTCTGCCGTTGAAAAAAGGGCGTATGTGGTGTAGGATTGCACTTCGATGCCCATTTCTGCGAGGTGCTGACTGCCCCAATGGATGATGGAACCGCTGAAACCGGACTCGGCGGCTTTCTCCTGCAGGAATTGCTTTCCTTGGAGAACACTCTCCTGATGGTGCTTCGAAATATCGGGGTTCATGGCGACGACCACAAGAACGGCCAAAAAGAACGAGGCAAGTGCCAGTTTTTTCATCGGGAACATGAGAGAAAAATGAACGTGAAGAACGAAGGTAGCCGATTATGCTTGGAATGGGCATAAAAAAAGCCGCAGTTTCCTGCGGCTTGTGGGAGATGAGGGGTTCGAACCCCCGACCCCCTCGGTGTAAACGAGGTGCTCTGAACCAGCTGAGCTAATCTCCCTTTTTGTGCCGTGCAAATATAATCCCAATTCACACAATTAAATCTCTATTGCGGAAGAAATTCCGGTCCGTTCATTTTGAGAATATGACATTCATCCGCGGAAATAAGATATTCGGATTGAGCGAGTAAGCTGTCTTGGTGGTTGAATATATATACGTCGACGAGATAGGTGTGATGTAAAAAAAGACTTTGGTGTTCATCCGTTGCGACGACGAAGTAGGGCGGTGTATTCTCAAATTGAGTCGCGAGGGTGTCCTGTGATTCACGTACAACGGACACCACGTGATGAGGAGTATGCACGCTGTCCGTCCAGATAAACCCGACGGTATCAAAGGAGAGAGTACAGTAGGTTGGTTCGCAACCCATGCTAACGATTCCCGCAGCAGGGAGAAGGAAAAAGAGTTTTTTCATAAGGAGAAGACGCTGTTGGATCGGATAACGAAGCTTGACGAAAAAACGACCTATTTCTGAGATGCGACGTGGGCGCTATCGGATTCGGGCTCAAAGGTTAGACTCAGGCTATTGACGCAATAACGCAAGCCCGTTTCTGTGGGGCCGTCGTCAAACACATGCCCTAAATGTCCACCACACTGACTGCACAGTATCTCTGTGCGTATCATGCCATGAGTAAGGTCGCGTTTTTCCGCGACGATGCCATCTTGAACTTCCTGGTCAAAACTGGGCCAGCCACAATGTGCATCAAATTTTCCTGCCGAAGAGAAGAGGGGAGTTCCGCATCCGGCACAGAGGTATTTACCCGCCTCAAAATGCTTGTCATATTCCCCGGTTCCCGGGTATTCCGTGCCTTTTTGGCGAACAATTCGGTACCGTTCAGGGCCTAATTCACGGAGCCATTCGGCCTCCGTTTTTTGAACTGGAAAAGTCTGGGACATGGGAGGGGTTGGGTTTTGGGCTTGACACGAAATAGATACAAGCGTTGTGGCACCTATCAAGATGGACAGCGCGAGGCTTCGCTTGGTGACGCCTGAGAAAAAACGGAAGGATGTCATAGTTTCAAAACACAAGGAATGCATCAAAGTTTAGACCAAAAAAAACACGCAAGCGTTGGGCGTTGCGTGTTTGACTTGGATGATTGTTTTCTCTTAGTGCCCTGGACTGGACTCGAACCAGCACGACCGTAGGTCACCACCCCCTCAAGATGGCGTGTCTACCAATTTCACCACCAGGGCATTTCGTGACTCGACTGGGGCTCGAACCCAGGACCCATACATTAAAAGTGTATTGCTCTACCAGCTGAGCTATCGAGTCATGCTCGCTTTTTAAACGAGGGTGCAAATATAGCGAGAAACTTTATTCTCAGGCCCAACGCCCCGGAAAAATCCGATATTTTTGGGCATGCAAAATCGTTTCTACCTAATCGGCTACATGGGGGTCGGAAAATCCACCTGGGCCAAGCGATGGGCCAAACAACGGTCATGTCCGGTACACGATTTGGATCAACTCATTGCAACGGAAATCCAAATGCCTATTGATGAATACATTACATCGCAAGGAGAATTGGCATTTCGGAAGGTGGAACGATCTGTCTTGCATGCGACAAGCCACCTGGATGGGATCATTTCTATGGGAGGTGGAACGCCGTGTTTTTATGACAACATGGAGGTCATGAAGGCCTTGGGCACCACGATTTATCTGCATGCTGGAGTGGGGTTCTTAACAAAGAGGTTAGTGGATTCTGCGTTCGCCGGGAATCCCCGGCCCCTGCTTGCGGGCGTACCGATCGACAGCTACGGGGAATTTATAGGGAAACACCTTTTAGAACGCCTGGCCTTCTACGAACAGGCTGCGATACGAATCGCCGTGGAAAAAGAGGATGTGCTGGCGCGCTTATCAGAGCTCTGACAGCACCCTCAGACGAGGTATACGGCCTCGGTTCCTTCTAGGTCTACCTCGACACGATCGTGAAAACTTGTTGAAAGGCTCATGCCCTTGATATCCGCTTTGATTGGGAATTGCTTGAAATTCCGGTCAATCAGAACAGCCGTGGACAAACGTTTGATCGGGGCTTGGAGGAAGTAATTCACCGCATAAATCAAGGTTGCGCCCGTGTTAAGCACGTCGTCTATCACGACAATGTTCTTCCCTTTAAACTCAGAGGGAGTGAGGGCGCATTCTGTCGGGCCAGCGGCGGGCTCACGCTTGTTGACGGAAATTTCCGCCAAGGTAACTTGACCTGAAAAGACACCAAGAAGGCGCGTGTGAAGTCTTTCGGCCAAACGAAATCCGGACTTGCTAATCCCCACCAAAATGACTTCGTCTTCGTTCGCGTGGCGTTCGACAATTTGCCAAGCCATACGTTCAAGCATGCGCTGAATTCGGTCGGGATCGAGAATAAGCGTTCGTTCTGTCATGATGGCTGCAATGTAGCGCAGAAAAAAACTTCTTTTTCGGCCCGCGAGGCGATGCTTAAAGGATTTGGGCCGAGCTGGTCCAACTGGAATGGCGCGCTAAAGCGAGCCTGGTATTCCTCCACGCTTCCACCAAATGGCGGACCCTGCTCCGTCAAGGGGAAGGTGAATAGGAGGCCCAGCAGTTGCCCGCCTGGGCGCAGAAGGCGCTCCATGGCCCGGGCGTAGTTTGCGCGCATCACCGGGGGAATCGCGCAATAAAAGGTACACTCCAAAATGCAGTCAAATTGGCCATGGACAGCCTCGTCGGCCGCCCAAGAGAAAAAATCGCCAGTGATAAAACGGTCAGGGGAAAAATCGGGAACCCGCTCAAGAAATTGGGTTTTGGCGCTAGGGGCCCAATCCGAAAGGTATACCTCGGTGTAGCCGCGTCGGTGCAAGGCCTCGCCGTCCCAACCCAAGCCGCATCCAGGGATGAGAATGCGCGCATCCTTCGGAAAGGCTTCCGCTGCAGCTTGCAGGGCGGGAGTTGGACCGTTTAAGTCCCAGCCCGTCTGCGCTTCCTGATAGCGCGCTTCCCAATATTCCGCGTGATCAGGCATGGGCCTTTCGGGTGAGGAGGGCAATGTTTTCCACGTGATGGGTCTGGGGGAACATGTCGACGGCCTGAACGGTGTGCACCTCGTAGGCTTCACTCAGGAGGGCGATGTCGCGGGCTTGGGTGGCCGAATTACACGACACATAGACAATGCGCGGAATGTCCAAGCTGAGTAATCGCTCCACCACCTTCGGGTGCATGCCATCGCGAGGAGGATCCGTGACCAAGACGTCCGGCTTGCCATAGCGCTCCCAGAGCGATTCACTGAAGGCGTGACGCATGTCCCCAACTTCAAAGTGGGCATTGGTGATGTCGTTGGCCCGCGCATTTTCCTTGGCGGCCTCAATGGCTTCAGGGACGGATTCGATTCCCACCACTTTGCCAGCCACTTGGGCCATGAATAGGGCAATGGTACCCGTTCCCGTGTACAGGTCGTACACAGTTTCGCCGCCTTTCAGGTCCGCCAGAGCCAAGGCTTCGCTATACAAGCGATGGGCTTGCTCCGGGTTAGTTTGGTAGAAGCTCTTCGGGCCGATTCGGAAGGAGAGCGCGCGCCCTCCCGGGACGGCCGAAGGCATGTGCTCAGTCAAATGACTCACCCCGTGAAAGAGTTGGAGATCCAGGTCGTATAGGCTGTCGTTGGGTTTTGGATTGTAGGCATAATACAGGCTGACAATCTCCGGAAAGGACTGTTGCACCGCTGTGAGCAGGGCCAGTCCCGCCTCTTCGGGCTCTTCGTAAAACTGAATGACGACCATCCATTCCCCAGCTAGCGTGCAGCGAAGCATTAATGTCCGCAGTAATCCGTGTTTTTCTCGAGGGTGAAAAAAGGTCAGCTCGTGCTCCACCGCGTAGCTCCGGATGAAATTCTTAATCGCATTGGAGGGTTCGGGTTGTAGATGGCAGGTTTCGATGTCCATGATTTTGTCCCACATGCCAGGAACGTGAAAGCCCAGCGCATGCGATGTGTCGATGGGCACCTTGGAGGCGATTTCATCCCAGGTCAGCCAGCGGCTGGCCGAAAAACTAAATTCAAGTTTGTTTCGATACCGAAATGGGGCCGGGGCGGGGACAATGGGCCGCGTATCCGAACAGGACACACCACCAATCCGACGAAGGTTTTCTTGGACCTCTAGATCTTTGAATCGGGCTTGCTCGGGATAGGCGACATGTTGCCAGCTACATCCACCGCAGTGCGCGGCATAGCTGCAGGTGGGTTGGATCCGGTGTGGAGAGGGGATTTCGAGGCGTTCAATGACGGCTTCGAGATGCTTCTTTTTCTTGCGGAGGACTTTAATCGTGGCGATGTCGCCGGGGGCAGCGCCCGTAACCAGGATGGTCTTGCCGTCCGGAGCATGGGCAATACAAATGCCCCGTCCACCGGCGCGTTCCATGAGAATACCTTCTAATATCATCCCCCAAAGATACTCTGCGCATGGGCCTTATCTTTGGGGAAAACAACCTTCTATGGCTACGTCTTCCTCGCATTTTATGGACCTTGAAGCCCGCTTTGGCGCGCACAACTATCACCCATTACCCGTGGTTCTCGAACGTGGAGAAGGGGTGATGGTCTGGGATGTCGAGGGGAAGGCCTACTTCGATTTCTTGAGTGCCTATTCTGCCGTCAATCAGGGCCATGGCCATCCACGTATTGTTGGGGCTCTAGTGGACCAGGCGCAGACCTTGGCGTTGACGTCTCGGGCCTTTTACAATGCGCAACTTGGCCCCTTTGAAGAGGCCATCACTGCGCGCTTCGGATATGACAAGGTCCTGGCGATGAACAGTGGGGCAGAGGCGGTCGAAACGGCCATCAAGCTCTGCCGCCGTTGGGCCTATGATGTCAAAGGCATTCCCGCGAATCAAGCAAAAATTATTGTCTGCGGGGAAAACTTTCACGGGCGAACGAGTACCATCGTGTCCTTCTCCAGTGACCCGGACAGCTATGCCGGTTTTGGTCCGTATATGCCAGGCTTTGAGCGCATCCCATACAACGATATTCCCGCCTTGGAGAAGGCCTTGCAGGACCCACATGTCGCGGGATTCTTAGTGGAGCCCATCCAAGGGGAGGCGGGCGTAGTCGTTCCCGACGGCACCTATATTTCCGAGGCAGCGGCCCTCTGCCGAGCCCATCAGGTCTTGTGGATGGCGGACGAAATTCAAACAGGAATCGGTCGGACCGGATCTTGGCTGGCGACGTGTGGCGATTGTGGGTGCCAAACGGGGCGCTGTGAGCGCAACCCCGAAACGTACACGCGCGCTGACATCTTGATTTTGGGCAAGGCCCTCTCCGGGGGCGTCTACCCTGTGAGCGCCGTGCTGGCTGACGATGCCATCATGCTCACGATCAAGCCCGGCCAGCATGGGTCTACCTTCGGTGGAAACCCCATTGCGGCCAAAGTCGCCCAGGCGGCCTTGGCGGTGATGGAGGATGAGGAGTTGATGTTGAATGCTCGAGAACGTGGCGTCCAATTCCGAGAGGGGCTGGCCCAGCGCATTGGGACCTTAAAGCTTGTCCAAGGCATTCGGGGCAAGGGTTTGCTCAATGCCGTATTAATCAATGATTCCCCGGAATCGAGTACAGCTTGGGATCTATGTATAGCCTTGCGAGACGCGGGAATTTTGGCCAAGCCCACGCATGGAAATATCATCCGTTTTGCCCCACCTTTGGTGATAACGGAGGCCCAAATGGAGGAGGCATTGAACCGGATGGAAAAAGTTTTTACCCGGTTTGAACAAACCCGATAGTTAGGCGTTTCTAAAACGCCCGCAGGGGGGAACAAGGTTTCTTCTTGTTTGGTGTATAGGGTAGTTAAACTCCCTGCGGGCTTTTTTTATCCCCAGGTCTTTTTCCAGTCCGCATACATGCCGTTGAAATGCGCGCGCACCTGCTCCAACCATTCTTGTTGAATACAGGCCTTCACGTCGGTGACAAGCGGGAAGCGTTCCTTGCTGAAACGGTAGGCTTGCCGCATGGGGCCCGCTTCGATTTCCACAATGAATTGGGTATCCGTCGCGTAGATCACGATACGAAAGTCGGGGTGGGGGATTTGCTCTACGATGCGCATTACAAAGAATATTGGAAGATCAGATTGATCAATCGATTCGTCAAATAATTGGGGACGGCATATTGCCGGGCCGTTGAAACATCCATAATCCAAAAGTAGGAGGCGGTATTTCGAATTTCGAGGAGGTTAAACACTTCCAATCCAAGGCTCGCTTTAGGGCCAAAATCGTGCTGAAATCCCAAATCCATGCGTCGGTAGGGGGGGCTTCGGAAGTCCTTGTCCGATTCCAACGGGGCACCGAAAGGAAAGCCGCCCGTCACGTTGATTTGCATGTAGACCTTGTCGGAGAGGTTCCCTGGAAGGGCATCCTCGACGCGCAGCGAAAAACTAAACCGGTAATCACTTCCCCGATCCGTCCACGTGTCGCTAAATTTTTCCTGGGCACGGAAGAGTGACAGACTGGCCCAGGATTCCGTGCCTGGAAGCCATTCGCTGTGAACACGGTTGTCGATTCCCACCACCCGGGCGATTCCCGGGCCTTCCCCCAAATAGCGAACCCGCATGCCATCTTGCTCAAAAGGAAAAGCCCGATCGAGGTATTTGATGTAGGCCTCTCCGCTCCAAAAGAAGGGGCGTCCATTGGATTCGAAGCGCTTCTCCACCGCAGCGATCCCGT
>Ga0115558_1002617_pt1 | contig 10606 bp, 10 predicted proteins | sample COGITO_mtgs_1104_4_FD_87279 | JGI IMG/M metagenome (GOLD analysis project Ga0115558, IMG submission 87279) | Pelagic marine microbial communities from North Sea - COGITO_mtgs_110426 | ecosystem: Environmental > Aquatic > Marine > Epipelagic | place: Germany:Helgoland, sampling site Kabeltonne... | reverse complement strand
TTTGAATATCCAATTTATTTAAAATATCCGAGTATGATTCTGTTACTAGTGCATCATGCCAGCCTAAATTAATAACAGCTCCATGACTTGCTAGTAAATTTGTAATCTCAACTTGATTACTAGCAAGAATTACAGATATCGACGGAATGCCTAAAAAGCATTTCTCCCAGCTAGTTGAGCCTCCTCCGCCAATAACTATATCAGCATTGAGCATAAGCTTAGACATGTAATCAACTTCACAGTGGAAGCCCCATTGATTCAGTTTGCATTTTTCTTTTATTTTTCTGTGATCTGGGTTGGTATGTCCTATGACCACATCAACTTCATATTTGTTTCGAGATTGCAAAATTCCTCTCATTGCTTTTAATGTTTCGCCTTGGTCATTTCCCAAACTAAAAAATAGAAGTATTTTTTTAATAATTTCTGGTAATTCATAGCTCGCTGCTAAATTAGGCTTAAACTCATCTCTCAGCATCACATACTTAGGGCCCAAGAGTAGTTTACAAGATTCATTTACAATATCTTTGTATCGACTACCATCTGTATTGAAGTCATTTTGGTCTAATAAAATCTCGCATTCGTGCTGCCTATCAGCCAGATCATCAATAACCATAATCCGTGGAACAAGCCTTTTTATTCTGTTTTCCCAAATATGATCAAATGAATAATGATCTACTATCATGAGATCTGGCTGGAAATCTTTTAGTATTGAGCAAGTCTTTTTAGCATCATCTAATTGAAGGTGGTTATCGTATGAGATTGTTTTACTTGCAGGCCCATCTATAGTCAAAAGATCAATGCTTTTATCGGATACAAGCTTATTAAAGTTTCCAGGAAGATCTTTACAAATAAATATTATCTTGGCGCCTTTATTCTTAAGCTCAGTTGCGAGAGCGAGGCATCTCATAAGATGACCGCTTCCTATTAAAAAAGATGAATCAACACGAAAGGCGATCTTCAACTGATATGTCTCTCCATCACAAATGCCTCAGCTGCATCAACACCAATGGTTGCTCCTCTCCAATGAGCTAGATGTCTAATAGCTTTAATTGAACGCGGATGTGGCCAGTTTCTCATCTCGATTTTATATGCCTCTAAAGCAAGAACCTTTTTCTCCAGAGACTCAGAGATATCTATAAACCAATTCGGAGAAAAACCATTATGTGAAGATGGGGATCGCCACTCTGTACTAGAGGCAACTTCAAAACATAATATAGACTTGACTGATTGCCCTACCTGAGGCCTGCATGCTGTCATCACGGCTTCATGCATAAGTCTATGGTCGACATTTAAGTCTCCGGAATGATGTGTAAAGATACACTCTGGCTTATGTTTATTAATATAACCTTCAATAACTTGGGTCAAATCAAGCAAAGAAACTGTATCCAAACGGTTATCCGGGAATTCTTCAAATGACACAGATTTAACACCAAGGATTTTACAAGCCTTCTTTGCAGCGAGACGTCTGATTTCAATAGCATCAACACCTGTCTGATTGCTTTTCTTTCTTGAAAGCACTCCGTCTGCTAAAAATACCACATGAACATCTGAACCACTCTCAGTATATTTAGCTATAGATCCACCACATCCAAGCACCTCATCATCAGGATGGGCGGCAACAACCATAATTGATCTAGTCATTAGTTCAACCTCTTAAATCCACTATGACAAATAGGGCCTTTTAATAAACTATTAACATCGCGGCCATCGTCGCATGATTTAATTAATTCAAAAACAGGATCGAGTGCCTCGAAATAACCATCTACTACACTAGGTGTGTGTGCAACGGAAACATAAACGCTATTACTCGCAAGATAGCCTTTACCCAGCATCTCCTGAGTAAGAAGAGTTTTGTACTCTAGCGCTCGTGGCCCCTGAAAGGAGAATCCAGTTAGGGCTGGAATACCAAAATTATCTATTGATAGCTCATATTTTTCAGCCATAATCTGCCAGCGGCGGCTAATATCAAGGCCCGTCTCCGTAATCGTGTTCCATGAGTTAGTCTTCTCCATAATTTCAAGGGTTTTAAGAGCAGCAGAAGGGCCAATTCGCTCTGTCCAAAAAGTACTGCTTATAAATGTATTTTGAGCACAACTCATAACATCTCTTCGACCCAAAATAGCAGTAATAGCATATCCATTGCCCAAAGCCTTTCCAAACATGGCTATATCAGGTTCGACACCATATTTTTTATGTATGCCACCAAAAGTCTCTCGAAATCCAGAAGTGCACTCATCAAAAATTAGTACTATGTTTCGCTCTGAAGCCAATTTTCGAACTTTGTGCAAGAAATTATCTTCTGGACCCATATTGCGAATAACTTCCATTTTTATAACGCCAATATCGTGCTCGGACACTAACTGCTCCAATCCCGAGAAATCGTTATAGTTAAATGGTAGTACAGTGCCTGCAAGACTGGCAGGCACTCCGGCGGTACTTAAACCTGAGAGTAAGTGGCCATTGAGGTTTTGTTCACTTTGAAGGTTTGCGGACAGGTACCAATCATGCCAACCATGGTAACCACAAATCGCAACCTTTTCTTTTCCCGTCGCCGCTCTCGCTATCCTTATGGCAATAGCATTTGCCTCCCCCCCAGACCTTGCAAATCGAACCATATCCGCCCAAGGATGGAGTTCAACGAGTTTTTCGGCAAGAAAGACCTCTTCAGGGCAGTTAAGCGTAGACATATTGCCGTTGTTTACTGTCTCTCTAACTGCTTCATCAACATCATCATTGCCATACCCAAGAATATTTGTCCCTATGCCCATAATGGACATATCTATGTATTCCACTCCATCAAGATCCCAGACGCTACAGCCCTTAGCTTTACTATAGTAGGAGGGCCACTGGTCTGGCAAATACATTTCGGGTCGCTTGGAAAGTAACATATTACCTCCCGGAATTACGTTTTTTGCACGCTTATATAATTTTTGACCCTTTCCCATAGCCGATCCCTCATTTCGTATAGTGTCTTGATTACCAAAAAATAACTCAGGGCTAGTGGCTTGCAATTTTAAAACATCCAACCAAGAAAAATGCACGTCAGGAGCAAGCGCCTCAAAAACATTACTCACAACCTCAAAGTCAGACATCTCATCCACTGTCCATCGCATGTAAGATAAATCTTTTGTGTGTGAGATAACCCCTGTAGAAAATTTGCCTGAATCTCTTAGATAGGGCGTTACATGTTCTCGATCAAATTTACTTACCGTTTCTATGTTCGCTCTTTCAAGCGCTTTAAATGCAAATACTTCAACATCAAGACCATCTGGATAACTGGGCGGAACGCAATTTGACATATAATCTAAATTTTTACTCTCTTTGAACATCCGAATACATTTATCGACCAAGCCAGGATCTATCAAAGGACAATCACCCGTTATACGAACACCTATATCTGCAAAACTACCGCGCCCCGCCTTTATGTAACGATCTAAGACGTCCAGCTCACTTCCTCGGAAACACTTATATCCCATGTCTGTAACAAAAGACGCCAGATCATCATCTATTGACCCAACCGGGATCGCCAAAATAATCTCATCAACTTCAGTCGCTTGTGATAATCGTAAGAGAAGTAACTCAATCAAAGGCCTGCCATTAACAAGTCGCATAACTTTACCCGGCAAACGAGTTGACCCCATACGAGCCTGAATAATTGCTACAGTTTTCATTTTTACTTCCACAAGGATGGCGTTATCAGATTTAAATCTGAACTACTCAACGTGTCGGGTAACTTTAAATTTAAATTTAGATTGACAGTTGCATTACTAATTTCTTGTAATTCAGACAATGAAGTGACACCTAGTATAACTTTATTTACCAAAGGCCACGATAAAGCTGCTGATAGACATGCCTCAAGCCTCGTTAGCTTATTAAGTAACAACCAATCATCCAGTTGATCCCAAATAAAACTCCATTTATCAAATGCTCTTGGCCGAGCCTCATTTTTCATGAGCAAAAGCCCTTGAAGAAATACTGAACGGACATGAATCTCACATCCCTGCCCGCTGAGTCTTTTAATCAGGTCACTCTGTTCGGCACGGCGGTCTAAAATATTGAGCGGGAGCTGGAGTAAGTCGATAGGACAAATACCATACAAATCATCGAGCTCTGAAGGATCATAAATTGAAACACCTATATTCTTAATCAGACCGTCCGACTTTAGTTTTTCAAGAGTCTCAATTAACAATTTTCCATACTTACCGAGCGCCTGCTGCGGTTCGTGAAGCAAAAGAGCATACAGTGAACCAATTTTGAGCTTCTCAAGAGATTTCAGTGCTTGATTGAGTATCCAGCCTTCGATATCTTTGCAATCAGACGGAATCGCTGGCAATTTAGATACGACATTCCAGCTTCCAACCCCAGCAATACCCAAAACCTCCTCGCTGCTGCCATAGTTGATAGCTGTGTCAAGAGTATTTATGCCCAAGTCATGGGCCGCATCCAAGATACTCTCTACCGCTTTTATGCCAACTTTTCCTTTACTGTTAGAGATCCCATAATCCAGACCAAATTGAACAGTTCCAAGCGCAATTTTCTGCCCTATCATTGGTCGAATTCACTTTTAAGAATACCAAGCAAAAAATAATCCGCACGCTCGCCATTTAAAACAATACTTTCCCTAATTAGACCTTCTTTTTTATATCCAGCTTTTTCAAATACTCGGAGTGATGCTTTATTAGCAGCCATGCATCCAGCCTCTATTTTTTCGAGTTTTAGCACTCTAAATGCGTAATTAGTAGCGGCATGAACCATTTCAAAGCCCAAACCTTGCCCTGAACATGATTGCTCTAAAACCACTAAACTTATTTCTGCGGTTTTATAAAGCCAATTAATATAGCCAATTCTAACGTTGCCTATATGGGAGCCATCCGACTGCAAAAAGACGCCGAACATACGGCATGAATCGTCACTATTACATTCAGCAATATAGCGCCTGCAGGAGTCAATATCCTGCTGTTCATGCCTGGTTTCTAGATATTGATTAATTTCAGGATTGTTAAGAGCATCGGGATAACGCTGCGTCACCATTTCAGACACTAAGGGAGAAAAATCTAACCTATCTGATTGAAAATCAACCATTTAAAGCATTCTCCAAGCTGTCATGGATGTGATTTATTTCTCGTAAGGTTAAGGCTGGATACATTGGCAAGCTGATGGCTTCCTGATAATAAGATTCAGAATTAGGAAAATTACTCGGTATATACCCCATCTTTTGATAAAAAGGCTGACGATATACGGGAATGTAGTGTAAGTTTACACCTATACCTGCTTCTCTGAGACTTTCAAAAACCTGCCTATGACTGGAATTAATTTCAGAAAGATTCAATCTAATCACATATAAATGAAAGGCGGAGTAACAATTAGGATCTTGATAAGGTAGCTTAATTGGTAACTTTGAGAGAGCCTGGCTATATAGTGAATTAATCTTATGTCGAGACTCAACATAAGCATCCAAGCGCTTGATTTGACTACATCCCAGCGCTGCCTGTAAATCGGTCATTCTATAATTCAGCCCTAAGCCTATCTGTTCATAGTACCAAGGGCCGTCAGGCTCCTTACTCATTCTTTGCGGATCTCGCGTAATACCATGACTCCGATTAAGAACCATACTTTCTGCAAGAAAAGGACTATTAGTTACACACATCCCTCCCTCACCGGTCGTAATTATTTTTACCGGATGAAAGCTAAAAACAGTAATATCACTATAGATACAAGAACCAATGGGCTTGTCCAAATATGAGCCACCAATGGCATGAGAAGCATCCTCAATTATTTTAAACCCATATTTCTTTGCTAGTTTACTTAATGCAATCATATCGCAGGACTGACCACAAAGGTGCACCGCTACCAATATTTTTGGTAGGCAACCATCAGTTTTTGCTTTAACCAACTTATCTTCTAATGCCTTAGGGCAAACATTGTATGTGTCAGGGTCTATATCAATAAAATCGATCTTTGCTCCGCAATATAGGCCACAGTTTGCCGAGGCAACAAAGGTAATTGGACTCGTCCAAAGCCAGTCATCAGAAGAGAGGTCCAAGGCCATACAGGCTAAATGCAGCGCAGAAGTTGCACTATTCACCCCGACACCATACTTCGCACCAGTCTTTTCCAAGACTAACGATTCAAATTTTGGAACCGCTGGACCTTGCGTAAGAAAATCAGAAGTGAGAGTCTTAACAACCGCATCTATATCTTCGACAGTTATATCTTGCCTGCCATATGGGATCATTTTATATCTTCCCCATTTTGTCTTTGTTTAACTCGATCCATTCACCCAACTCCTTAACACTCATCCAGTCTTTATTTGTATCGCTAGAGTAACTGAAGCCTTCTGGAACTTGGCGTCCTATCCCTATACGATTAGGATCAGACGACCAATTATTGATCACAGGCAAAATCTTAAAGTAATCCTCATATTCATATGTAAATCTGGCATCTTCAAGACCAATCATTTGCTCGTGGATCTTCTCACCTGGTCTGACCCCAATAACCTTTTGCTCAACGCCCGGTGCAGCGGCCTCAGCAATATTCCCGATGGCCATCGAAGGTATTTTTTTAACATAAATTTCACCGCCCACCATATCACTAAATGCATGCCAAACGAGCTCAACTCCCTGCTCTAGAGTTATCATAAAGCGTGTCATATTTGTATCGGTAATAGGAACAAATCCTTGCCCCATAACCTGTTTAAAGAATGGAATAACCGACCCTCGAGAGCCCATTACGTTACCGTATCTAACCACCGAAAATTTTGTTTTGTGTTCTCCAGAATATGCATTCCCGGCAACAAACAACTTATCAGACACCAACTTCGTAGCTCCATATAAATTAACAGGGCTACTGGCTTTATCGGTCGAGAGAGCCACGGTGCCAACAACACCACAATCGATACAAGCATCAATGACGTTCATAGCACCATGGATATTCGTCTTAACACATTCAAACGGATTATATTCAGCTGTTGGGACAATTTTTGTGGCGGCGGCATGGACAACAAAATCAACTCCATCAAGCGCTCGATACAGTCTCTCTTTATCTCTTACATCCCCGATAAAAAACCGTACCCTAGCATCATTACTATATAGCTTGCCCATCTCCCACTGCTTCATTTCATCACGAGAAAAGATGATGAGTTTTTTAGGGTTATATTTCTCAAGAGTCATTTTCACAAAACAATGGCCGAATGAACCGGTACCCCCAGTGATTAAAATAGATTTATTATCAAACATAATTCCCTCGACGTTTAGTTAGGTGTAGGTATTTGCTGCTTTACTCTTACGATTGTAGGTTGTACCACTTGACGAATTTAGAGATCCCTTGTTCGATGCTGGTACTAGGTTTAAATCCAGTCTCCGTGGTTAGATCGTCGATATCGGCATAGGTAAAAGGCACATCTCCAGGTTGCATTGGCAAAAGCCGCTCTTTGGCTTTAACTCCGCATGCTCCTTCAATTGCCGTTATGAAATCTCGAAGGGTCACCGGATTATTGTTTCCGATATTGTAAAGGCGATATGGAGGCTTAGCTGCACTGTATTTATTTTCACGAGGAGTTGGGATTTTATCCATTACTCTAACTACACCCTCAACAATGTCGTCAATATAAGTAAAATCCCGCTTCATATCGCCATTGTTGTAAACATCAATGGAGTCACCATTTTGTATAGCCTTAGTAAACTTGTAATAGGCCATATCTGGCCGTCCATAAGGACCATAGACAGTAAAGAACCTAAGGCCTGTTGTTGGTAGACTGAATAGATGGCTATAAGTATGAGCCATTAACTCATTCGACTTCTTTGTGGCAGCATACAAAGAGATTGGATAGTCCACACAATCTTCTGTGCTAAATGGCTGTTTTACATTCATACCGTAAACTGAGCTGGAGGATGCGTACACGAAATGTTTGACCTTTGAATGCCGACAACCCTCCAGGATATTAACAAAACCAACTAAGTTTGATTCAACATAGGCGTGAGGGTTTTCTAGAGAGTATCTAACACCCGCCTGAGCAGCAAGGTTAACCACCACAGCGAACTTATAACGAGCAAATAGCTCTTCCATAAGCGCCCTATTGGCAATATCTGCTTTAATAAACTCAAAATTAGAGATTTTCGGATGCTTAGCTATCTCATCCAATCGGAGCTGTTTTAGTGCCGGGTCGTAATAATCATAAGATTATCAATACCAACTACTTCGTAGTCCCGATCTAGTAGAGCTAGAGCTAGGTGGAATCCAATAAAACCCGCAGCGCCTGTTACTAATACTTTCATTTAATCATTTCCAAATAGATCCCTTGTAAACACTTTTTCTTCAACATCATCAAGTTCAGCACTCATTCGGTTTGAGATAATCACATCTGACGTATCCTTAAACACATCAATCGAATCTATAACTTTTGATTGGAAAAATTCAGCCTCATTATAACTCGGCTCATAAATGACCACCTCAATACCCTTTGCCTTGATCCTCTTCATAATGCCCTGAATAGCGCTCGCTCTAAAATTATCAGAGCCTTGTTTCATGACTAGCCGGTATATACCAACAACCTTGGGGTTCAATTTTATAATTGAATCAGCAATAAAATCTTTTCGCGTAGTATTTGACGTCACAACTGCCTGAATCAGCATCTGCGGCACCTGATCATAGTTCGCTAGAAGCTGCTTAGTATCCTTCGGAAGGCAATACCCACCGTATCCAAAGGATGGGTTGTTATAGCCCTCACCTATGCGCTCATCTAGGCAAACGCCATTAATAATACTCTCAGTGTCCAGATCATGGGTCAGCGCATAGGAATCAAGCTCATTGAAAAACGATACGCGCATCGCAAGGAAGGTGTTGGCAAAGAGCTTTACTGCCTCGGCCTCGGTTGAGCGGATAAATAGGGTCTCTATGTCCTTTTTCTCAGCACCCTCAACTAAGAGGTTAGCAAACGCTTTTCCAGACTCAAGCTGGCTACCCACAATAATTCGCGATGGATACAGATTATCCCTTAACGCCTGCCCCTCTCGTAAGAACTCGGGCGAGAAGATAACGCGATCTGTTGCATGCTTTTCTTGCAGTGCTTTCGTGTGGCCAACTGGAATAGTGGACTTGATTACCACAAAGGCATCTGCATTTAGCTCTAATGCATCTTTAACCACGCTATCTACAGAGCTGGTATCAAAGCGATTGGTATGAGGGTCATAATTGGTGGGCGTTGTGACCACCACAAAGCTGGCACTCTCATAGGCTGCATTCATGTCAAGGGTTGCCGTAAGGCTAAGCGCTTTTTCAGCTAAAAATAATTCAATTTCTGTATCGGCAACAGTCGACTGTTTATTATTAATTTTATCAACTCTCGACGCATCAATGTCCAGCACGATAACATCGTTGCACTGTGCCAGGAGAACCGAGAGCGACATTCCAACATACCCCGACCCAACTACTGTTATTTTAATCCTTTTAGCCAAGATGATTACTCTCTTATATTTCAAAAATTAATAATAGATTTTTCCTTTGTAGACTCCAGAAAATAAAGAAATCCATGCTTTTCAAGTCTAATAGTCTATAAGCTCCTGCTCGCTGTCGCTAGGGTTTTCGATATCCAGGAAGCGCTGGTGACGCTTATAGATTGAGTGGCCGTCAATCAAATAGAGGTAATTCATAGACACCCCGCACATGCCAAGCTAACCGACTAGATTTGTCAGTAGCTCACGCTTCTAATTAGCTGCTTATGTTTCCTGATCTGCAATAGTCTCATCCATATGATAATCAATAAAAAATACCGGCCTATCAATAAAATCAACGCGTATAGTCTTGCTGTTAGCAGCATCAATAAGCGATGCCCTCCAAACCGTAATTTTCCCCGCTGCACCCTCAATATAAGCTCCAGAAAAAGGGTGCGAGGCAGACCTAATGATATTAATCGCATGCTCAGCGGTATGTCTATCAGGCTGAAGTTTCCCATCTTTTGGAGATATCTTTGGAAAATGGACGCTTACCTCTTCAGGCTGCGCTAATAATTTGATGGGTGAATCCGACAAGCAAGCTTCCACCAAACGTAAAGATGATGACTTTATATGAGAGAGAGCCTTAGCTTGAACATCAGATATGTAGTCGTTGGGCGCTATAGAGAATTCAACGGTTTCAAACACCTCCCCAGCATCGGCAGCAGCGGCATACATAAAAAGATTATGAAATATCCTTTCAGCACCCAAGCGGATACTCCAATTATAAGGACTGCGACCTCGCCCATTTGGGAATTTTAAAAAAGAGCCATGCCAGCCAAAGACTCCTATCGAAACCCAGGCTCGTCATGCTCGGAAGATGTATGTTCTTGTGTAATGCAACACCAGAACCCCCAGAACGCTCAGCATTATGCCTAAGATAGTACCCAAGATCACAATGAGTGACCGCTTAGGTTTCACTTTCATTTCTGGCACTATTGGTGAGTCCAGAACTTTGAAAATGTAATTCTCATTTGCCTCAACCATCATCAATCGTTTCATTTGCTCCTGTTGCAGCGAAGCAAGAGCTTTTTTTATTTCTTCATAATTGACGGTAGGAGCAAGGCTATTGAGATATGCAATTGATTGCAGGGCCGTCTGCCTATCTTGATCTCTCA